>LSQX01214365.1_pt1 | contig 12689 bp, 22 predicted proteins | sample 654561 | NCBI WGS metagenome assembly LSQX01 (sample SAMN04489861, study PRJNA283612) | anaerobic digester metagenome | isolation source: 4 biogas reactors fed with cattle manure at either 37C or 55C with and... | place: Denmark: Kongens Lyngby | collected 2014 | reverse complement strand
CCGGAAACCAACCTAGGTCCTGGAATCCGTGACCTATAATTTGGAATTTCCGGCCCCTCATGCAATTCTTTCCCAATTCCATGACCGGTAAACTCCCTAACCACGGAAAATCCGTTTTTTTCTACATAATCCTGAATGTTTCCGGATATATCTATTATACGGTTGCCCGTATATGCTTTCTTGATACCCTCAAAGAAGCTGTCTTTGGTTACTTCTATCAACCTTAAAGCTTCTTCGGAACATTTGCCTACAGGATAAGTCCTTGCTGCATCGCCATGATAGCCATTGTATCGTGCTCCAACATCAATGCTGATTATGTCTCCTTCTTTCAGTACCCTGTTGCCAGGTATACCATGAATCACCTCGTCATTTATCGAGGTACAGATTGCTGCTGGAAACGGCTTTGCGCGGTGCGAGCCCTTAACTCCTTTAAAAGAGGGAAAAGCACCACACTTTATTATATAATTTGTAGCAATTCTGTCAAGTTCTTTTGTAGTAATTCCTGGTTCTACCTTCTCTTTAAGCAGTTCCAGAACCTCAAAAACTATTCTGCCTGCAGTTTTCATTTGTTCGATTTCATACCTTGTTTTGATATTAATCATTTTGTTATGTCTATTGCCTCCAATATGTTCTTAAGCGTTTGCTCATAACTTTCCATACCTTTTGCGTTTCTCAATATTTTCCGTGCAGCGTAATAGTTTAACAAAGGCTCGGTTTGATTATGATATGATATGAATCTCTCTTTGATTATCTCTATCTTATCATCATCACGTTTTACCAATTTCCCACCACACTTAGGACAAGTGTCATTCTTAACGCAGGTCTGAGACAAGCTGAATGTACTCTTGCATTGAGAGCAAATCCTTCTTGACAACAACCTTTGTATCAATACATCCTCTTCCACAAGAATATTGACTACATAATCAACCTTCCTGTTCCTTTCCCCAAGAAACCAATCAAGCCCTTCAGCCTGAACGAGAGTCCTTGGAAATCCATCCAGAATAAAACCACCATCGCAGTCTTCGCTGCTCAACCTGTCTTTAACTATGGACAGGGTGATTTCATCCGGCACCAACATACCTTTGGAAATATACTTATCTGCTACAATACCCAGTTCGGTTTGTTGTGAGATATTATCTCTAAAAATATCACCTGTAGATATATGAGGTATGTTCAGTATCTCTGATAGTCTCTTTGCATGTGTTCCCTTACCTGCACCAGGTGCTCCAATAAAAATAATATTCACTGCCAGACCTCATTTCTTTTCAGCTTCATGAGAGTTTAACTAGTAAACTCCCATGAAATCGTTTTATCTTACTCTAAGAATCCCTTGTAGTGTCTCATCAACATCTGGGATTCAAGCTGCCTTACTGTTTCAAGTGCAACACCAACCAGAATCAAGACCGTGGTTCCTCCAAACCAGAGGTTCAAGCTTCCCAAGTTCTTGTAGAACAGGGATGAAAGCTTTTGCAGCAAGCTTGGCAATACTGCCAGAATCGCCAGGAAAAAAGCACCAAATGTAGTTATCTTTTTGGAAGAATTCTTGATAAACTCTGCAGTTGGGCGTCCTGGTCTCAACCCTGGGATGAATCCGCCGTTCTTCTTCAGGTTGTTTGCTATGTCTACAGGATCGAAATATACCATGTTGTAGAAAAATGTAAAAGCAACAATCAGAACAGCATACAGAAGCAAATACCACCATGAGTTGTTGAACTTGGTCAACCATCTGTCAAACGCTGAGCCCCTTGCAGTAAATGCAGCAATTGTTGCTGGGAACTGGAGCATTGACATTGCAAAGATTATTGGCAGTACGCCGGAAGAGTTGACTCTAAGGGGTATGTGAGTGTTCTGTCCACCATAGATTTTTCTTCCTACAACTCTCTTTGCATATTGAACTGGTATTCTGCGTTCTCCGCCTTCCATCCACACAACCGCCATAATAACAGCCAGGAACACAATCAAAATTGCCAATACTATTACGATTCTAAATGCCAAGTGTAATCCACCAAGGATATCCGTGCCAGACAGCAATCCATAAAGCATTCTTGCAGCACTTGGAGCATTTGCAACAATACCGGCAAAAATTATCATTGATATTCCATTTCCGATACCTACTTCTGTAATTTTTTCTCCCAACCATACAAGTATTGCTGTACCTGTGGTGAAAGAAACAACAATAAGCAGGAAAGTAAATGCGGATGAAATGAAGCTGCTTCCAATTGTTATTGTAAATCCTTCAACCTGGATGTAGAGCATGATTGCCTGGAAAAGTCCCAAACCCAAAGCAACATACCTTGTTATTCTAGTAATAACCTTTCTGCCTTCCTGTCCTTCCTTCTGCAGTTTTTCGAGAGCAGGAATGGCAACGGTCAAAAGCTGCATGATAATGGAAGCGTTAATATATGGGGATATACCCATTGCAAAAATGGATATGTTTCTAAATGCGCTTCCTGTCAGCAGGTCCATAAATCTGAAAAGACCGTTCCCGGCAAGCGATGTCAAAGCATCAGCTTCCAAGCCGGGAATAGCTATAAAGCATCCAATTCTAAAGATTATGACGAGCAAGAGTGTCATGTAAATCTTTTTTCTTAATTCGGGAATTTTAAAAGCATTGACTACGATAGTGAATAAACTCTTCAATTTATATCACCTCAGCCTTTCCCCCTATGCTCTCAATCTTCTCAGCTGCAGACTTTGAGAATTTGGCAGCTCTAACGGTCAACTTCTTTTCAAGTTCACCATTTCCGAGAACACACAAGCCGTCATGCTCTTTCTTTATAAGGCCAGCTTCAATAAGTTCCTTTGCACTTACAACACTGCCGTCTTCGAACATATTCAAATCTTCGACATTAACTTCAGCATATACCTTTGCAAATCTTTTGTTATTGAAACCGCGCTTTGGTATCCTTCTATAAAGAGGTGTCTGACCGCCTTCAAAGCCAGGTCTTACTCCACCACCAGAACGTGCCTTTTGACCCTTATGGCCTCTACCAGCTGTTTTTCCATTTCCGGAACCATGTCCTCTTCCTTTTCTGAAAGCTTTAGTTGTAGAACCACTTGCAGGTCTTAACTCACCAAGTTTCATTACTCACACCTCCTTAGATCTCTTCAACTTTTACTAAGTGACTAACCTTCTGTATCATTCCTCTAATTTGAGGATTATCCTTATGTGTGACAGAACTTCCTGTCTTTCTTAATCCTAGCGCTCTAACGGTGGCAACCTGCCTTTTATTCGAACCGCTAGTGCTTCTTACTAATGTTATCTTAAGCATCATAATCCCCCTATTCAAGAATTTCATCTACAGTCTTACCGCGAAGTTTGGCAACCTCTTCCACTGTGACAAGCTGCTTAAGAGCTTCAATTGTTGCGTATACGTTGTTTATTGGATTGGGAGAGCCCAGGGATTTGGTCCTGATGTCCCTGATGCCTGCAAGCTCGCATACCGCTCTTACAGGGCCACCTGCGATAACTCCGCTACCTTCGCTAGCTGGCATGAGCAGAACCTTGGCTGCTCCAAATTTACCTATAATCTCATGAGGGATCGTAGTGTTTACCATAGGAACTTTGATAATATTCTTTCTGGCTTTCTCAGCACCTTTACGAATAGCGTCAGCTACTTCGTTTGCCTTGCCCAGTGCAGCACCTACATGTCCTTGTCCGTCTCCGACAACAACAAGAGCGCTCCATCTGAAATTACGACCACCTTTGACAACCTTGGTAACTTTACCAAGATGGACAAGTTTTTCTGTAAATTTCTTTTCGTCTATATTCATATGTTCCATTCCATAATCCTCCCTGTTATTAGAAGTCCAGACCAGCTTCTCTTGCCGCTTCTGCCAAACCTGCAACTCTGCCGTGGTAAACGTATCCGCCGCGGTCAAATACAACCTTGGTTATGCCCTGCGCCTTTGCTCTTTCTGCAATAAGCGTACCTACAGCTTTTGCAGCTTCTACATTACCATAAGATGTAAACTTCTCCCTGATGGATTTGTCCAATGTAGAAGCAGAAACCAATGTTCTTCCGGTTGTGTCATCGATTATCTGAGCATACATATGAGACAAACTTCTATATACATTCAATCTCGGACGCTCTGGGGTACCAAAGACTTTCTTTCTGACGCGAACATGTCTTCTTTTGCGTAAATCATTTCTACTCATTTTTCTTGTCATTATAGTCTCACTCCCTCTTACTACTTGCCTGACCCGGACTTGCCTTCTTTACGTCTGATGACTTCATCAGCGTACTTGATACCTTTACCCTTGTAAGGCTCTGGTTTCCTCTTGCTTCTAATCTTTGCAGCAAATTCTCCAACAGCCTGCTTGTCGGCACCCTTGACAATTATTCTGTTGGCAGCTGGCACTTCCACTGTGATACCTTCTGGTTCTTCCATTTCTATTGGATGTGAATAACCAAGATTCAATACGAGTTTGTTGCCCTGCTTTGCTGCTCTGTATCCTACACCGTTTATCTCCAAGGTCTTTTCATAACCCTTTGTGACACCTTCAACCATATTGAAAATGAGGGTTCTGGTCAAACCATGAAGAGCACGGTCAAATTTTTCATCCGAAGAACGCTCAACAATTATATTGTTGTCTTCAATCTTTATTGAAATATTAGGATGAAACTTGTTTTCCAATGACCCCTTGGGTCCTTTAACCTTGACTACATTTCCATCGGAAAGAGTTACATCTACTCCGCTTGGAATTGCGACAGGCTTCTTTCCTATTCTCGACATTTTATTTCCTCCAATCTTAAAATTATGAACAATCAAATTGTCCTTTTCAGATTATCTTACCAAACGTAAGCCAGAACTTCTCCGCCTACGCCAAGCTTTCTTGCTTTCTTATCCGTCATAATTCCCTGTGATGTTGAAATTATGGCGATTCCAAGTCCACCCAAAACTCTGGGCAGTTCATCCTTCTTAGCATACACTCTTAAGCCGGGTTTACTGATTCTCTTAATTCCGGAGATAACATGCTTTTTAGTAGGAGTATACTTCAGAGTTATTCTGAGAATTCCCTGTCTCCCATCATCAATTTTAACTACTTCCTTTATATATCCTTCTTCCAACAATATATCGGCAATTGAAGCCTTTACCTTGGATGAAGGGATATCTACGGTTTCGTGTTTTGCATTGCCTGCATTTCTGATACGTGTCAGCATATCAGCTATAACATCTGTCACTTGCATATTTGCTGCCTCCTTCTTTATAGCCTACCAGCTTGCTTTCTTTACACCGGGTATCTGGCCTTTATACGCTAACTCTCTAAAGCATATACGGCATATGCCGAACTTCCTTAAATACGCACGAGGACGTCCGCAAAGTTGACACCTGTTGTATGCTCTGGTTGAATACTTGGGTTTCCTTTTTTGCTTGATTTTCATTGATTCTTTTGCCACAATCAATACCTCCCGTTACTGTCGATAAGGCATTCCCATGAGCCCTAACAACTCTTTTGCCTCTTCATCGGTTTTAGCAGTGGTTACGATGATAACATCCATACCTCTGACTTTGTCAATCTTGTCATAGTCTATCTCTGGAAATATTATTTGCTCCTTGATTCCCAGGGCATAGTTTCCTCTACCGTCAAAGGAGTTAGGGGAAACGCCGTGGAAGTCTCTAATACGGGGCAAAACAATGTTTACCAACTTGTCCAGAAAAGCATACATGCGGTCTCCTCTGAGAGTAACCTTGATTCCTACATTCATTCCTTCCCTGAGCTTGAAAGCAGCAATAGACTTCTTTGCCTTGGTTACAACAGGTCTCTGTCCCGTTATCAACGAAAGATCTTCTATTGCGGAATCAATAGCCTTTGGGTTTTCTCTTGCTTCTCCGAGACCCATATTGATAACTATCTTCTCAACTTTAGGAACCTGCATAACACTTTTGTAGTTGAACTTTTCCATCATTGCAGGAATTATTTCTTTTTGATATTTTTCCTTAAGCCTTAACATTTTTTAGCCTCCTTGAGTTCCTCACTTGCTGGTGTCCTCGGTAAAGATGTTCGCACCACAATCCTTCTTCTTGCAAACTCGCACCTTCACTGATTTACCGTCCACCATAATCTGCTTGTTTCCGGTTCTGGTGGGTTTGCCACATTCAGGACAAACAAGCATGACATTTGATACATGTATGGGAGCCTCTTGTTTAACAATACCGCCGGTGTCATACTGACCTCTAGGCTTCTTGTGCTTTGTCACAAGATTAACCCCCTCAACAACCACTCTGTTCTGAGCAGGGAGAGCTTTAATTACTTTACCTTTTTCACCTTTGCTTTTTCCAGTGATTACGACAACTGTATCACCTTTTTTGATATGCATACAACTACCTCCCTTATAGTACTTCTGGAGCCAGTGATATGATTTTCATGAAATCACTGCTTCTAAGCTCACGGGCAACAGGTCCAAAAATACGGGTTCCTCTTGGATTCATGTCATCCTTTATGATAACTGCTGCGTTCTCATCAAATCTAATGTGTGTTCCGTCAGGTCTTCTGATGCCCTTCTTTGTGCGGACAACAACAGCCTTGACTACTTCACCTTTAGAAACAATTCCGCCTGGAACCGCACTCTTAACCGAGCAAACTATTATATCGCCTATGTTGGCGTAACGCTTCTTGCTTCCACCAAGAACCTTTATGCACATAAGTTCCTTGGCTCCAGTATTATCAGCGACTCTTAGTCTTGTTTGTGTTTGTATCATTTACAAAACCTCCTACACTACTGTGCCTTTTCAATAATCGAAACCAATCTCCAGCGCTTTTCCTTGCTCAGAGGTCTGGTTTCCATAACTTCGACAACATCACCAATCTTTGCTTCGTTGTTCTCATCGTGTGCTTTAAGTTTGTATGTTGTCTTTATGGTCTTCTTGTAAAGCGGATGTGTTTTCCTGGTCTCAACCGCTACTACTATTGTTCTATCCATTTTATCGCTTATGACCTTGCCAACTCTGGTCTTTCTTAAATTTCTATCAGCCAAAACAAACTACCTCCTTCCAAGGACTACTGCTCACGGGCTGCCAGTTCTTTTTCCCTGATAATGGTCTTAACCCTGGCAATATTGCGCTTAATAACTGTTATTTCATGTGGATTGTCGACATGTGATGTCGCATGCTTGAAGCGAAGCTTGAACAATTGCTCCTTCAATTCCATTTCCTCTTTTCTGAGGTCCTCCAGACTTTTTGCTCTCAAACTATCTCTATATTCCTTAGCCTTCATTTGCTTCACCTTCCATTTCAGCGTCACTACGCGCAATAATCTTGCACTTTATAGGAAGCTTGTGCATTGCCAAGCGCAATGCTTCTCTAGCAACCTCTTCGGATACACCTGCAATTTCGAACAGTACTCTTCCAGGCTTAACAACAGCCACCCAATATTCTGGGGATCCTTTACCTGAACCCATTCTTGTTTCAGCTGGCTTCTTTGTTACAGGCTTGTCAGGGAAAATCTTTATCCAAACCTTACCGCCTCTTCTTGCATGACGTGTTAGAGCAATACGGGCAGCTTCTATTTGGTTACTTGTAATCCAACCGCATTCCAAAGCCTGCAGCCCAAACTCACCATGAGCAAGTGTTTTGCCACGGGAGGCTACACCCTTCATTCTGCCTCTTTGAACTTTTCTGTATTTTACTCTCTTAGGTAGCAACATTACGCTTCGCCTCCCTCATTACTCTTGTTGCTTGAAGCGGGTAATACCTCGCCTTTGTAAATCCAAACCTTAACACCAATCTTGCCATAAATTGTATCTGCTTCAGCAAAACCGTAGTCTATGTCAGCCCTGATTGTCTGTAGAGGAATTGAACCTTCATGATAGTGTTCGGTTCTAGCTATCTCAGCACCGCCAAGACGGCCGCTTACCTGTGTCTTTATTCCAAGAGCACCTGCACTCATGGATCTGGTCATTGCCTGTTTCATAGCTCTTCTGAAGGAAACTCTTCTTTCAAGCTGGCTTGCAATGTTTTCAGCAACCAATTGTGCATCCAAATCAGGTGACTTTACTTCAAAAACATTTATGCTTACGTTGCGATTGGTCATCTTCTCAATTTGAGCCTTTAGCTCATCCTTGGTTGATCCGCCTTTGCCTATAACAATACCAGGTTTTGCAACATCTATGTTGATAATAAGCTTGTTCGCAGTGCGCTCTATTCTGATTCTGGAAATACCAGCTGCATACAAGGACTTCTTGATGTGCTCTCTAACTTTTGTATCTTCAACCAGGTATTCAGCAAAATTCCTTTTGTTTGCGTACCACTTTGAATCCCAATCTTTTATTATTCCAACTCTAAGTCCGTGAGGATTAACTTTCTGTCCCATTGTTTGACCTCCTCTATTCATCTCTTTCTTTAACAACAATTGTTATGTTGCTGGTACGTTTCAATATTCTCGCACCTCTACCTCTTGCAGCGGCTCTCATTCTCTTTAAAGTGGGACCTTGAGATACGTTTGCATCGGCAACATACAACAAATCTGCATCAAGCTCGAAGTTGTTCACTGCGTTTGCCTCAGCAGACTTCAACAGTTTGTATAGAATCTCTGATGCTGCTTTTGGCGTATATCTCAAAATAGCATATGCTTCTTTCAAGTCTTTTCCTTTTATCAAATCAAGAACAATCTTCACTTTTCTTGGAGAGATTCTTGCATAGTTAAGTTTCGCTACACCACGATCTCTGCCGATACCAAGTACCTTGCGCTCTTTCTTCATCAAAACAAGAGGTTTCTTATTCTTTGGTGTCTTAGCATAATAGCTTTCGACAAGCTCATCTTTTCTCTCTAGCAACTCATCAGTTGACATTCTTTTTCTTTCCATTGTCTAAACCTCCACTCTATCTTTTGAGACCACTTGACTTCTCTTTGTTAACATGACCTCTGAATGTCCTAGTGGGCGCAAACTCACCTAGCTTGTGGCCTACCATTTCCTCGGTTATATACACAGGTACATGTTTTCTTCCGTCATGCACAGCTATTGTATGACCTACCATCTGTGGAAATATTGTTGAGGCCCTGGACCAGGTCTTTATTACCTGCTTAACATTTTTCTCATTCATTTCAACTATCTTTTTCAAGAGTTTCTCATCAACATATGGACCCTTTTTGACTGATCTGCTCATAACCTGACCTCCTTACTTCCTTCTTGCGCGTTTTCTGACAATCAACTCATCAGACTTCTTGTTCTTCTTACGAGTCTTGTAGCCAAGTGTAGGTTTGCCCCATGGAGTAACAGGACTTGGCATACCGATTGGGGACCTTCCTTCACCACCACCATGTGGGTGATCGCTTGGGTTCATTGCAACACCACGAACGTGAGGTCTCTTGCCCATCCATCTTGAACGACCAGCCTTGCCAATCTTCATGTTCTCGTGTTCTACGTTTCCAACCTGGCCAATGGTTGCCTTGCATGTGATTGGTACAATTCTAACTTCACCTGAAGACAGTCTGATTTGTGCTTCCTTGCCTTCTTTTGCTACAAGCTGAGCACTTGTTCCAGCACTTCTTATCAACTGGCCACCTTTGCCTGGCTTAAGCTCTATATTGTGAATAACTGTACCAACAGGTATTCTCTCCAGAGGAAGTGCATTTCCTACCTTGATATCAGCGTCAGGTCCTGATACAACCTTGTCTCCCACTTTCAGATCTGCAGGATGCAGGATATATCTTTTCTCACCATCAGCATAGTGAAGGAGAGCTATATTCGCAGTTCTGTTTGGATCATACTCAATAGCAGCCACAGTTGCTGGAATACCGTCTTTGTCTCTTTTGAAATCTATAATCCTGTAATGTTTCTTTGCACCACCGCCGCGATGACGGACTGTTATTCTTCCATAAGAATTGCGACCTGCAGTTCTCTTCTTTGGTGCAATCAAAGATTTAACCTGGGCTTTGCCAGTAATCTCTTCGAATGTATATCCAGTCATTCCTCTTCTCGATGGAGTCGTCGGATTATAAGTTTTAATCGCCATTATTATTCTCCTCCTTAGTTGTTGAAGCCGAAATCTTCAATCTCTGTCTTATACTTCTTGGTTACGGTTACAGTCTTACCGTCTTCAGCAAGGTATTCGATAACATCGGAAGGATTTGTATCAATCTGTACTATTGCCTTCTTCCATCTTGATGTGTATCCTACATTGAGTCCTGAAGCATCTCGGCGAGATCTCTTCTTGCCATCATAGCGTACGGTGTTCACCTTCAATACCTTAACGTTGAAAAGTCTTTCCACCGCTCTTTTAATATCTATTTTTGTCGCCCTAATATCCACCACGAAAGTGTACTTGCCTTCAGCTGCAAGCATTGTACTTTTTTCTGTTATGTGAGGACGAATAATGATATCGTAATCTGTCATTATGCATACACCTCCGATACCTTGCTTAATGCATCCTTGGTTATTATGAATTTGGAATGACGAAGTATGTCATATACGTTGATTGTGTTTACATAAGCTGTTGACACGCCCTGAATGTTGCGGGATGACAAAACAACCTTGTCATTGTTTTCATCCTTCTCTGTCAGTACAATTAACGCTGTATCATCCAAATCCAAATCCTTCAACAATTGAACCATTCTCTTTGTCTTGATTTCTTCCAACTCAAGCTTGTCAATAACGATAATGTCGTCATTCTGGGCTTTAGCACTGAGTGAGGACTTGAGCGCAAGTCTCTTCAATTTCTTTGGAAGCTTTATTGTGTAATCTCTTGGAGATGGACCGAATACAACTCCACCACCTACCCACAATGGGGATCTGATGCTTCCATGTCTTGCACGACCGGTACCCTTTTGTCTGTAAGGCTTCCTGCCTCCACCACTTACTTCGCTTCTATCCTTTGTGGAATGGGTTCCCTGACGCTGGTTTGCAAGATAGCTTTTTACCGACATATGCATTGCCGGCTCATTTATTTCCACTCCAAATATATTGCTGTCAAGCTCTATCTCTTCTACGACATTACCGGACATGTCATATACTTTTACCTTTGGCATGTTAAAAATCCTCCCTTACATTATGCTTTGACAGATTCTCTGATTTCGAGTAATCCGCCTCTAGGCCCTGGGACTGCACCTTTTATAAGCAAAAGGCCTCTTTCTGCATCCACTTTCACAATCTTGAGATTCTGAACAGTGACTCTTTCTCTACCCATTTGACCTGGCAGCTTTCTTCCCTTGAACACTCTACCAGGATCTGTGTTTGAACCGAGTGAACCTACGCCTCTGTGATATTTGGAACCGTGTGACATTGGTCCTCTGCTCTGTCCATGTCTCTTAATTGAACCCTGGAATCCTTTACCCTTGGAAGTTCCACTTACATCCACAGAGTCTCCGTCGGCAAATATTTTATCCACACTGATTTCCTGGCCTACTTCGAAATCATCGATTTTCTCCGTTCTGAACTCTTTCAGATATCTGTAGGCATCCATGTCAAGCTTATCGAACAGGCCTCTGTCAGGCTTGTTTAGTTTGCGTTTTTCAATCTTTTCATAACCTACTCTTACAGCATTGTATCCGTCGGTCTCAACTGTCTTTTTCTGAACAACAGCACATGGACCTGCTTGTACAACTGTTACTGGAATGATTACTCCATCTTCATCAAATACTTGTGTCATTCCGACTTTTTTACCTAATATGAACTTCATTAAAAATACCTCCTATTGGTTATTGGTTCACAACTTTCGTGAACATTACCGAGACAAACTTGTCTCCCTAGCTTATTGCTGAACTTTAATCTCAATATCAACACCAGCTGGCAAATCCAATCTCATAAGTGCATCGATTGTTTTTGGTGTTGGCATTAATATGTCAATAAGCCTTTTGTGAGTACGCATTTCAAATTGCTCACGCGCATCCTTATACTTGTGTGGTGCACGAAGAATAGTTATAACTTCCCTCTTCGTTGGCAGAGGCACGGGACCTGATACCCTTGCACCTGTACGCTTTGCAGTTTCAACGATTTTGTGAGCTGATTGATCAAGAATCTGAAAATCGTATGCTCTCAACTTAATTCTCATTTTTTGCTTTGCCATACATAAACCTCTCTTTCATTTGGTACGTACTGCCTACTTTGTACACTATGCCGTGTGTTTCATATAGCCTCTAAAAAAACGAATCGAAATATCCACCTGAGATGGATTTCAATTCATTTAAATGAAAACACTCCATAGTGTCTTTGTGATTTGACGCCCGGTTTCAGTTAATCGGACAATCTCCACATGAGTTACCCGCATCTTCTGCGGCAATCTCTTGCTTCATAGTCTGTCAAACCACAGCCTGCATATTATACATCTTTTAGCTAATATGCGCAAGACATGGAATTGTAAATTTTTTATTAATACAAAATTTTAAAAATTTGCATAAAAAAATCCGGCGACGACATATTTTCGCAAGCCGTCTCCAGCTTACTATCGTCTGCGCTAAAGAGCTTAACTTCCGTGTTCGAGATGGGAACGGGTGTGTCCTCTTTGCCATAGTCACCGGATGTCTGATGTGACATGTTTATGTCACATTGACAATCGAACAACTACCGATATATATAGATGATTGTTACCCAATCTTCAACGATTGTATCTTGTTTTTCTTTGGTCAAGCCCTCGACCTATTAGTATCAGTCGGCTAAATGCATTGCTGCACTTACACTCCTGACCTATCTACCACTTGGTCTTTGTGGGGTCTTACTCGATCTATCGATGGGATATCTCATCTTGGGGTA
>LSQX01363795.1_pt1 | contig 12690 bp, 10 predicted proteins | sample 654561 | NCBI WGS metagenome assembly LSQX01 (sample SAMN04489861, study PRJNA283612) | anaerobic digester metagenome | isolation source: 4 biogas reactors fed with cattle manure at either 37C or 55C with and... | place: Denmark: Kongens Lyngby | collected 2014 | reverse complement strand
GTTCGAGCCGGTATCGCCAAACCATTCCCAAGCTCTAACCTCTAACTTCTAACCTCTAAACGGCCGCTGTTCGCCGCTCGACTCTTGACTTCTCTACTCCGGCTTTGTACTCTTGTTGTGAGATGCGAAAGCTGGACAGAGATTTTTACAGGCGTGACACCACAGAGGCCGCACAGGTACTACTCGGCAAGATAATAGTTGTCAACACAGCCGATGGCAGGCTATCCGGCAGGATAGTGGAAACGGAGTCCTATTCCTTTGGCGACCCGGCAGCGCACTCGACCAAAGGCCGCACCCCGCGCACGGAAGTTATGTTCGGCGAGGCCGGTCACGCGTATATATATTTCATCCACGGCCTGCACCATTGCATGAACATCGTGAGCCACCCGGACGACGTGCCGGGCGGAGTGCTGATTCGCGCGTTGGAGCCGATCGAAGGGATCGAACAGATGCGGCAAAACAGAGGCATGGAATCGATTACCGCGCTGTGTTCGGGACCGGGCAAGTTGACGCAGGCAATGCAGATCGATAAATCTTTGCTTGGTGAGGATCTGCTCGGCGATCGGCTCTATGTGGTCGATGACGGAGTTGATGTGGGCGAGATAGTTGCGCGACCGAGGATAGGGGTCACGCTGGCCGCCGATAGACTGCTTAGATTTTACCCTGCCAAGTATCGCCAATGGGTCTCCAGACCTTGACCATAGAAAGCCGACAACCGCTATGACTTATGATGGATTTGTGCTGTCCGCAATAATCGCCGAACTTAAAAGGACGATACTGCGAGGTCGCGTCCAGAAAATTCGGCAATCCAGCGACACGGATATATTGATGGAGATCCGCGGGGTCGGCCATACCTATACGCTGTTGATATCGGTCGACGCCCGTTTTCCCCGCGTGTATTTGACGGCAAGCCATGCCAAAGCTCTGCCGGAGCCGCCTAATTTCTGTATGCTGCTGAGAAAATATGTCTCCGGTTCATTTGTGACGGGCATAGAACAGGCGGGGATGGACAGAATTGCGCATATCGCTATCGATTCCTCCGAACACGGCAAGCTGATGCTGATCCTCGAAATCATGGGCAAGCACAGCAACTTGATATTGGTAAACTCCGAGGGAAAGATTCTGGGCGCGGCAAAACACGTAGGCTCGTCGATAAGCCGTTACAGGCAAACGCTGCCGGGCAGGGATTATATTCCCCCGCCCGGCGTCCCTAAAATCGATATCCGAACATTGGATGAAGACGCATTCGAACAGATGTGGGGAGATTTTTTGCGCACGGAGTCTGATTCAAGGGATATAAGACGATGGCTGATGGACAAATTCAGCGGCTTTGGGCCGTTTCTTGCCGATGAGATCGTCGAACGATCACGAGGTGACCACGCCGGCATTCGGGATGAGTTGCTGCAGCTCCGCGATATGGTAAAAAATGGCTCTTATGAGCCTGTATTCATCACCGATGCCAAAGGGTTGGGATTGATGGTCTACCCAACGCCTTCATTGCAATATCCAGCCGACCGGCAGCACGCGCGAAACAACATCAACGAGGCAATCGATACTCTGTTTCGCACCCTGATTTCCCGCACCACGCTCGATGAGGAACGCACGCAGACCCTGACCGCCATACGTCGGGCTATGGCGTCTCGCAGGCAGACCCTGAAATCGATTGTGCGCACTATAGAGGAGTCTAAAAAGGCAGAACGATATAAGCAGATTGGTGACATCATACTCGGCAACGTGCACGCGCTGGAGAAAGGCGCAAAGACGGTAGTCCTGGCGGATTTTTATGATCCTGACATGACTGAAATCGAAATTGAATTGGACGAGAAGTTAGGGCCGCAGGAAAATGCCGAGCGCTATTTTAAGCGATATCGCAAATCTCGCGATGCGGCGGCTACGGCCCAATCTCGCCGCAAACAGACTCAATATGAGCTGGACAAACTGCAATCCGGCATGGAAGAAGCGGAATCCGCCAACACCGTGGAGGCGCTTCGGAACATTCGCTCCGCATTTACATCTTCAGGGTTGCTCAGGCAGGAAATCTCCCACGAAAAACAGGAAGCTGAGTTTGGCGGACATCGAATTCGCAGGGTCAATACGCCCGATGGATGGGAGATTTTATATGGTGAGTCATCAACTGCCAACGATTATCTCACCGGGAAAATAGCGCGGCCAAACGATGTGTGGCTGCATGCCCGACAGATAACGGGCGCGCATGTGGTAGTGAGAATGGCGGGCAGGAAGGGCGGCGCGCCAAGGCCGATACTGACTCAAGCGGCGAAAATCGCTGCGATGAACTGCGATGCGCGGCACTCCTCGCTTGTTCCGGTTGATTACACCCTGCGAAAATACGTAAATAAGCCGCGCGGCTCGGCCCCGGGTTTTGTGGTCTATCGCAATGAGAAAACCATAGATATCAACCCGAAAGATTAAACGGCAGCCAAGCCCGCGGCTATCCCCAGTATTTCCGATCCAGACTGCGATATTGAACCGCTTCTGCGATGTGCGCCACTCCGATGTCCTGATCGCCGGAGAGGTCTGCTACCGTGCGGGAGACCTTAAGGATTCGGTCGTAGGCTCGTGCCGACAGGCGAAGATGGTCGATGGCCTGCTTGAGCATAGATTCGGCATCTTCGGAGAGCTTGCACCATGTTTTCATGTGCCGACTGGTCATCTGTGCGTTGCAGAAAATGCGGGTCCCTGCAAATCGGGCGTGCTGTATTTCGCGCGCGGTTCTTACCCTGTCACGGATCGCTGCCGATGATTCTCCCGGAGTCTTGCGCAAAAGCTCATCGTGTTTTAGTCTGGGAACCTCAACGTGAATGTCGATTCGATCGATAAGCGGACCTGAGATGCGCTGCAGATATCGCGCTATAAGCTGCGGTGTGCATGTGCAGGTGCGCAGGTGATCATTGAAAAAACCGCATGGACACGGGTTCATAGCGGCTACGAGCATAAAATCGGCGGGATATGTGTAGGATGCCTGTGCGCGTGCGATAGTAACCTGCCCGTCCTCCAGCGGCTGTCGCATTACTTCCAATACATCTCGTCTGAACTCAGGAAACTCATCAAGAAAGAGCACTCCTCGATGCGCCAGACTGACCTCGCCGGGCCTTGGGTAGCTCCCGCCTCCGGTAAGACCTGCGCTGGAGATGGTATGGTGCGGCGAACGGAAAGCCCTGCGTGTGATGAGGGCTTGATTGGAACTCAACAGTCCGCATACGCTGTAGAGCTTGGTGACCTCCAGGGCTTCTTCCATATTGAGAGGAGGAAGAATGCCGGGCATGCGTCTGGCGAGCATCGTCTTTCCGCTGCCCGGCGGCCCGACCATAAGCATATTATGCCCTCCCGCTGCCGATACCTCCAGCGCGCGCTTGGCGGCCTCCTGTCCCTTTACGTCGGCAAAATCTGCCTCGTAAGCTGGATCGTCCAAAGCCTCGAACGCCGATGCATCGAATATAGCAGGCAGCATTTTGTCAGGTTCGGCAAGTAAAGCCACAACTTCTGTGAGCGTCTGAACAGGATATACGTCAATTTCGCTGACTATAGCGGCTTCTTTGACGTTGTGGGCTGGGACAATAAGGGCCTTTGTATCGCTCTCTCGCGCGTTGAGGGCTATTGGCAAAACGCCGCTCACTCCGCGAACGCTTCCATCCAGTCCCAACTCCCCTACCAGACAGCACTTTGCCAGAAAATCTGTGTTTGCCTGACCGGTGGCCGCCAGAATGCCGACCGCTATGGGAAGGTCAAATGAAGGCCCTTCTTTGCGAACATCAGCAGGTGCGAGATTGATGGTGATGCGCCGCGAAGGGAACTCCAATCCGCAGTTTTTGATGGCTGATCTAACGCGTTCTATAGACTCGCGCACCGCCGCATCCGGCAGGCCGACGATCGTGAAACTCGGCAACGCTGAAGCAATATCGACTTCAACGTTTATGGCAAAAGCATCGATTCCGTTCACTGCACTGGATTTGACGTGTGCGAGCATTGGCTGTGTCCTTGTCCCTGGAGTCTGTCACTGCAATTATAGTTGTGAGATTACTGCTGAGTCAAATAGTCTTTTGCAATGAATTGCGCGGAAAAATCCGTTGGGAGAGCGATGAATAAAACGGCGGCTGGCGGAGCCTGTTTCTAGTCATCAATACGTATTTTGTAACCGACTCCGGGCACTGTTGCAATATAGCGCGGTCGGTATGGGTCATCTTCGATTTTTCTCCTGAGCCTGCCTATATGCACATCTACGGTTCGTGAATAGACTTCATCCCCTCTTATATCCCACACGCTGTTTAGCAGTTGATCGCGTGAAAGCGCCCTGCCGGCGTTCTCCGCCAGCACCCGCATCAGGCGAAACTCCATTGGAGAGAGGAGTATTATCTCGCCATTGCGGCGCACTTCACAGCCTGCCAGATCGATGGTGATGTCTTTTACCGTCAGTAACTCCACCTCCGACTGTCGCCGACGATAGGTGGTCTCCCGGCGAATCGCTGCGTCTATGCTGGCAATCAGGATAACGTCGGATACCGGTTTTATGAGCACTGTATCCGCGCCCACGGCAAGCGCAATCGCGATGTCGGATTCGTCTTCTGAATTGCTCAGCACTATGATAGGCTCCAGAACGAATGCCCGTAGCTCTCCGCATATCTGCATAGTGTTTGCGTTATGAAAATCGACATCTACGACAATTACATCAGGATGGAATGAGCGTGCAAACGCATTTGCCTCCGCACCGGGAGACGCGAGTCGGATTTCGTATCCCCGCCTGTGAAGGGCATGTTCGGTAGAGTTTCCAATCTCTTGATCCGCAGAGATTATGAGCACGTTTCTGTCTGGCACATTCGCACCCCACTGGATTAGCGCTGATCAAAATCAAGTATATACCAACGGCGATGAAAATCAAAATTACGCGATGGCCTGCGGCATATAAGCTAGGTTATGCCACAGCCTGCCAGGAGCCGAAAAAGCGATTGTAAATGCAGCATGCTTTTTACGTGCAGCAGTCGGCTATAATGGCGTATAATATGAGGGTTATACACTGAGGAGGTAGATATCATGGATTTATCAATTTGGCGACGCGGGCGGATGATAACAGCCCTGGCAGTAGTGATCCTGCTTTTCGGAGCGATGGCTGCATCTGCGGAGCCATTGTTTGCGGGAGATGAAGCAGTCCCTGCCGATGCGATCGTGCTCTTTGACGGCAAGGACCTCTCTAAGTTCGTCACCTGCGATTCTAATGGACCTGCGAAATGGAAAGTGCTGGACGGATACTGCACACCCGAAGGCCCGGACATCTGCACCAAACAACATTTCAAGGACTGCCAGCTTCACGTCGAGTTTTGGGTTCCAAGTATGCCGGACAAAAAAGGGCAGGCGCGTGGCAACAGCGGCGTGTTCTTTATGGGATTCATCTATGAAATACAGATTTTGGACTCATACGGACTGAAACCTATCGACAACGATTGCGGCTCCATTTATTCCCACACTCCTCCTATGGTCAATGCATGTCGTCCGCCGGAGACCTGGCAGACCTATGATATTATTTTTAAGGCTCCGAGGTTTGATGCGGCCGGCAAAAAGATAGCCAATGCAAGGGTGACAGTGTTGCAGAACAGCGTGCTGATTCACAACAACAAGGAGATCAAAGCTCCCACCCCTGATCATTCCGCAGCGGAACCAAATGATGCGGGGCCGATTCGCCTGCAAAATCACGGCGACGCAGTACGTTTCCGCAACATCTGGGTGCGGCCTCTGTAGTTTGGCGATTGCGCGAAGAGTCGAAGTGAGGAAAGTTTTGCAGGGCGATGAAGGAGGGAATCATCGCCCTGCTTATACAACCGTCGGATTATTGAGATTTGGTGTCGACCGTATGCGACTCTGCCGGCTCGCCGACAGCTTTTGTTGCGCCTTCCGGACGATATGATTTGCCTGTTGACAGAGCATTCAGCGGCTGAACGCCGTAGTATGCGCCGGTGTAGAAATAGACCTCTACTCGTTCGCTTCGTCGATCCGGGTTGGTTAGAACGATTCTATACCAGGTATCGGGCGATAAATTGTTGTAAGGCTCATACCACCAGCTCCCGCCAATCGGGGATGAATCTTCCTTGCTGTAGGTAGTGTGAACACGACCCCAACGATCGCCGGACTGGCCCTTCTCCAAAACCATCGTGAACCTGTTGGGAGGCGGATAGTTCTCATCCGGCCAATAGATATGAATCCAGGCATAGGTCGGAACAGCCATATCGCCGTCCACCGGTGATGTTGCTACTCCCCGCAGAGAGCCGCCCCAAGGAGTTTCTCCCGATTGAACCTTGGATGCGCCTCCTCCACAGCCGGCAATCAATCCCATAGCAAGAAGCATAGGGATAATGATTGATATAATACGCAGTCGTTTCATAATTGCACCTCCAAATATTATGCCAGCATTCGCTGGTCCCCAACCCTTTTCGTGACTTTTGTTCTATCGAAGAATTCGAGCATCGGCACGACGTATTTTCTGCTCGATCCTATAAGGTCTCTAAACTCGGCTACCGTCAGTTGTTGATGCTGAGCCAGATATTCTCTTAAGACGCTTTGGGCATCTGTCATTGCCTGTTTATGAAACAGCAGGTCGATGTCGACTTTCACCAACTCCCCTTGCTTGAGCAAAAACGCGGTGACATCCTTTGCAATCGGCCCGAATTCNNAATTCAGCCTCCAAGTCGCTTATAAGAGGAGGATTGACCCCGGATTCGCGATATCTGCTTTCGATGCTTTCCACCAACTGCCGCTCTTTATCTCCGAGGGTGGGCAGATGACCGGGCAGGGTTATGCTCGCGTCCTCCGCCTGCACATCTCCTGCCTTTTCCATCAAGCCAAGCAGAGCGGCAAAGCCTTTTGCATCCATCGCTCGACCCATGCTCCGCCGCAGCTCTTCTTTCGGCATATCGGACTTCATCGGATTGGATGCCAGATATGTCTTTATTATCGAAACCGCCCTTGCCATTGCGCTCTCGCTGGTTACCCGATGCAAAAATCGATTTGTTGAACGTATCACCCGCTGTTCTTCGATGAGTTGATCAAGGGCCGATTTGACCTCGTCAACGGACAGTTCGGTGATCCGTGCGATCTCCTCGGCAGGCAGCCCTGTTTCGCGAACTGCCAGCGTATCCTCGATAATATCCACAGGGTCGCCGCTGAGTTTGCGCTTGAGCCTTTCGATTCTGTTTTTATCGCTCGTATGATGCCTGTCAGCCGTCGGATCCAATACGCTGCCGCCTCCGAGGACCATCATAGGCGAATATGACCTGAGCACGAATCGGTCTCCTCTGGCAGCAGCAACAGGAGTTTCCAGGCGGAGTTGGGCAAAGCCTCTCGCTCCAGGCTCTATTGCGTGCCCTCCCAGAATAATAGCTCTTCCGATGACCTCGGCTGTCCCCAAGTGCAGGCGTATTCTGCTGCGAGTAGTAAGAGGACCGGGCGCTTCCGCGGGCATGGTCACAGATACATCGAGCGCCGTCGATGGCTGCAGATATCCGGGTGAAAGCAGAACATCCCCTCTCTCAATGTCCGATACCTCGACTCCAACCATATTGACCGCTACCCTGTTGCCGGCCAGAGCCTCATCCTGCTTCTTGCCGTGCACCTGTATGCCCCTTATGCGCGTAGTGATGCCCTTGGGCAATATATGAGCCGGGTCGCCAACTTTCAGCGTGCCGGAAATCAAAGTGCCCGTTATGACTGTGCCAAACCCGGTCATAGTAAAGACGCGATCTATGGGCGCCCGGAACGGGCCTTGGACGGGACGCTGTTCGGCGTGCTGAGTCATTGCATCTATTTCTTTGATCAGTTCACCGACCCCTGCGCCGGTGGTCCCGGAGACGCGCATTATTTTTGCCCGATTCAGAAATGTGCCGCTCAGGAAATCCCGCAGGTCATCCTCCACCATCTCCAGCCATTCCTCTTCGACCGCGTCGATCTTGGTGAGCGCGACCAGACCTTGTTTGCTTTCCAGCAGGTGTAATATTTCTACATGCTCCCGAGTCTGCGGCATTACGCCTTCGTCTGCCGCAACCACCAGCAGGGCTATGTCTACGCCGCCGGCTCCGGCCAGCATGTTCTTTAGGAATCGTTCATGTCCCGGCACATCGACAATGCCAACCGTCCCGCCGCCGGGCAACTTCAGGGATGCGAACCCTAGATCAATGGTGAGGCCGCGATCCTGTTCCTCTTTGAGCCGGTCGGTGGCGATGCCGGTCATAGCTTCAATGAGGGTGGTCTTGCCATGATCGACGTGCCCGGCGGTTCCTACTATGATGTGTTTGGTATCGGAAGCCATATACAATCCTCCAGAGTGGTCATTTACCAGTTATCACTAACCGGCGCTCAGTCCTTCTGAAGTGATCCGCGAAGAACAGCTATCAGGCATATACATTCCCAAAAATGTGGGGAAATATCTGCCTTTGAGGAGGATTAAATTAGAATCAGGCCGCTGCTCTGAGTTGATATGGCAGCACTCTGAGTTGGTCGCGGTATTTGGCAACGGTGCGTCGGGCTATTTCTATGCCTTGTTCGGCCAGTCTGGACGCTATTTCGCTATCTGAAATCGGCTCGGCGGAACGAGCTATAATCTCTTGTATCATGGTTCGAACGGGCATCGCAGAATCGAAGAAGATATCAAAGGATACGGCTTCCCCGCCGGGCAGCCTGCAGAACTTTCCGGCAACAGCGCGGCAGATCGTCGATTCGTGCACTTCGAGGGCTTTGGCGACGTCTTTCTGACGCAGAGACAAAAGTTTTGACGGGCCATGCAGCAAAAACGCCTGCTGATATTCGGCTAAATAGGTCGCTACGCGCGCCAGCGGCTTTTTGCGAAGAGCGATGGCGTCGAGAATAACCCGCACCCTGTCCACATGTTCGCGAATATGGCGACAGTCGTCACTGTTGAGGTAGGTATCTCCTTGTTTGATGGAGCCGTAGAGTTCTTCGTAGGTCTCATCAATTCCGAGCAGGTTGCCGTAGGAATCCAGCACCTCCACCTTTATCGACTCTTCTGTCTGTCGCAATACGACATCAGGAATAATCGCCGGGGACTGCTCCTCGGAGAGGTTGCCGAAGGGTTGGTTGTATGAGGAAGCCGGATATGGATTCAAGGTGTCTTTGATAAAACGAGCGGCGTTTTTCACCACTCCGATAGGGACTCCCATGCGCTTTGCGATGTAGCCAATCCTGAGCTTGGAGAAATCCTCCCAATAATCTACCAGAATCCGCTGTGCATCTGAAATTGCAGGGCCGTCTTCCGAATCGGCCATCAGTGCAATATACCGAAGCTGAATGAGCAGACATTCCCGCAAATCCCGCGCGCCTATGCCGACAGGATCGAAACCCTGCAGAGCCTTTAACACTTCTTCGACTTCAGGCACGGCAACGGCAAATTCTTCTGCTGTCTCGAATAGCGACTCTCGAAAATAACCGTCATCGTCGAGGCAGTCTATGAGATATTTGCAGATGCGGAGTCTGCGTCCGGACAGGCTCATTCCCGCCTGTTGTTTAAGATATGCGCCAAGGTCGACGGTGGAGGCCACGGTGCGAAATGGATCGAATGGGGCTTCGTTTCCGGCGGCTGAGTAGGCCCTTTCCAGATAATCCCGCTCATCAGCGGCATCTGATTCATGGGTGACGTTCATCGATGCGCCACAAACCGGGCAGGCCTTATGCTCGGTAACAAAGCCGCAAATCGAACAGCGCGCGCCCTCTTTTACCGCCAAAGCGGGATTTTCGACGGCCTCGGTCTCAATGAACTCCTGTAGTTCGATGAGGCTCATGTTCAATATGGCATTGGCCTGAATCTGAACCGGAATAGCTCGCAGAGTTTGTCTATGCGATAACGCAGCGCTTTGCATGAAGCCACCTTTCACTTCTGCCGATGCGATACATCGGGCGCAGTATTAGCATGAAGTATCGGCACGACGCGGCTTCCACATTAGCGGTTTTTTGTGAGAAAGAAATCTGCCCGGGGATGTAAATTGCTGTCAGGCCGGTTTTTCCAGCCCGAATTCACGTATTTTATTGCGCAGGGTCTTGCGATCTATGCCCAGACTTTCGGCGGTTGAGGATTGATTCCAATTTCGGTCTTTGAGGACGCGCTCGATGTGGATTTTTTCCATATCTCTGAGCGATGCAGTAAGCGGATATGAGTCCTGCAGGGAATCCTGTGCTTTGGCCTGCCTGGACTGTTGATATGGCCTGAGCCTGAGATGTTCCGGGCGAATTGTTTCGCCGTTGCATAATATTACCGCACGCTCGATGGCGTTTTCCAGTTCTCTAATGTTGCCCGGCCAACTGTGACTTTGAAGTTCGGCTATTGCATCATCTGAAAATATTTTCACCCTTTTGCCGGTCTCGTCGGCGTAGATGTCGAGAAAATGTCGGGCGAAAAGCAGCACATCCTCCCCTCGCTCACGGATTGGAGGAAGTTCAATTTGGATTACGTTTAAGCGATACAGCAAATCATCGCGAAATTCGTTGTTGTCGATCGCTTCTTCGAGATTGCGATTTGTCGCCGCGATAACCCGGACATCTACCGTAAGGGTTTCGCTGCCTCCGACTCTCTCGAATTGTTTTTCCTGAAGCACTCTGAGCAGCTTGGTCTGCACCGACGGCGAGATTTCCCCGATCTCATCGAGCAAAATAGTGCCCCTGTTGGCTACCTCGAACCTGCCGATGTGTCGAGCGATCGCGTTGGTGAATGCTCCCTTTTCGTGACCGAACAACTCGCTTTCGAGCAGGTTTTCCGGCAGGGCTGCACAGTTGACCTTGATGAAAGGGCCATCCGCTCGATCGCTCTGATAGTGGATAGCACGTGCCAAATACTCCTTGCCTGTGCCCGTTTCACCCAAAACCAGCACCGTCGCGTTGCTTTTGGCGACCTGAGCGGCCATCACATACGCGCTCTGAACGTCGTTGTTGCTGCCGATTATATTGTCGAACCCGTATTTCTTTCGCAGTTCCCCGCGCAAAAAGTGGTTCTCGTCGATAACCCGGCTCTGCTCAAAGGCCCGCTCGGCCAGCATTTGAAGCTCGTCAAGTTCGAAGGGTTTGGTGATATAATCATAAGCTCCCAACCGCATCGCTTCGATGGCTGTCTGGGTGCTGCCGTAGGCTGTAACCATTATCACCGGCAGGTCGGGCTTATCCTCTTTTATGCCGTTGAGCACATTAAGGCCGCTCATTTTCGGTAGGCTCATATCGAGGATCACCAGATCGAATTCACCCTGCTCGGCAAGGGCCAGTCCGGACGCTCCGTCGGGCGCAGTCGCAGTATCGCATCCGATATCCGCGAACATACGGGAAATAACATCTCGCATACCCGGCTCGTCATCAATAATGAGAACTGTCTTACTTTCGGACACTTACTACTCCTGACAATCTCTTCGTGCCTATTTTATGATATCTAATCAATCTGAGCAAGTGCAGGAAACATCCGGCAAGCGCAAAGTGACGCTGGTTCCCCGGCCTTCCTCGGAGTCTATCGTAACCCTGCCCCTATGCCTGATCGCGATAGCATCCACCACGCTCATGCCCAAACCCGTTCCCTCAGCTCCCCGCGTAGTAAAAAATGGGTCAAATACGCGGCTTTGGGTCTCCGCGGTCATCCCCGAACCGGAGTCCGTCACCTGAAGCTCCACGCCAAAATTATCTCGTCTGGTGCGTATGCGTATAGATCCGCCGGAATCCATAGATTGCACCGCATTCAGAAGGATGTTAGCAAGGGCCTCGCGCAGTTCCACCGCATTGCCGAGCACTATGCAATCGGCAGAAAGATCGGTATCGACTTTTATAGATACCTCGGACGCCTCGGTCTGCTCGCGCCACGCCGGAATTGCCGCTTTTACCACATCATCAACTATCGCATTGAGATCGATCTGCGTATAGCTGCCGGGGTCGATGGGTTTGCCGATTTCCCTAAGTCTGCGCACGGTCTCGGCTCCGTCACGAGCGGCCAGTTCGAGTGCCTGGATGCTTTCTAAGGCGGGATGATCCGCATCGAGCTTGCGTTTGGCTAGTTGGGCATTGCCGAGGATGATCCCCAACACATTGTTGATATCATGCGCCACTCCGGCGGCCATTTCACCCAAAGCGCGCAACCTCTCCGATGCGATAAGCTGTTCCTGAGCGTCTTTAAGCTGTTGATTGAGATCGGCAAGCTCTATGTTTCGCTCGCTGATTTCTTTTTCGAGTTCGCGTCTTGCGGTGATGTCGCTGAGGATTTCTACACGCGACGCCACCTGTCCCTCGGCGGTGTACAGCGGGGTGGAATATCTGTGAAAGACGCCTCCTCCGGGGAGCAATCCGTCTATAACTTCGTCGATCACCTCGTCGTCTGTAACCGGGTGGCGGCGGATTGCGTCGGGCAGCGGCGAGCCAAGCAGATCGCCTACGAATACTCCCAAAGCCTCCGCTGCGCGAATGTTCGCAAAGGTGACACGGCCATGCGTATCGAGAAGCAATACTCCGCGTTCGGGAGAATGAATGGATTGAAACTCTGCCATTGGTATTACGCCACCTCCTGACACTTGAGAATTATATAGCTCAGCAGAGGCAGTGTAAAGCTCAACAGGTTTGCGTAACAATTCACGAATCGTGAGTACTCCTGCCCATAGTGTCCGATCTCCGTCTCGGACAGCGGGTGTTCGTTGATAGATTATCTGGCTGGGACAG
>LSQX01233147.1_pt1 | contig 12690 bp, 11 predicted proteins | sample 654561 | NCBI WGS metagenome assembly LSQX01 (sample SAMN04489861, study PRJNA283612) | anaerobic digester metagenome | isolation source: 4 biogas reactors fed with cattle manure at either 37C or 55C with and... | place: Denmark: Kongens Lyngby | collected 2014 | reverse complement strand
GAAAACTTTCTTCATAGATTATTTCATCGTTTCTTTGCAAAAGTTTTGTGTAATTACATTTTGCATGGAAGAAAGAAGCGGGATTGAAAACATGCGATCTTGGCTAAGAAACCAAGAAGCCCGATGAAGTACAGAGCACTTCAACGGGCTCTCACTCTCGACAGAGCCGGCCACTGAAACGGAGGGAATATAAATCTGAATCATAGTACCCCGATTTCTTTAAGTGTCTTCTTTACTTTCTCCATATCAGACTCGGCCAGTGGCAGCATGGGTTTTCTAGTCGCTCTAGCAGGAATGCCTGTGATAAGCTCTACCGCATACTTCACTGTGGGTACAGGCCTTCCGATCTCCTTCATTAATGAGTGAACAGGCAGAATCTTTTCAAAGTAGACCTTCTTGGCTTCATCAAACTTACCTTCAACGACAGCAAGGTTGTACATCTCAACTGCTATTTCAGGGATGATGTTGATGAGGCCCGTCATCCATGCTTTTGCTCCAAGAAGCATGGATTCAAGTGCAGTCCCTCCTCCTGCCACAACAACTGTCATCCGATCGCCGCATAGCCTGATTATCTCGTGCACCCTCTGGGTGTTCTCGGTGCTTTCTTTTATCAGGCATATGTTATCGATTCTGCTGAGCTTCTCCACAAGCCCTGGTGTTATGTCTGTCTTGAAAACGCCAGGTTCATTGTGGATCATCACTGGTATATCTATGGCTTCGGCTATGTCACGATAATACTCGTAAGCCTCAGCCTCATTCAGGCGGAAGTAGAAAGGCGGAGCAACCATAACGCCTGCAGCTCCCATAGACTGAGCTACCTTTGCAAGCTCGGTCACTTCTGCTGTGGTGTTCATGGTAATGCTGGGGACAACCGCAGCTTTTCCGGCTGCTCCCTCTAGATTAGCCTGCCATACGAGCTTCTTCTCTTCCACTGACAAATGAGGCTGCTCGCCGTTGTTTGCTGTGGGAACAAGGCATGAGGCCCCAGCTTCAACGAAGCGGCCGGCTAAAGCCTTAATTGCATCAGCATCTACGTCACCGTCGGGACGAAACACGGTAATAGTAGGCACGTGTATCCCGTAAAATCTACTGGTCAATTCATTCCACTCCTTTCTAAGATTTTCTAAGATGGTTCTGCCTGAATCATTTGTAGTAGAGCTTAATCAGTAAGTACACTCTTATCGACGCCCAACTCGTCTCCAAGGCTACACAAATCTTGGTACACCTCAAAAGGTATGTCCAGCCCGTGCTTCTGCTTTTCTGCAAGTTCGAACTCGATATCTCCAGGTACCAATACCCGGTCATACCCTTCACCGGGCGGACAAGACCTGAGCTCTGCCCTCATCTTCTCAACTCGTTCTTTGAATTCGTCAAGGGGCATGAAGCACTCAACCTTAAACGCACTCATTGCATGACCGACATACGCGGGCTTGTCCGGTACGCCAAGCCAGTCTATTACACCGCTTAACACTCCTGCCCCACTTAAAACCCCTGAGAATACCTCGCTGATTATTGCAAGTCCGTAACCCTTATGTCCTAAAGGGAGCAAAGCCCCACCCCTCGGGAGTTCGTTGGGATCGTCTGTGGGAAAGCCATTTCGGTCAATAATCCAGTCTGTAGGGATTTTCTCACCCTTCTTTGCAGCGAGACGTACTTTGCCCCCTGCAACTTTGCTGAAAGAGACGTCGAGGACAAGTGGAGGTTCTTCTTTCGTCGGGACAGCAACAGCCAATGGGTTATTGCCGATCGCAGCGCCCTTTCCTCCCCAGGCAGCCATAACAGGATCGGTGTTGGACCACACCATACCGATCATCCTCTTTCTAGCTGCCATCATCGCATAGTACGCTGCTGCGCCGAAATGCTCGCTGTTTCTGGCAACAACCATACTGACGCCATAGGTTTCAGCCTTTTGGATGGCCAATTCCATCGCATAAGTGGCTACTACCTGTCCCATTCCATGGTCTCCGTCTACCACTGCGGTAGCAGGCCCTTCGTGAATCACACGTATGTTAGGATTGGCCTTGGTTCCCCCTGCCCTGAGTTTCTTCACATAGGGCAGCAGCCGCATGATCCCATGGGACGATACACCTCGGAGTTCAGCTTCTACAAGACTATGTGCCACCCGGGCCGCTGCGTCCCTTGGCATACCGGTTCGTTCTAAAACCTGGGTAGAGTATTCTCTCAGCACGTCAGGATGGATTCTCACAGTGCTTTGTGACACGTTCCTCACGTCCTTTCGATACCAAGCTAGGATTTGTCTCCGACTCTCTGCTTTGAATACTACGATCTCTTCCCTATGACCTGATCATACTTCCAGCACGCCCTAGCATGCTGCAGGTTTCTCATTTTTTACTTTCCCACCTAGTCTGAAGTCTCGGATCAGGGACGCTACCAAGGAGACGATCGTGATTAGCATAAATGCAATGGAAATCGGGCGTGTGAAGAGAGGCCGTATGCTTCCGCCTCCCATGGAAATCGTCCTGAATAGGTTTGCCTCCGCAAGCGGGCCGAGGATCAGCGTCAGCACGACAGGTGCTGTCGGGTAGCCGTACTTCTCCATGACATACCCAATCACACCGAAGGCAAGCATGATTATTACGTCTGATATGCTGTTACGGATGGCGAATGAGCCAATCACAGACAGCACAACTACTACAGGCCCTAGGATGTTGTTGGGTACCTTAACAACGTTAACAAAAACCCGTCTGGCGCCATAGTGCCCGAGGAAGAACATAATAATGTTGGTAACCAGCATCCCAAGCATAAACGCGTAGACGGCATGAGGATTGTTCTGGAACAGTTGAGGACCAACCGTCAGTCCGTGGATCATCAGCCCTCCAAGAATGACTGCGGCACATGAATTGCCTGGAATTCCAAGAGTCAGAGCCGGCACCATAGATCCTCCTGTCACGGCATTGTTTGCAGCTTCAGCCCCTATGACCCCTTCCGGGTGCCCCTTACCGAACTGGTTAGCTTCTTTGGAATTCCGACGAGCTTCATTGTACCCGATTAAAGCTGCGATATCTGCACCTGCAGCTGGGATTATCCCGATGATTGTACCTAATATCGACGAACGAACGTACGTGCGCCAATACTTCGGGAACAGATGGAAGGGCTTTACCTTTACTTCCTCGCCTGTACGAACGATTTCAGCGGAAATATTCTCAGTTCGCCTTTCAGCTAGTCTAATCGCTTGCGGAATCGAGAAAAGGCCTATCACCGCACAAACCGGGTCAACCCCGCCTAATAGCCCAGTTATTCCAAAGACAAACCTGGGCCTTGCAGTTACAGGATCGAGGCCGATTGTGCTGGCAAAGAGCCCAAGAGCTCCGGCAATGAGACCTTTGACTACTGAACCGGTTTCGAGAGACACAACCACCGTCATCCCAAACATAGCAAGCCAGAAAACTTCAGGTGGCCCTATGCTCAAAGACACACGAGCTAGCAGCGGTGCAATAAACAGAAGGGCTAAAGCGCTGACTATCCCACCGAATACTGATGCGCTTAGGCCAGCCTCTAAGGCTACATTCGCTTGCCCTTTCTTAGTCATCTGATAGCCATCAAGGCTGGTTGCGATAGCAGCCGGGGTTCCTGGAATATTAACCAATATAGCTGCGATAGAACCACCATAGATAGCTCCGTTGTAGATTCCCGCCAGCACTAGCAATCCGATCTCCGGACTCATTACAAAAGTGATGGGTACAGCAAGGGCCAAACCCATAGCTGCGCTGAACCCCGGAAGAACACCGACAACAATTCCTATTGCAGTTCCAAGTATCATCATTGCAATGCCCCGCACGCTGAATACATAAGGCAGCACTTGCAGTATTGCTTCCCACATGGTCTATATCACTCCTTAAACAGCTTCCATGGCATCATTCAAACAGAGGTCCAAGAGGTATCGGAACATAGATAAGATACCTGAAAGCCAGGAAAAGCAACCCTGTCACTCCAATAGACACGAGAGCTAAGACTTTTGGGTCGCGCTGTCCCATTACCATCATGGATAAAAGTAGAAAAACTGGCGTCGAAATCACATACCCAACAGGCTCAAACGAAAACGCGTAGCACACGATAAGAAATACCATCGATAGCATCCGATGATAGTCTACGCCTTCCATCGGGTTCTCCTTCTCCTGTTTACTCCGGACGTTAAGTATAAGCTGCAAAACGCTTAACGCGATTATAAGGATGAAAACAAATCTTGGGAACATCCTCGCTCCAAGGGCAAACGAGCCGCTATGAATGTACCCCGCTATGCCAAAGACAATAAGCACAACCTCAACCAACCAATCAAACAGACTCAACCATGACACCTCCGTCTATACCGTGCCACCGACCTTGGAGTAAGATATGGGAGCCCCCGGGCGCAACTTGCCCGGGGACTCCCATATATGCGTATGCTTATGGTGCGATCTCAGCCACTTCATGGTACAGCTCTGTCAGCACGTCTCTCAAACCATAAAGGTACTCTGTATATTCCTCCGGACCCATGTATCTGATGAGCAAGTTTGCAGCCTTGGCCTTCTCCAGGAACTCGGGATTCTCCAGAGCTTCTTTCACAGCGTTTGCCATTTTGTCTACGATCTCCTTAGGAGTTCCTGCGGGGAATGAAATACCGCGTGCGGATCCTGAGACAACGTCGTATCCTAGTTCGCGGAATGTAGGAACATCAGGCAGGATATGGCAACGCTCATCACCCATGACAGCAAGGACACGAACTTTTCCTGCCTCCTCATGAGGCTTAATCTCACTGGCATTAACTGCACACGCATCGATATGACCACCTAATAAGGCGACTATGTTGGGGCCGCCTCCGTCGAAGGATACCTGGTTTACCTTCAGTCCGCCTGCACCCTTGCAGAACAGGAGAACTGCAATATAGTCGTCTCCCCAAATACCTGCGTCACCAATGGTTAGCTTTCCAGGATTCTCTTTTGCGTAAGCAATAAGATCGTCTAGAGTCTGGAAAGGACTGTCACTTCTGACTGCAATTACGCCCGGGTCATCGATGATGTTTGCAATCATCGCAAAATCCTCGAGCTCGAACTGGGTCTCGCGTACAACCGGCAGCAAGACGGATTCAGGAGTATTGGTCCAGGCAATGGTGTATCCGTCCGGCTTTGCGCGGGCAAGCTCGGTAAAGCTAAGTTCTCCGCTTGCACCGGGCTTGTTGACGACGATAATCTTTCCGCCAATGATCTCCTCAACATACGGAGCCAACATCCTTGCTGTGACGTCTGATCCACCGCCTGCTCCCCAACCTACAATCATGGTAATCGGCTTGCTCGGCCATCTGTCTGCTGCTTCGCCGAGTACTGGTATTAGAATTAGCCCAAATGCAACCAGTAGGCAGAGAAGGTGTACTATACGCTTCACAGGAATTCCCCCATTTCCTTTGATTTATAAAGTTGCAATCAACGGTAGGATCTTGATTGACGGCCCTTCAGGTCTCATAGACGACCTTCACGGTACCGTCTTCCGCCTTGTTCTCTAACTTTCCAAGCCACCCTATTAAGTTAGCGTCGCCGAATATGTTTACCGCAAGTAACATACTCAGCTTCATTCGGCACTGACTTACGCGTTGATCTCCCCCTTTCTTTTCTTGTGATTCCTCGATTTAGTCTCGCAAAGGATCCGATGTCCGCTTAAGAACAGCACTTATTCACTGTGTTTCGCTAAGCATGGTCAACATCCGGAGTCATTGGAATCGTTAACATCATTAAAGAGGTCTCTTTCTATATCCTCAATGTGTTTGCGTATTACTGCCCTGGCAACATCGGGCTTTTCGTCGCGAATGGCTTCAAAAATCGCTGTATGTTCACGTTCGAACTGACGGATGCTGCCTTCCTTTTCAATGTTTTTCCTCTTTAAGGTCTTCCAGCGCGTTTCTTTCATCATCAAGTTGACGCTTGCATAAACATCAAACAGGACACTGTTATGCGCGGCGCGCGCCAACTCAAGGTGAAACTTGCGGTCCTCTTCCATGTATTCATCTATTTTCTCCGGATTCGCCTCTGCTTCTCGTCCCAGCGCATTGAGCTTCTCTAGTTGTCTTTCTAATCTTTGGATATCCTTTTCAGTGGCATTCTCCGCAGCTAAACCCGCTATGCTCGGTTCCAGCTCAACTCTGGCTTCGAAAATCTCACGTGGACTGTGCTCTTGAAGGAGCTCCCTCATTACCTCACTGTTAATAGACGCCTCAGTGGCATCGACTTTGATAAAGTCTCCCTGGCCTCGCTTGCATTCGATTATTCCAAGGACTTCAAGGGCACTCAGGGCTTCCCTAATAACTGCACGGCTTGCTCCGAACTGCTGTGCCAGAGTCCTCTCAGGCGGAAGCTTATCCCCTTTTTTGAGCTTTCCCTCGGCAATAAGATCACGAATCTGGTTTACGATCTGCAGGTAGAACTTCTGACTTTGCACCTGTTCAAACATTCTATACCTCCTGTTTCGAGTCCCAGTGCAATTCGGTGACCACAGTAACCTTGCTGCCTTATAAGCCGTAGATATGTGCCCGTGTGCAGCTGCCAACTGCTTGCAACTGGTTTACCGGTGCAGGACGGGTGTTGGTGGGCCAGAGCGCCTGATAGCTTGGTGGCCTGACCCCCAACTTCAAAAGTTCTACCTGTTGCAGCAAGAGTCCTTCTATAGGCCGGCTAAGCACATGCTTAGCAAAGTCTTAGCAAGCTATCTTAGCGTCTACTGCGCAAGCTCCGTTCGCAAAGGATAGCACAGGATTAAGGTCAACCGAAGATATGCTTGGATTCTCCTGGACCAGGCGAGACAGTGCAACCATGATGTCTGCAAGTGCGTCCTTATCTCGCGGTTCTTTTCCCCGCACGCGTTCAAGCATGTGGGCCGCCTTAATCTCAGACATCATCTCCAGAGCATCTTCACGGGTTACAGGTGTGACCCTAAACGTTACGTCCCGCGCTATTTCCACAAAGATGCCGCCTAGTCCGAACATTATTGCATATCCGAACTCGGGATCCCGCACCGCACCGATGATCACTTCAAGAGTGTCGGAATGGCCTTCTCTTCCATTCTCAGCTGTCGAACCATCGACATCTTTGGCAATAAGGATCCCGTCTATCTTCGCATCAGGCTGCTTCTCCTTGACCCTGGACATGATATCTTCGTAAGCCTCGCGAACGGCTTCTTCAGTTGCGAGCCGAAGCCTTACTCCCCCAACATCTGTCTTGTGGGGGATATCGGGAGACACGATCTTCATAACCACGGGATACCCCAATGATGCTCCGAGCGCCGCAGCTTCGTCGGAGCTCCTGGCAACTCCGAAGGGGGGAACCGGGATTCCATAATCCTGAACGACCTGGTAAGCCTCAGGTTCAGTGAGATTTCTGCCTATCGATGCAGCGTCGCGAATGAGCTTATGCTCTGCCATGTCTAGTTAACCCCCGTGCAGTCAGCTGTTTTCCCTAACTTCTTAGTGTCCATCAGTTCCTTCATAGCTTTCTTCCCCAATTCGAAGGCTTTCAGATTGACGTCAAGGGCTTTCTGAGGAACTCTATCCCTAACTGCTGCAAGCAGACACTCCTCATCAACAGGGAGCGTACCCAATGAAGAGAGTGCTCCCAGCATAACGACGTTTGCAGCCTTCGCATGGCCTGCCTCGATAGCGACCTCAGTGGCATCAAGTAGATATACGTCTGCACCGAGCCCGCTTAATCCTTCCTGTATTGCTTCCACCTCAGGATACTTGCAGACTCCTATGTTTACGTCCACCGGATACCATGGTCTCGTGTTGAGAATGGCAACTCCCCCGCGCTTCAGGAAATCGATGCTGACTCTCAAACCTTCAAGAGGCTCCATTGCAAGCACTACGTCAGCACCTGCCTTACTGACCAGGGGTCCGTATACGTCCTTACCTATCCGCACATGGGAAGCGACTGAACCTCCCCTCATAGCGGCGCCAAATGTCTCACCAACACGAACCCGCGTAGAGCTGTCACAACGTATGGCTGCGTCAGCGACTATATGAGAAAGAAGAATACTGCCTTGTCCACCAACTCCTGCTACTACCAAGTCAAATGACATTCTCTTCACCTCCTGCAGCCCTTAAGAATCCGCATTACATGTAGTTCTGTTCGGATCTATAATCGCGTCTTGAGGACACACCTGAGCACAGAGACCGCAATCGACACAAAGGATCTCGTCGATACCCGCTTTTCGACTCTCTGCATTGAACGTTACCGCCGGACATCCGAGTTCTACACATATGCGGCATCCGATACATTTTTCTTCATCGACGTAGGTTGCAGCCGGTCCGCGCCGTCTTGTTCTGCGCTGCACTTGAAGTGCGCACTCCCTCTGCAGCACCACTACTGCAGGGCCTTCGTACTCCAGGGCTGCTTGTACGGCTTCTTTGCTTTCAGCTATGTTATACGCGTCTACAACTGTAACATGCTCGATACCCAGCGATTTAGCAACGTCAGGTATGGAAAGGATTATAGAGTCTCCTCCTATTGCATCCTTACCTGTTGTAGGGCTGGGCTGGTGACCTGTCATGCATGTCCATGAGTTGTCCAGCACGAGGAATGTTATGTTCGCCCTGGTATATGCCGCATTGGCAACTGCAGGAAGCGTTGCATGGAAGAAAGTTGAGTCTCCTGCTACAGCCACTATCTTCCCATCCCTGTAACCTGCCTGAGCCTGTCCCATGGCAAGGCCTATTCCGCTTCCCATAACGTGTGTTGTATCTAAAATCTCATAAGGCGATGAGATCCTATATCTCTCGGAATCAGAGTCGTCTCCCTTAACCTCGCGGGAGAATATACCGTACCCGCCTTGCTCGTAGCATCCGATATCTCCGTTGACGATATGGACGCCTTTGTCCTTTCTCAGGGCTTCACGAAGAGCAAAGAAGCTGCCGAGGTGAGGACATCCGGCGCATAGCGTAGATGACCTCGGAGCAACAAGCTCTCTTAGGCTTTCTCTTGCCTCGTCTCCTCCGGCCTCTCCTTCATCTTGGGTCTCATCTATTATGGCGAGAGTCCTTCGTATTGCTCCTAGAACCTTGTCTGAGCTTATCTCACCATATGGAGGAAGCACTCCGGGCTCCACAGACTCAATAAGCCCATAGGATACGCCAGCCTTGTCACATTTGATATCTTCGGCACCTGCGCTCTTTCCGAAAATCTTCACACTGATGCCAGTTGTTCCTACCAAGGACCTGACCTGCTCTTCAACTACCGGGTCTCCCTCTTCCACTATTAGGACGTTTTCTGCAGATTTCAGGAGTTCGCATACTCTACCTGTGGGAATGGGGAACGGGGTTCCAATCTTCAGGAAAGGCACTTCAAATCCGAGGTCTAGCCTTGCGATTGCCTCCAGCGCGTACGAGACGCCAAGGCCTGAAGCTATTACAGCCAGTTTTGCCTTAGGCTTGCCTGAAGCCCACTCGCTCATGGAACCATCACTTGCTACGTAAAACAGCTTATTGAACCTTGACTTCTCCACTTCGGCTTTGACAAGAGGAAGCTGTTCATGAAGCCAAACGTGTCTTTGAGCTACACTAGGCGGTCCGTATACAGCCCACCTATAAGGAAGCTTCCAGTGTTTGTTGAATCCAAGCTTAGACTTCTCCTTTGTAATGTCGCCAAAGGTTACGTCTCCGCTGGCGTGGGAGATTCTCGTTACGGATCTTAAAAAAACAGGCAAGCTCAGCCTCTCTGAAAGCAGGAAAGCTTCCTTAGTCATGTCTTTTGCTTCCTGTTGATCCATAGGCTCAAAACAGGGTATCTCAGCATATTTCGCAGCTACTCTTGTATCCTGCTCAGTAGATGAATAGTGCGCATTGGGGTCGTCTGCCACTACAACGACCATGGGGCCTTTTACTCCCGTATAGGGCAGGGTCATGAATGTATCCATAGCAACGTTTAGTCCGGCATTTTTCATTGCCACCATTGAACGGGCGCCTACTAAAGAAGCACCTGCAGCAACTTCGAATGCGACTTTCTCATTTGTGCTCCACTCAACGTAAAACCCTAACTCTTCAGCGACGTCAGCAAGGGCCTCAGCGATCTCCGAGGATGGAGTCCCGGGATATGCTGCCATAACATCTATTCCTGCTTCGATCGCCCCTCTGGCAATCGCCTCATTGCCCATGAGCAAGACTCTTTTACCTACTGTACCCTCTGCAATAACATTTGCCATAGCTCTAGTTCGCCACCCCTTCCTGGGTCTTGGGATCCGGCTGGAAGTACACAGGGTTTTCCATTTCAGATACACCCTGGATTCCGGCCTTCGCCTGAGACCCCTTTCTGTTCAAACGACAATGCGCCCTTGATGTGATAGCACCTTCTGGAGCTTCCCGCTAGAACTTTCCGGCAAGAGCTCCGATAGCTCTCATAGCCCGTTCAGGCGTGCGAAATGCCGGTATCCCCTGCTGTTGCATGCGTAAGACCTCTTCCTGACCCAGTGTGCCTCCACCTATGTAGCAGACGACTATCTCAGCATCGTTTCCTCTGGATTCAAGATCCTTTTTGAGCCTGCTTACTACCTCACTTGCCCTCGGGATAGGATCCCCGAATATCAGTAGGTACGCATCGGCTTGATTGGAAGATGAAAGCTCATGGACTGCTGTTTCATAACGTTCGGCTGAGGTATCGCCGGTAAGATCCAGAGGATTCCGGGTGATGCAGTGCGGAGGCAAGACCTCCTTTAGCCTTCCAGCAGCTTCCTCGCTAAGGCCAGGAATCTCAATACCGATCTCCTCAGCGCAGTCAACAGCTATGATTCCGCTTCCGCCTGAACTCGTCAAAATCGCAACTTTGTAGGGCTCTTTCCGATCTGTAACTAACCTTGGCGTCTTCGCGTACATCAAGATTTTAGAAAAATCGTAGAGGTCTTCCACTGTCCTCGCTGAAGTCACACCCACCTGCCTGCAAGCACCCTGGAATATCACATAGCTTCCTGCGATAGACTTTGTGTGAGACTCGGCAGCCTTTCTTCCTTTGCTACTTCTCCCGGGCCTCAAGACTACAACGGGCTTACGCTGAACTGCGTTCCGGCATACCTCCATAAACCTTCTGCCGTCGCCTGTACCTTCAAGATAGAGGCTTATGACGCCGGTGTTAGGGTCTTTGCTGAAGTACTCTATTAGGTCAACCTCACTCACGTCGGCTTTGTTACCGAGGCTGACACAAGCTGATATGCCGATACCCTCAGCCTCCGCCCACTCCCCAAGAGCTGCAGCAACAGTTCCGCTCTGTGATATCACGGACATCCTGCCTTTTGCAGTGATAAGAGGCCATGAAGCACAGAGGTTAGATGCTGTGTAATTCACGCCCTGGCAGTTAGGCCCGATTACTCGAATCCCAAATGATTTCGCAATGTCAATTACTTCTCGCTCTAAGGCGTCATTCCCGATTTCCCTGAATCCGCCGCTGATGATTATTGCTCCGCCTGCTCTCTTCTTTCCGGCTTGTCTCATAACATCTGGTACTGCCTTAGCAGGCACAACAATAACAACAAGATCCACGTCTCCCGGTACATCCAAAAGAGATTTGTACGCTTTCAATCCAAGAATCTCACTGGCTCCTGGATTGATTGGATAGACTGGACCTTCAAACCCACCATCAACAATGTTTTTCAGGATGATATGACCTGTCTTTTCAGGATTTGTCGACGCCCCTACAACCGCAACTGATGACGGCTCAAAAATGCTGTTAAGACTGTTAGTGCTCGGCAATGCGGCTCCACTCCTATTACAACAATCTTAATGGTGAGGATTCTAATCACCGTCTTTATGGTGACGGTTTCAATCTGTATGGTGATGGTCTTAATGGCATATGGTACAGAGTACAGGGATATCGCGCGCATCTCTCGTACATTAGTTCCTGTCAGGGACCAGGGTGTATGGTTATTAGGGTGACTCTTGATGAGATTCATCGTGATATTGTGAACTCATCATGAAATCGTCGACACAGCTATTAGAACGACCATTCACGCAACTACTCTTACGGCTTATGGTGCTCTATTGGGTAATTATCTACTGGACGACTCATTCGGCAAACGATGCGAACGACTGATATCGGGAGTGTACATGCAATAATCGCTACTACTGCTTCTGCAACTGTTCGTGCCACTGTCTATACAACTCTTCCTGTGACTGTCTCTGCGATTGTTCATGCAACTGCTTGTGCTACTACTCCTAGGACTTGTGACACAACTGTTCACACACCGGTTAAACCGGACAAAGCCTTAACACTAACTTTTTACAATCTGCGATTCTGGGTCATGTGGTCTGACTGCATGACCTCCACGACCTCCTGGCCCCCTGTAAGTCAGGTATTCTACTCATCACCCAGAATTCCTTCTTTTGCACTGAAAAAAACTTCCCTATAATATAAAATCTTCTTCCCCATAATAAAGGAACATCTCGATAATAATTGAATTGTCTAACAAATAAGTTGCGGCAGATGGATTATAACGGTAGCGGTCCCTTCTCCGGACCTGTTAGCCGCCAGGAGATATGACAAGTTATCAGAAAGCGTCTTCAAGCTAGATCTAAGCTAAAAGAATGCTTCGATTTGGACGCCAGGAGATATTACAAGTCATCAGGAAGTGTCCTCAGGCTATCTTCAGGCTAACGGAATATTCCGATCTAGCCTCCAGGAGATACGAGAAATCATCAGAAAGTGTCTTTAAGCTGTCTTCAAGCCAAAG
>LSQX01002927.1_pt1 | contig 12690 bp, 8 predicted proteins | sample 654561 | NCBI WGS metagenome assembly LSQX01 (sample SAMN04489861, study PRJNA283612) | anaerobic digester metagenome | isolation source: 4 biogas reactors fed with cattle manure at either 37C or 55C with and... | place: Denmark: Kongens Lyngby | collected 2014 | reverse complement strand
TTGCTCTCCAGCATTGCCCTATCCTCCTGGCGGGTAAGAGCCATAAAAATAGTATGTCCAAAGCTTAGGTGAAAGACCCATTTACACAAACTTATTCACACTCCCCTAATAGGCCTCACATCATTTAAAGGGGCTGTAGTCCGCAAAAGTGACGTCTCTATTGCTAAAAACTATCTTACCAAGGATGAAATTTCGGAACTCAATCGTATTGTAACCATGTATCTTGACTATGCAGAAGATCAGGCGAAACGTCATATCCCAATGCATATGGCGGATTGGGAAGAAAAACTGGACTCATTTTTGCGGTTTACCGGCCGTGAGGTATTAAACAACTATGGAACAATATCTGCAGAGATTGCCAAACAACTAGCGGAGAATGAATATGAAAAATTCGATGCTCACCGCAAAATGCTTGCTAAGACCGATGTCAAACAGCTTGAAAACCATGTAAAAATAATTGAGCGGGAGAAAAAATCATGAAATTTCAGTTTAAGATACAGCAATACCAGACCGATGCCGTCAACAGCGTTGTCAATATCTTTGCAGGGCAGCCCTTTTCAGACCGGGTCAGTTATGTGCGGGATTTGGGCATTACCAAGAATAATCAGTATACACAAATGTCCATGGTTAACGAATCTGGCTCTTCGGATGATGAGGCAGCCATAGGCTTTGAAAATGCGCGGCTTACGCTTTCCTCCTGGCAGCTTTTGCAAAACATCCGCAACATGCAGGCACGCAACAACATCAAGCAGTCCGAGGCTTTGGTTAGCCACCTGGGGGCCTGCAGCCTGGATGTGGAAATGGAAACCGGCACCGGCAAAACCTATGTATATATAAAGACCATTTTTGAGCTAAATAAGCGTTACGGCTGGAGTAAATTTATTGTGGTGGTTCCTTCCATTGCCATCCGTGAAGGGGTGTATAAGACTTTTCAAATTACCCAGGATCACTTCATGGAGCATTACGGGAAAAAAGCCCGCTTTTTCGTCTACAACAGCAAGAATTTAACCGAACTTGATAATTTTAGTGCCAGCAGCGGGATAAATGTCATGATTATCAATATCCAGGCCTTTAATACTTCTTTAAAAGAAGGGGGCCGAAGCAAGGAAGCACGCCGCATTTATGAAAAACTGGATGAATTCGGCAGCCGCAGGCCTATTGACGTCATCAAGGCCAACCGCCCCATCCTTATTCTGGATGAACCGCAGAAAATGGGCGGAGACAAGACCCAGAAAGCACTGGCTAATTTTAATCCCCTGTTCTGCCTGAACTATTCGGCTACCCATGTCCAGCATCATAATCTCGTCTATGTCCTGGATGCAGTGGATGCTTACAACAAACGGCTGGTAAAGAAAATTGAAGTCAAAGGATTTGAAGTCAAGAACCTAAGAGGTACCGACAGGTATTTGTTCCTTGAGAATATCATCATCTCACCCAAGAAACCGCCGGTGGCCAAAATTGAGCTGGAAATCAAACACAAGAAATCTATCAATCGAGTAACCCGTATTCTTGGCCTAGGCGACGACCTTTATGTTGAATCCAACGAAATGGAACAGTATAAGGGGTACGTTATCAGCGATATTGCTCCAATAAGCGGTACGGTATCCTTTACCAACGGCGTGGTATTGTCCCGGGGAGAGGTTATCGGTGATGTTTCCGAAAAGGACCTGCGCCGGATCCAAATCAGGGAGACTATTATTTCCCATTTTGAAAAGGAAAAACACCTGTTTGAACTGGGTATTAAGACCCTTTCCCTGTTCTTTATAGATGAAGTGGCCAAGTACCGCAAATATAACGAAGCAGGAGAAGAAGTCAACTCCGAATACGGGGAAATGTTCGAGCAGGAATATATCAGCGTGCTGAATGATTACATTACTTTGGAAGACACGCCTTACGTCCGTTATCTGAAAAGCATTGATCCAGCCAAAACCCACGCGGGGTATTTCAGCATTGATAAGCACGGCCGTAAGGTGGACAGCCCTACCAAAAAGGGAAGTGACGAAAGCGACGATATTTCCGCCTATGATCTGATTCTTAAAGATAAAGAACGCCTTTTGAGCTTTGAAGAACCGGTGCGCTTTATCTTTTCTCACTCGGCCCTGCGGGAAGGCTGGGACAACCCTAATGTCTTTCAGATCTGCACTTTGAAGCATGGCGGAACAAGCCCCACCCATAAACGGCAGGAAGTAGGCCGGGGCTTACGCCTGTGTGTAAACCAAAGAGGTGAACGGATGGACGTGGAAAAGTGCGCCAATTCAGTCCACTCCATCAACTTGTTGACGGTTATTGCCAGCGAAGGCTATAGAAATTTTGTGGCCGATTTGCAGACCGGCATCAAAGAGGCCTTGTATGAACGGCCCACAAAAGCAACGGTGGAATATTTTACAGGCAAGACCGTTATGGTCGGAGAGGAAATGCATGTGCTTAGTGTGCAAGAAGCCAAGGACATCTACCGCTATCTCATTAAGAACGATTATATTGACAACAACGATAGCATTATGGAAAGCTACCGGACAGACCTGGAAAACAACCGTTTGGCTCCTCTGCCTGAATCCCTGGCGCCTATTGGCGAGGGTGTGCATGCGTTGATCCAGAGCGTGTTTGACGAGAGTGTCTTAAGCAGGATGATAGAAAATGGCAACAGGACCAAAATTCCGGAAAACGTTCTCAACGAGAATTTCTATAAAAAGGAATTTCAAACCCTCTGGAATTATATTAACCATCAGTATGCTTACACAGTCGAGTTTGACAGCCGGGAACTGATTGAAAAAGCCATTAAACATATCAATGAAAACATGTACGTTTCCCAACTTCAATACACGGTTACCGCCGGCAGGCAGGCAGACGAGCTGGACGGGAACGCCATTGCCCTTGGCAATAGCTTTGTCCGGGAAAATGCCAGGACGGAAAACCTGAAGCACGCTGCAACAAGTCAAATCAAATATGACTTGATAGGTAAAATTGCTGAAGGCACCACCCTCACCCGCCGTACGGTTACGGCCATACTGGCTGGAATTGAAAAACCTGTATTTGCATGTTTTAAACAGAATCCTGAAGAATTTATTGCTAAAGCAATACACTTAATAAACGAACAAAAGGCCACCATGATTGTTGAGCACATTTCTTATGATCAGATTGAAAAGCAGTATGACAGCACCATTTTCACCGCTGAAAAGGGAACGGGCGATTTTGCAAAAGCGTTCCGGGCCAAGAAAAACATCCAGGATTACGTATTTACAGACGGAACTGCTGAAAAAAGCGTAGAGCGCCGCTTTGCGGAAGATATGGACAAAGCTGATGAAGTCTGTGTCTATGCCAAGCTGCCGAAAGGCTTTGCCATTCCAACTCCAGTTGGGAACTACTCGCCGGACTGGGCGATTGCCTTTTATGAAGGTACTGTAAAACACATTTATTTCATAGCTGAAACCAAAGGGACAATGGAAAGCCTGAACCTGCGTCCTATCGAGCAGGCCAAAATAAAATGCGCCAAGAAGCTTTTCAATCATCTGTCCGCAAGTAAGGTCAAGTATCATGATGTAGACAGTTACCAGAGTCTCTTGAATATTATGGGCAAGCTGTGAATACGGATAGTTGATAACGCAAAGGTAATGGCCAAAGACCAAATTACACTGCCAAAAGATATCCGTTCCAAACTTCGCCTTTCCACCGGAGACCGTGTCGCCCTCATTTGCGAGGAAGACCGGGTTATCCATATGAATGATCAATCAGTAAAACTGTCCACATGGCTAAAGAGCTTAAGAACACCATCGGCATGAATAGGGCGGCTGATGTAATAGCCCTGGATCTCATCGCAGCCATGCTCTCTCAAGAATTCAAGCTGTGATCTTTGTTCAACGCCTTCTGCAACGACCTTGATCCCCAGTGTCTGCGAAAGATGGATCATGCCTTTAACCAATATTTGATCCTTTTCGCTTTTGAACAGATTGTTGATGAAGCTCATGTCTATTTTGATACGGTTTACAGGCATATGATTGAGTCTGCTTAGCGAGGAATACTCCGTACCAAAGTCATCTATTGATATTTCTACTCCCAGAGCCCTCAATTCCTTCAGTACACCCAGTATATTGTCAAATTCCTTCACCGCAGCACTCTCTGTAATTTCCAAAATGAGGTATTCTGCCTTCAGACCTGTCTCATTAAGTATACTCTCTACAGTAGCGACGAATTTTGAATTACGCAGCTGAAGTACGGATACATTAACAGAAATATGTATTGGGTGCAATCCCATATCAAGCCATGCTTTTGCCTGACTGCAGGCTGTTTTTAACACCCATTCACCAATCGGGCCAATCAATCCATTCTGCTCAGCCAGCGGGATAAACATTCCCGGACCGATAAGCCCGTAATCAGGCTGATTCCATCTTACCAAAGCCTCCACACACCGGATCTCGCCAGTCTTAGTCGATACCAGGGGTTGGTAATGCAAAATCAATTCGTTGTTCTCTATTGCCCTGTATAATTTGTTGGCGAGTTCATGCTTTAGCACGACCTCCTCTTTCATATCCTCGGTGCACAGGCAATATTGGCCTTCCCCCCTGGATTTTGCCTCGTACATGGCAATATCCGCATTCCTTATCAAGGTACCGGCATCCTTTCCGTCAAAAGGGTAAACAGCAATACCAACACTGGCAGAAATATAGATTTCCTGATTGCGCACAGTAAATGGCGTTCTAAAAATGTTAATCACCTTATCAGCAATTTTGTAGACATCTTTAATGCTCTCTATATTGCTGACCATGATCAAAAACTCGTCTCCGCCGAAACGGGACACTGCATCAGATTTGCGAAATGACTCGGCCAATTTCCGGGAGACCTTTATGATCAGTTCATCTCCCACCTCATGCCCCATTGTATCATTTACATTTTTAAAAGAATCCAGATCCAGAAATATTACTGCAACTATTTTGCTTGTCCGCTCTGCGAGCAAAATTGCCTGATGCAATCGATCTTTGAACAGTGTGCGATTGGGAAGCCCGGTCAGCGTATCATGATACGCCATGAAGTTTATTTGCTTCTCCTGTTGTATCCTCTCGATCGCTCCGGCAATAATATTTGTAATAATCATTAGATTGTTTTTGTCAATGGTGCCCCAGGCCTTATTCTCTGTAATTGACTGCAGCACCAGGTATCCATAGACATTATTATTATTCTCTATCGGCAGTATAAGCAGTGATTTGACCTGCTCGCCCAAAATCTGCACTATCTCATCATATTCATTTGACGACAAATCATCCATATCAAAAATTTCCAAATTATTGGCAGTTGAAAATATACGCTGCAGGTATGGATAATCGCTCAAATTTATTTCCTTGTAATTAACATCTATTGAATTTTGTCCATTTGTCCATGAGTGTGAGCAGGTTACTGTATCCTTCTCGCTATTGAACAAATAAATGAAGATACCTTCTGTCTTCAAAAACTCACTTGTTCTGCGCAACGTTTCATTTGTTACCTCATCGAAACCTTCCTCACCAACGCTTACATAGTGCGTGGAAATCTCTGCCACCAGCCTCTGAAAGCTTATTTGATATGCGTTTTCAAGCAGTTTTGATCTGAATACATTCATAACGAATAACGCTATCCATATTGCTATTGCGCTTAAGCCTATCCGCCCCACATGGTCTACAGCATCAATTCGCAGCAGTACGCTCGGCTTCAGGAAAAAAACCGCCAACTGTGTCAATATGATCGAAGTCGCTACGGCAATCTGTACGATCCTGCTTATCATAGCTATGGAGATGATAAGAAAAATGAACACATGAGCCCAGGCAGTTACACCTGCAAACTTAATAAAATTAAAAGTCAGAACGGGTATCAGTATAAAAAAGGCTGCCGCATAAATAAAGTTTTTGTATCTCGTTCTTATTTTAAATCTTTCGATTATCTCTAAAATAATGCCGGCTATTATCATAAAGCCGCTGAACTGGAGAGTTGAAACTAAATCCTTTTTATCAAAAATAAAATACATAGCAATGATATTTATTATACTTGCGGCAAAAAGAGAATTTGCCAGGTAATATATTATCCTCATCCGAATCTGCTCACCAAACAGGAGCGAATCGATCTCATTTCTTCTACTGTCAAGAAAGCCATACTTTTGCATGGCATAGCTGATCGACAGCACCGGGAGCATCATGATGATCGGAGCTATCTGCGGTATTTTGATGGAGAATACATTATTCGCAAAGCTCTCAGTAAAGGCTCCCAATACAAGAGTAATAATGAATACCCTGATGATGATACTTGATTGTCTTTTAATATTTTTACTGCTCTCTGATTTTCCCCATCTCCATACAAAAAAAATACCAATCAAGGTATAGCTCAAGTAATATAATATAAAAATCCAATCCCAATAGTTTTTAATTGGAACATTGACCCAGCCCATAGCTGTATGTACCAGGTTATATTGATGCGGATTGAGCCCAGGGATATAGGTAAATACAGAAATACACACTGCTGCCGGAAGATATAGCAGCACATATTTCCACCACTTATTCAGCAAAGAATCTCTGCCGGCCAGTGAGATCATGAAATGGAGCAGGATACTGTAAAACACTCCCCATCCGAGGGCTGCAAATCTTCTCCAGAACAGACATACGGATATATCAGGCGCTGATATTGCCATTGCAAAACCGAATGACCAAATAAACAATGCTACTGTTACCGCAAAAAAGATACGGTTCGGTGTAGATTTCGGATTTGTGTAAAGCGTGTAGATACCCAAATATAAACTCACTATACAAATCGAACTGAAGATTATCGAAAACATAAGAGGTATGCTCATCAGATGCCCATCCCATAATTTATACTATCAGCATTATATATATCGTCAATTATGTATGATTGTATAACACTTTCTGCATCCCTTAATTTATGTGCATCCACGTACCATTCCTTCTGAACAAAAAAAGTTCTAGAATCTTGTCAAAATATTCTAGAACTTTTGGGTATTATTGAAGTCGGTGGCCATAAAGGACTATGAAGGTATTAATCGAACACCAGTATCCAGATCTCTGCCTCCTTAAGTAGTTAAGGAACGCCATATCAGGCATACAGCCCTAAAAGCGATTTATACCCTGAAGCCCTTCAAGGGCTCCGCAAGGAATTGATATATGGGGCGGGGAAGCATGATAATCGCGCGGGTTGATGCGTATTACAACGGCACCTTTTTTCCTTCCCAGGGTTTCGCTCATATTGCGTATCGTAGAGATGGCAGTCCCGGCACCGAGTTCAATGATTGCCAGTGGGGAAGGACACTGTTTTAAAAAAGCACGGAAATTATTACCCTGTTGGTCTGAACGCCGGCTAATCCAGGAAAAATCGCCGAACATGAGCACATTTGGCCTGGAAACATCTCCACAATGGGGGCATCGCAGGATCTTCCGGGCCCGCATGGTATGAAGATCTACCGGAATATTTTCGGTATTTTCCCAGATATCATCGCTGCAGGGTCTGAGGCATTGCAGAAAATGGATGGAGCCATGAATTTCATAAACTTTATCTTCTGGGAAACCTGCCTTCTGAAATTGTCCGTCTACATTGGAAGTGACAACAAAATATTCCATATTATAGCGCTTTATCCATTCCTGGAGCAGAAAAAAGCCCTGGTGGGGTGTGGTGCGGCGGTAAAGATCAATGCGGTGGGCATAGAACCCCCAGCCGAAAGCAGGATCATTGCTAAAGTGAACAGGGTTGGCGGCATCGTAGTAGTTGATCCCCAGGGGTTCGTACATCGGATATGATTTCCAAAAACCTTTATCTCCTCTGTAGTCGGGAAGCCCCGAATCTACACCCGCCCCGGCGCCGGCAGTTATTACCAGGGTACGAGCATTTTTTATTATCTTTGCGGCCTCTATAAAACGATTCTTTAAGGTGTTTTTCATTTTTATAATTCTCTCCATTAGAAGTTATCTGCACATTGCACATTATTCGTTGCCAAAAGAAAAAAATCCTGCTTAAAAACGGCCTGAAGCCTCTCTTGCTGCATTAAGAGAGGCTTCAGGCGCGTTTAACAATCAACGAGCTCGCAGCGTCTATTCCGGCGACCTAACCAGGCAGCCATAATGTTTCAGCAGTAATCTCCACATGGACGTAAGCGTAAAAATAGCGCCCATCTATCCAACAAGGTGGGCTTAGGTTATTTTAATGCTCATTTTTTCTGCAGGCTTTGGCCTTCTTATTTCGGCCACTCGGGCTTTATTATCGGCGGTGCAGTCCGGTTTTCGCCAGGTTCAATGATTTCAAAGATGCCGCTTTGCCACTGGCCCATCTCGCCTAAGTGCCCTTTAAAAAGCCCCCCCTCATACGAAAACGGCCCTACGCATGTTTCGTAGGTTTTCGTAGCCAGAAGCTCTCTTATCCGCGCCTGGTCAAGGGTTCCGGCCTCTTCAATAGCCTGCTGGAGGTGCTGGAGTGAAGCATACACATCCGCCCCTCCCCAGTAAGTGGGCTCCTGCCCGGTGAATGCGATGTATTTCTCAATGAACTCTGCAGCTCCGGGAGAACTTTTCTTGTTATAGGAAGCAGGGCCCATAACTCCTTCTACCACCTCTGCCCCGAAGGCATCTTTATAAAAGCCGAAACAGGGGCCAACGCTGAGGTGAAAAACATCGAAGTTAATGTCAAGCTCCATGGCCTGAGTGGTAATAAGCATGGTTTCTTCGGGATAGGTAAAGCCGATAAAAGCATCGACGTCCAGCATCTTGGCCTCCTTCAACATCGGGGACATGTCCTGAATTCCGGGCGAATAGCTCTTAATCATTTTTACTTCAATGCCTCTCAACTCAAATTCCGGAACCGCCGCCCCCGAGTACTCCACCCCATGGAGATCTCCGATGAAGATTATCCCCACCGACTTGACGCCGAGTTCCTCAAGAATGTCGGCCAGGGCCGGTATTTGGGTTTCGGCAAAATTATAGACGGAAAAGAAGTAAGGCAGGCCCGAAATAATCTCCTTTAGCTTGGCCGCACCGCCAGGGCCGCCGATCAGGATATAACCGTGCTTGTTGGCGATCGGAGCAGCAGCATAAAGGAAAGCTGTGCCCCACGGCGGAAGCAACAAGTCAACCTGATCCTCCAGGATAAGTTTTTCCAACAACCTTGTCATTGTGCCCATGTCCGATTTGTCATCATACTTGATATACTCTATTGATAATTTTTTGCCGTATTCCTCTACATAAATACCTCCCTGATCGTTAATCTCCTTTACCCACATTTCATAAACCGGGCCGTTGGAAACCGCTACACCGCTGGCAAGCGAGCCGGAGAGAGAGGTCGCCTGACCGATGACAATTTTGTCTTTTGTTGGTTCCTGCGCTGTTTCCGGAACGGCCTGTTCAGGAGACGGAGATGGAGTTGAGGACGGCTGGGCACAGCCGGCAGCGATCCCCAAAACAATAAGCAGACAAACCGCAATCTGTATCTTGCTTTTTTTCGTCATCCTCCACGTTCCTCCCTTAAAAATGATTTGATTTTCATAATGATTTATAAAATAATAAAAATTAGATAATTTTAATCCTATACATCTTTAACCCCCTTCATAAAGTTCATCCAATTAAATATTCTATAAAGATGTATAAATTTCCTTTTTTTTAGTAAACGAACCTCCCCATCTACAAATTTTGTTTAATGATGGCGTGTTCTTTATATTGTTTCCTGGCAATAAAGTCAAACTTACGACGGCATGGCCCAGGCAAGGTCATTTACAAGGTTATTTACGTACGTCTTTGTGGCCTGCATGACGCCGCTTTTTCTCAAACAGCCGGAGGTACCGGCCATATCCCTCTTTCTCCAGATCTTCCTTTGGAATAAAGCGAAGGGCTGCGGAATTGATACAGTAGCGCTGCCCCCCGGGGGCGGGCCCATCATTAAAAACATGCCCCAGGTGGGAATCCGCTTCCCTGCTCCGGACCTCCGTACGAACCATTCCGTGGCTGTAATCAGGTATTTCTTTTATATTTTCCGGTTGTAGAGGCCTGGTAAAACTGGGCCAACCGCAACCCGCATCATATTTATCCAGCGAGCTGAAAAGGGGTTCGCCCGAGACGATATCAACATAGATGCCTTCCCTGTTATTGTCCCAGTATTCGTTATCAAAAGGCGGCTCTGTGGCATTTTTTTGCGTGACCTCAAATTGCCTTTCCGTCAGCTTCTTTTTCAACTCTTCCCGGTTTTTCTCCCGGCCCCAGTGTTTGGTTAGAAAAGCGTTACGCCCCGAACCGCGGCGGTACTGATTATAGTGCAGAGGATTTTTCTTGTAGTAATCCTGATGGCACTCTTCGGCAGGATAAAAGGGGCCGGCAGGCAGGATCTTGGTGGCGATCGGCTTGGCGAAGCGGTCGCTTTGCGAAAGTGCTCTCTTCGATGCCTCTGCCTTTTGCTTTTGCTCCTCATTATGATAAAAGATGGCTGTCCGGTACGTTTCTCCGCGATCAAAAAACTGGCCATCGGGGTCGGTGGGGTCTATCTGTCGCCAGAATACATCCAAAAGCTCATCATAAGAAATCTCCTCGGGATCAAAAGTTACCTGCACCGCTTCGCAGTGGCCGGTTTTCTGCGAACAGACCTGCTCATACGTCGGATCCGCCTTATGACCGCCCGTATAGCCGGACACTACCTTTATTACGCCGGGCAAATTATCAAAAGGTGGAACCATGCACCAGAAACAGCCTCCGGCAAAAGTTGCCAGTTCCTCTCTTTTCATATGCTTATTCAAACCTCCAGTACAATATGGCAGTTATAATATGGGCAAGCATAACTATGTGCGCTTTTCTTTTTAGTTTTTACTACCGCTCCAAAAATATTAAACAGTTTTCCTTTATGCAATAAACAGCCCGGGCTTGATTTCCCGGGCTTGATCTATATGAGTAGTTATTGAGTAATCCTGCTTGCTAGTCCATTAATCCAGCAAAATCTTATCAAGGCTCAGTCTCTTTCTCGCTTCGGGTGCCTCGGCTGGATAACCCAGCAGTAGAAGTGTCACGAAACTGATATTTTTACCCCAGTTAAATATTTCTTTAATCTTTTTTCCATCCGCCAGCCTGACCCAGCAGGTACCCAATCCCAGCTCTACCGCCCTTAAAACGATATGCTCCACAGCTATGGCTACATTAAAGCCGATTTCCGGGCCCAGTTGCTCAATATCCATCTTCTTGAGCTTATTGGTTCTGTAATCTATAAATTCAAAAATATGTTTCTCCATGGCTTTTAATTGCAGGAGATCCTGTGCCCCGGAAATTACCCCATCCAGGTATCCTTGGAGATCGGCACAGCAGACTATCACGACCGGCGCCTCGGCAACATGTCTCTGGTTAAAGGCCGCCTCGGCGAGCCTACGCTTGGTTTCCCTGTCTTTAACGACCTTAAAGCGCCAGGGCTGGGAGTTGCTTCCCGAAGGGGCCAGGCGTGCCGCCTCCAGAAGATCCCTGATTATCTCGTCGGGTATTTCTTCCGGCCTGAATTTCCTAATGCTTCGCCTCATTTTAATGGCCTCAATTACGCTTGACATAAAAAACCCTCCAAGAAGCAATTGATTTGGGAACAGATTACTGCCCTAACGGCCATTTTGCCCCGCCGGCCTACGGGTGCACCGGCTTCACCGGCGCACCGCTTTTCCGGCACGATCGCTCTTACGCTTTGTTCCTGTAAGCATGCATTCCGGCGTTATAGAACCATATTATTCTTTCTACCGCCTTGTAAACCGAAAAAGTGATTACCGAGTTGGCACCGGCTTTGATAAGGTTAAAAGGAATAATAATGGGGAAAAGCATTGATACGACAACATCACGGGATACGCCTAAAAAATAAACGGTAAAAATCAGGTTCAGAGGAATCATCATCAGCGTCATGGCTAAAGATCCGCAGGCAAACCCGAGCACCGCGCCAAAGCGATTATATTTCATACGGAAGATTGTCCCCGCCACCACGACAAAGGTGCCCGTGGCAATAATATGCATGATAATTCCTACCCAGCCGCTTCCAGCCGATACAGTGAGCCCTTGTATAACGGATACAACAACAGTCAGGACCAGGCCGCTCAAGGGACCGAAGATAAAAGTCCCGATAAGGATGGGTACATCAGCCATATCATATTCAAGAAAGGGTGCAGAAGGAAAAATTGGGAAGCGAATCATATTTACCAGTACAATCGATACAGCAGCCAGCATTGCCATCATTACCATTTCTTTTACCACATGATGCTGTTTCACTTTATTACCTCCGCTGATATTATTAATGCCAGGGACATAAAAACACCCCCGTTTCGGGGGTGTTGGAAAGCGGCAGCAAAACAAACGTTGCTGTTCATGTTTGCTTCTCCCATCCGGACTATACCGTCGGCGCCGGAATCTAACCGGCTCAGCCTTATCAGCTTGCGGGCTTGTCGGCACAGCGGCCGCTTTACCGCCGGTGGGGAATTTCACCCCGCCCCGAAGCATCTATTTTATTATAATTGACAAGCCGCCTCTTGTCAACGAATGAAAAGACGCAATTTTCTTTCCAGTTCAGGCAGGATTTTTACGCTCACAGGTAAAATATTCCCTAAGAGGAACGAAACGGGAAAACCGGCGGGCTGTTACCGGAAAAGCGCCATCGCACCCGTTAAAATTACAAAATTTACCAAGGAGGAAGGCAAAAATGTCATTCCTGGAACTGGCCAAAAAGAGGTATTCA
>LSQX01170886.1_pt1 | contig 12691 bp, 7 predicted proteins | sample 654561 | NCBI WGS metagenome assembly LSQX01 (sample SAMN04489861, study PRJNA283612) | anaerobic digester metagenome | isolation source: 4 biogas reactors fed with cattle manure at either 37C or 55C with and... | place: Denmark: Kongens Lyngby | collected 2014 | reverse complement strand
TGTTCCGGTAATATATAGAATAACGATTTTCTCTATTGATATAGAAACGCTCATCAATATAGGCGCAGATCTCCTCACCCTCCTCTTCGGCAACAGCAGCTATGGCTACCGCCAGCTCATGTGTCAGAGGCCGGTGGTAAAGAACTCTCCCGTTCTCGGTAGTTTTGATTAATGCACCCTGGTAATTGATCATCGGCCAGTCAGTATTCAAAGCAAGCTCTTTAACATAGGGGATGCTTGTAAGATACATCCGCCCGGTTGAGATGGTAATGATTACATCTCGCTTGACCGCTTCTCTGATCGCCTGCTTGTTGCGCGGCGATATCTTAGATTCGGCATTAAGAAGAGTTTCGTCAAGATCTATGGCCAGCAACCGGTAACGCATGGAAACCTCCTTCATAATACTTTGATCTTATTATAGCACAACTCCGATGGAGGCAGATTAAAACTAACCTGGAAAAAGCCGGCCTCACAGAAGGGGAGGGGGATTTTTGAGGTGACAGGAGAACCGTCCCCTTGTCACCTTCACAAGTGCAGCTTCCGGTAGATGCGTTCGGCCAGAACCCGGCTGATGCCGGGGACAGCGGCCAGCTCTTCTTCAGAGGCGCGGTAGAGCTGCTCCAGGCTGCCGAAATGCTTTAACAGGGCGGCGCGGCGTTGCGGGCCGATCCCGGGGACCTCCTCCAGGCGGGAGTGGGTGGCACTTTGCCTGCGCAAGCGGCGGTGATAGTCGACGGCAAAGCGGTGTGCTTCGTCACGGATGCGCTGTAGGAGCTGCAGCAGGGTGCTGTTTGCCGGTAAAAGCACCGGTGTTTTCTCATTCTCCAGAAAGATCCGGTCCGGGTTCTCCGCCAGCGCCAGCAGTGTCACTTCAGTGAAGCCAGCCTGTTGCAGAGCCTCCCGGGCCGCATTCAGCTGCGCCCTGCCCCCATCGATCAGCATCAGTTCAGGCCGGGGCCATTCGCGGCGTGCAACCCGTCGCTGCAAAACCTCTTGCAGGGCGGCGCAGTCATCTCCCGGGGGGGTCCGGCGGAGGTAAAAACGGCGATAGCCGTCTTTAAAAGGGCGGCCTTGCTCAAAAACCACCATGGCCCCGACCGCGTCGCCTCCGTACAGATGAGAGATATCGTACCCCTCAATGCGACGGGGCGCCGCTTCCAGCCCAGCCAAACGGGCCAGCTCTTCCAGGGGCAGCAGTACCCGCTGCTCCGTCCGCTCCTGCTCATCCTGCAGCTTGAGCCTACCGTTACGCAGGGCCATCTCGACCAGTTCACGGTGAGAGCCACGCCGGGGTACCGCCAGGGTTACTTTCGCCCCGGCCAATTCTTTTAACCAATCTTCAAGTGTCTTCCGATCATCGGGATAATCGGAGAGAATAATCTCTTTCGGGGGTTGTGCTCCCCGGCTATAATAAGACTTAATGAATGCGCTTAGGGCCTCGCCGTCATCAGCTTCTGCCGCGGCGGAACCAAGGGGAAAATGCTCGCGGCGGATTAATTTTCCTTCTCTGATAATGAAAAGGTGCACTGCTACGGCCGTCTCATGGCGGACCAGGGCCAGCACATCCCGGTCCACAGCCTTCTTTAAAAAGTGCACCTTCTGCTCCTGCGCAGCGACCCGGCGGACCGCCTGCAGCTGATCTCGCAGCCGGGCCGCCTCTTCAAAACGCTCCTCCCGTGCTGCCCGGTGCATCTTCTCTTCAAGCTGTCGCTCCAGAAAATCGCGCCTTCCTTCGAGAAAAAGGACCACCTGGTCGACCAAGCGGCCATACTCTTCGGGAGAAACCGCCGCCGCGCCACGGCAGGGGCCCAAGCATCGTTTCATCTGAAAATTAAGACAGGGCCGCTCTCCTGCAGGCTCGCCGGTAAGCGGACGGCGGCAGCGTCGTAAGGGAAAAATTTTCCCGAGCAAGCGCATGGTCTCGCGCACCGCCCCGGCATCGGTGTACGGTCCGAAGTAAAGAGCGCCGCGCTCTTCAACCGCTCGCTGCTCTCTTACCCGGCGGCTTTTCCCCTGTCGGCGACCTTCTTTCTGCGAAAGGCGCAGGTACTCCAGGCGCGGATAAGGCCCCCCGGTTAAACGAAGACAGGGGTAATCTTTGTCATCCTTCAGATCGACATTGTAGCGTGGACGGTATTCTTTAATCAGGTTGCATTCGAGAATCAACGCTTCTACTTCGGAATCGGTAACGATATAGTCAATTTCCCGCATCTGGTCTTGCAGCGCCTGCAACCGCGGCGGGGCGGCACCGTTGGCAGCCACGTAGCTCCGTACCCGCTGCCGCAGCGAACGTGCTTTGCCGATGTAGATAATCCGGCCCACGGCATCTTTGATCAGGTAAACACCGGGTGATTCAGGAAAATGGCGCACTTTTTCGGCAAGTTGTGACAGTATATCCATAGGCGAGCCCCTTCAGGCAATCGTTATTTCGCCATCCGTTTAGACCCTATCGAAAAGTCTTCCCCGGCCTTCTGCCCGAGGACCCGGCGCAGCCACCGGCCGGTATAAGAGAGCTCTGAGGCGGCCACCTCTTCAGGTGTACCCGTGGCCACAATCCGGCCGCCGTCGTCGCCACCTTCGGGACCGAGATCGATCAGGTAATCGGCACATTTGAGCACATCTATATTATGCTCGATCACCACGACCGTATTGCCAGAATCGACCAACCGTTCCAGGATCAGTAACAGTTTGCTGATATCAGCAAGATGCAGGCCGGTAGTGGGCTCATCGAGAATATAGAGAGTCCGCCCGTTACTGCGTTTCGATAGCTCGGTAGAGAGCTTTACCCGCTGGGCCTCGCCGCCGGAGAGAGTCGTTGCCGGCTGCCCCAACCGGATATAGCCCAGGCCGACATCGTCGATCAGCTGCAACCTGCGCTGCAGCTTCGGAATGGCACTGAAAAAATCAAGAGCCTCGGAAACGGTCATCCCCAGGACATCAGCAATGTTTTTCCCCTTGTAACGTACCTCCAAAGTTTCACGGTTGTAGCGCTTGCCACGGCAGACTTCACAGGGGACATAGACATCGGGAAGAAAATGCATTTCGATCCGCAAGATCCCATCGCCCCGGCAGGCCTCGCAACGGCCACCTTTAACGTTAAAGCTGAAACGACCCGGACGGTAGCCCCGCCGCCGTGCCTCTGTAGTCTGGGCAAACAGTTCGCGGATACCGCTGAACAACCCCGTATAAGTAGCCGGATTGGAACGCGGGGTTCTGCCGATAGGCGACTGGTCCACCACGATGACCTTGTCGAGATGCTCAACTCCCTCCAGGGCACGGTGGGCGCCAGCCGGCTGGCGGGAACGGTGCAGAGAGCGTCCCAGTGCCCGGGCGAGAATTTCATTGACCAGGGTGCTCTTGCCGGAGCCGGAGACTCCAGAGACACAAACAAAAAGGCCCAAGGGGATCTCCACGTCAATATCCTTCAGGTTATGTTCGCAAGCACCCCGGATCCAGAGTCGGCGCTCGTCCGGCAGACGCCGCTTCTTCGGTACAGCGATGCTCCGCCGCCCGGCAAGATAATCCCCGGTGATCGAGCCCGGGGTAGTTATAAGATCGTCAATTGTTCCCTGGGCCACGATCTCACCCCCGTGCACCCCCGCACCCGGCCCGATATCGACAATATGATCGGCGGCCCGGATGGTCTCCTCATCATGCTCTACCACGATCACCGTATTCCCCAGGTCGCGCAGCCTCTTCAGGGTCTCGAGTAGGCGGGCATTGTCGCGCAGATGCAACCCGATACTCGGCTCATCGAGGATATAGATCACCCCGGTCAGGCCTGAACCAATCTGGGTAGCCAGGCGAATCCGTTGCGCCTCCCCGCCGGAGAGAGTTGCCGAAGGCCGGTCCAGAGTAAGGTACTGCAGCCCGACATTGTTTAAAAACTGGAGCCTCTCCACAATCTCTTTTAGCACCTGCCCGGCGATCTGCCCTTCACGCGGCGTCAGCTCAATCCGGCAAAAATGATCCAGAGCCTCGGCCACCGTAAAGGCAGAGATTTCGGCAATGCTGAGGCCGTTTAAGAGAACAGCCAGGCTCGACTCTTTCAGCCGCAGCCCGCGGCAGGCGGGGCAGGATTTTGTCTCCATATAGCCGGCCAGTTCCCGGCGTACCTCCTCCGATTCGGTGGAATCATAACGTCTCTGTAGCAACTCTAAGATGCCGGGAAAAGGGCGGCGATAGTTTCGCACCCGACCGAACCTGTTCACATAACGAAAGGGAACCGGCTCGTCAGAACCATAGAGAAGCAGCTCTTGATGGTCCGCATCGAGATTGGCAAACGGGCACTCTGGATCAATTTGCCAGTGGTCAAGCGCCGCTTCCAGGAACTGCCGGTAGTAACCGCGGTAACCGGAAAGGGGGTGGACCGCCCCCTCGCTTATTGAAAGCTCGGGGTAAGGAATGACCAGCTCTGCGGAAAATTCCGCTCGCACACCCAGGCCGTCGCATTCTGGACAGGCGCCGTAGGGACTGTTAAAAGAGAAGGCACGGGGGGTAAGCTCCTCAAAGCTAAAGCCGCATTCAGGGCAGGCAAAGCGCTCGCTAAAAAGGTGCTCGCCGCCTCCGACCTCCTGGACCAGGACCAGGCCTTCACTGAGCTTCAACGCCGTCTCCAATGAGTCGGCCAGGCGGGTCTGGATCCCTTCGCGAATTACCAGGCGATCGATAACTACTTCGATGGTATGCTTTTTCTGCTTATCCAGAAGAATCTCTTCTTCAAGTTCACGCACCTCGCTATCCACGCGAACCCGGACAAATCCGCGGCGGCGCATCTCCTCAAACAAGCGCGTATGCTCACCTTTGCGGCCGCGCACCATGGGAGCCAGCACCTGTAAACGGGTCCCTTCTGGAAGCTCGATGACCTGGTCGACAATCTGCTGTACCGTCTGCCGGCTGATCGGGCGGCGGCAGTGCGGACAGTGGGGCCGCCCGATGCGGGCGAAGAGCAGGCGCAAATAATCGTAGATCTCGGTGACAGTGCCCACGGTGGACCGGGGATTGCGTGATGCGGTCTTCTGATCGATGGAGATGGCCGGAGAGAGCCCCATAATTTGATCCAGATCGGGCTTCTCCATCTGTCCTAAAAACTGGCGGGCATAGGCAGAGAGAGATTCCACGTAGCGCCGCTGTCCTTCCGCATAGATGGTATCAAAAGCCAATGACGACTTGCCTGATCCGCTCAAGCCGGTAAAAACAATGAGACGATTGCGGGGCAAAGTCAGGTTGATATTTTTCAGGTTATGCTCCCTGGCCCCGCGAATAATAATGGTTCCTTCAGTCAATCTCTTACCTCATTTCTGTGCGATGATCGCTCTGCCGGGACTGCCTTGATTGCGGGGCCGCGCCCCGTTCCAGGTCAAAAATAAGATCACGCAGCGCAGCGGCTTTTTCAAAAGCCAGCTCTCGCGAGGCCTGCTGCATCTGGTTGCGCAGCTCTTGAATCATCTCCCGGCGTCGTCCCGAATCCAGCGAGGCAAGCTCTTCAGTGAGAAACTCTCCTTCATCTTCGGCCGCCGTGGTGGCCGCAATAAGACCGCGGACCGGCTTAACGATAGTGCGCGGGGTAACCCCGTGTTCCCGGTTATAGGCCAGCTGCTTTTGGCGGCGCCGCGCGGTCTCGTCGATAGCCCGCCGCATCGAGGGGGTTACCTCTTCTGCATACATAATTACCCGGCCGGCACTGTTGCGGGCGGTCCGCCCGATGGTCTGGATCAGGGAGCGCTCTGAACGGAGAAAACCTTCCTTGTCGGCATCGAAAATCGCCACCAGGGAAACCTCGGGCAGATCGAGCCCTTCCCGGAGCAGGTTTATCCCGATCAGAACATCGAATTCGCCCAAGCGCAGCCCCCTGATGATCGACATTCGCTCCAGGGCATCGATATCCGAATGCATGTAGCGCACGCGCAACCCCATCTCGCGGTAGTAGTCGGTGAGATCTTCGGCCATCCGCTTGGTCATGGTCGTTACCAAGACCCGCTCTCCGGCTTCGGCGCGGGTCCGGATTTCACCGTAGAGATCTTCCACCTGCCCCGAGGCCGGCCGTACTTCTACGATGGGGTCAAGCAGGCCGGTCGGGCGGATAATCTGCTCCACCACGCAGCTGCTCCGATCCAGCTCCCACGGTCCGGGAGTGGCCGAGACAAAGATTGCCTGCCGAATGAGGCTCTCAAATTCCTCAAAGCGTAGCGGACGGTTATCCAGGGCCGAGGGAAGGCGAAATCCGTGCTCGACCAGGGTGCTCTTCCTGGAGATATCGCCGCGGTACATCCCGTTGATCTGGGGGATGGTGATATGAGATTCGTCGATCACCAGCAAAAAATCCGTCGGGTAGTAGTCAAGCAGGGTCCAGGGCCGGCTGCCGGGAGGACGCCCGTCAAGATGCCGGGAGTAGTTCTCAATACCTGAGCAGAAGCCGATCTCGTGGATCATCTCCAGGTCAAAGCGGGTCCGCTGCTCCAGCCGCTGCGCCTCCAGCAGCTTCCCGGCCGCTCTAAACTCCGCCAGGCGTTGCTCCAGTTCGGCTTCAATAGAGGCCGCGGCCGCCTGAAGCTGTTCCGGGGCGGTGACATAATGAGTCGCCGGAAAGATCGCCGCATGGCTCCGTTCACCGAGAACCCTGCCGGTAAGCAGGTCGACCTCGCGAAGCCGCTCAATCTCATCGCCAAAGAGCTCCACGCGCAGGCCGGCTTCGGTAAATGAGGCGGGGACAATTTCAATAACATCGCCACGCACCCGAAAAGTGCCGCGATGCAGATCGATCTCGTTTCTTTCGTAATGAATCTCGACCAGGGCAGCGATGATCTCGTCCCGGCCGAGAAGCATTCCCGGGCGCAGCGAGAGCACCTGCCGGCGGTACTCTTGCGGTGAACCGAGGCCATAAATGCAGGAGACGCTGGCCACGATGATCACATCGCGCCGCTCCAGAAGGGCGCTGGTAGCCGAGTGGCGCAGCTTATCGATCTCATCGTTAATCGAAGAATCTTTTTCAATATAGGTATCGCTCTGCGGCAGATAGGCCTCAGGTTGGTAATAATCATAATAACTGATGAAATATTCCACCGCATTCTCCGGAAAAAACTCTTTAAATTCGCTGCAAAGCTGGGCCGCCAAAATCTTGTTCGGTGCAATGACCAGTGTCGGAAGCTGGACCTGCTCGATCACTTGAGCAATCGTATAGGTCTTGCCGGAACCGGTCACCCCCAGAAGAGTCTGGTAAGGGAGACCTTCCCGCAGGCCTTTTACCAGGGTGGCAATCGCCTCCGGCTGGTCACCGGATGGGCTGAAATCTGCTCTAAGCTTAAATTTTCCCGTTGAGAGCATTTTCATTTTTGCCTCCAGTTGGTAACATAATATATATTATAGCATAGCCGAATAACCTTGTTGAGATCTCTTTGCCCCCCAAAATGGCATAATATAGCATTTGCGGTATCTTGTTCCTTCTAGAAATTGTAGCCCCATCTTGGTCGTTTTATACCCGCCCCAGGGTCAGAAGGAGCAGCATCACCAGGCCGATACCGATAAAGAGGTAGGCAGTGGCCTTTTTTAAGAGGAGGGAAGGGACCTTCGAAATGAAGCGTCCGCCCAAAAAAACAGCGAGGGCATGATTTAAAAACATCGCCGCCATCGCCCCAATAAAAACAGCGGCCGGGCGGGCAAAGTGGGCGCTTAACAGGAGCGCTGTCATCTGACTTTTATCGCCAAGTTCGGCGAAAAAGATCAGCATAACGGTCTGGTAAAATCCGGAATAGCCGGAGCGAAGCTCTCTTTCCGGCTCGCGGCAGAACAGCGTAAACAGGCCCATGAGTATAAAAAAAACCCCTGATGCAGCGGTGATGACCACTGGAGGGATATAGGCGGCCACCAGCCCGCCGGCTCCTACCGCCAAGCCCATCACCAGGGCCAATCCGGTCAGGGCCCCTCCTAAGACCTGTAGCGGCGGGTAACGGCCGGCCATCGAAAGAGAAATTAGCTGCGTTTTATCGCCGAATTCGGCTACAAATATGCTGATAAAGGCAGTTGTCACCGCGGCAATCAAGAACACTCACCTGCCCGCTATAAAAATGTCAAGATTAGACTGGCTTTAAGGGCGCTTGCGGCGCCCCCTCAACCACCGTAGCGGGTTGAACCCGGCAGCCGCCCTGGCCTGGGCATAGATGGGAGTCAGCTGCGAAGGTGCCGGGATCAGGCCAAGGTCAGCCCCCCGGTGCCAGAGAGGAACCGCCGCAGCGGTAATAAGAGAGCTTTCCCCGGGCTTCTTCTCTGTAGAGCGCTTGTTTAAGACTATGGAGAAGTCTCTCCCATCCCGGAAGCCTTCAATTAACACCATGAAGTAGCTCTGATCAATCCGCAGTAAAAAATCGAGATCGCTGTGCACCGGGGCGCCGTTTACCCGGCAGACCAGGTCTCCGGATCGCAACCCCGCCCGGAAAGCGGCGCTCTGCGGCAAAACCATCATTAAAGGAACACCTTCGGCGGTAGAGCGATAAAGGGCGGCCCGGGAATGCTCCCGCTGGTTTCCGTAATAGATGACCGCTTCATGGCCAAGAGGAGCAAAGAGCACCCCCGCCAGGGTCGTCCAGGGATAAAACTCCGCGGCCAGGGCCAGCCCGAGCAGGGCGATACTGTAAAGGCTCAGGTGGCAGGCTGTGCCGGTAGATTTTTCGCGAGGGGTAGAAGAGAGCGCCAGGTCAGAGTAGCCCAGGGCGGCCAGGACAGGAACGGCCAGGTACTGCAGGGTCTGCCCCGGTTCCAGCTCCAGGATTGGTTTAAGCAGCGGCCACCAGTCCGGCATATTCACTCCCTGGACTTCGGATTCCAGGACCACGGTAGCCCACAGCGCTACCAGTGGAATTGGCCAGAACTTCTGCAGGCTAAAGGCGCCGACCACCTCGCCGTTATCTTGTTTAAAATAGAGCGGGCTGCTCGCCCGGTGACCGCTGAGATAGATCAACAGCGATTCGATCAGGTGCAGCAACCCGATCAACGCCAGCAGGGCGGGGATATGGATCTCTAAAAGTGGAGCGACCAGCGCCTGCTCGGCCAGGGCCGGGAAAAACGGCAATAAAATATAACGCAACACCAGTACCGCTAGGGCGACGATCCCGCCGGCATATGAAAAACAGAGAAACCGCGGGTGGAGCAGGAGCAGCAGCAGCGCCACCGGCCAGATATAGAGCAGGCCAATCTGCGATAAAGAGAGGCCCAAAAGAAGCATAATCGCACCAGCCAGCAAACCGGCTCCAATCCCTAATCCCGTGGAAACGGCAACTTGATAACCGACCGAGTTGATCGTCCGGCCAAAAAGTTTCTGTTCCATGCCGGCCACACGCCGGTACTGCAAATAAACAAGCAGAACTACCAGCCAAAATATGGGTATACGCAGCGCGTAGAACAACGTAGCCAGCAAGATCTTACCCAGCTCAAGGAGCAGAGTGCTCAATTAACTTTTCCCCCCAGATCAGGCCATCTCCCGGGCTGCCTGATCAGCTCAACCGCCCGGCACAGCTGCGGATCACGTTCCCGGGCGATCTCTGCGAAGGCTTCGCTGAGACGTATCCAGGTTAGATCGTCAAATACACCGCTGGGCTCCAGCCCTGCAGCGCTTTGAAAATCACCCAGGGCCGCAGCGGTAGCCTCATCAAAGTAACCTTTGCTACCGGGTTGATAGCCGAGCTCAGCGAGCATCTCCTGTAACAACTCTACGTCAGAGCCGTAATCGCCCCTGGAAAGCCGGCCGGGGAGAAAATAGCGGTGATACCTAAGCAGCAAGGGCATCTCTACCACAACATCCGGCTCTAACCCCGCCCCATCGATATCTTTTCCCGAAGGGGTCAGGTAGCGGGCCACCGTTAACAAGAGGGCATTGCCTCCGGATAAATTCTCCAACTGCTGCACTGTAGCCTTGCCGTAGGTTTTAGCCCCGACCAGCAAGGCCGCTCCCCGGTCCTGAAGCGCACCGGCCAGGATCTCCGCGGCGCTGGCGCTCTCTTCATTGACCAGGACCACGATGGGGTACTCTTTGCCCCGGGCAGTAGAATAATGAATGGCGTGGACCTCTCCTCCCCGCCCTACCAGGCGGGTAATCTCCCCTTCGGGGACGATCAGCTTGGCTACCTTAACCGCCTCTTCGACCAGCCCGCCGGGATTATCGCGCAAGTCGAGGATCAGCCCTTTGTGCAAACCCCCGGTCTCCATAAGGCGCAGCTGCCGGGCAAAAGATGTGCCGGTCTGGCTGTCAAAATTACTGATCCGGATGTAGCCCAGCCCGGGCTGTTCCCAGTGCGAGGAGACGGTCTCAATCTTGACTTCGTCACGCACCAGGGTTAGGTTAAGCTCGTCTTCCCGGCCGGGCCGTTTAATGGAGAGGGCAATACTGCTTCCTTTTTCGCCGCGCAGAATCTCTGCGGCACGCTCCACGCCCAGGCCGGACAGCTCCTCGGTGCCCGCCCGGCAGATGCGATCGCCGGGAAAGATACCGGCAGCTGCTGCCGGGCTGCCGGGGATGGTTTCAAAAACAACGATTTCGTCGTCGGCTTCGACAATGCGTACCCCGATCCCGCCAAAAGATCCGGTAGTCTGGATTAAAAAATTTTTAAGCTCTTGGGGAGCGTAAAACTCGGTCCGGGGATCGTCAACAGCCTCGATCGCTCCCCGGATCGCCCCGGAGACCAACTCGGTTAGATCAAGCGGGTAGAGGTAGCCCTCGTAAATCCGCTCGAGCACCTCGATAAAAAGATTCCACTCCCGGCCCAGGGATTCCGGTACCGTCAGGTCATACTCCTGATCAAATTTTGCCGTGGAGCTCCCCCTGGAGAGACCGAGATGGTAGGCGGCCAGGTTTGTCCCGAGCAGGATCATTAAAAAGAGCGCCGCGATTAACCAAAAGCGCTTCTCTTTAAGCCAATGCTTAAACTTCGCCATGCCGGCGCCGCCCCCTCTCCCTGCAGGCTATCTGCATTTTATTATAACGCCGCCGTACGAAAAAGACCAGCCGGGCGGTTAGCTTCCAAAGATAACATATAAAAAGCCCCGGCGGTGCCGGGGCAACGGATATTTCTTTTATAAGTAGCTCATCGGATTTGTAGGCTCACCGTTCACCCGCACCTCAAAGTGAAGGTGGACCCCGGTGCTGGTGCCGCCGGTACTACCGGCTATGCCGATGTGCTGGCCGCGGGAGACCGATTGGCCTAGGCCCACGTAGATAGCACTTAAATGGGCGTAGAGGGTAGTAAAACCATTGCCGTGGTCAATAATAATGCAGTTGCCATAGCTGCCTTTCCACTGTGCCCAGATCACCTTTCCAGAATCCGCCGCGAAGATAGTGTCGGCAGGGCTAATATCAATACCGCGATGAAAATCCGGGTATATACCAGTCTTCGGATGAACGCGATTCCCATATCCCGAGGTAATCCGCCCCCCCTGGCACGGCCAGCAGAACCTACCGCTACCTCTTACAACGGCTCCACCGCCTCCTCCACCGCCGCCTGCGCCTCGGTTACTCGCGCTTCGCCTGATTAAAGCTTGAATTTCTTTTTCTAATTTTTCTTCTTTAAGCTTCATCTTCCGAATCGCCTCTTCGCTACGGGTGATCTCTTCCTGTAGCTCCTCCTTCACCTGGTTACGGGAAGCCACGGTTCGCTCCAGCTCGGCCTCGTTGTTTAGAATCTGGCGGCGCATCCCGTCAAGCCGGCTCTTCTCCTGCTCCAGCTCCTCTTTCATCGCCTCGACCCGGTCGCGTTCAGCGCGAACCTCATCGACCAGGCGCTGGTCGTTGTCCGCGATGATCTTGAGGTTGTTGAAACGGGTCAGAAAATCGCTGAACGAAGAGGCTCCTAGAAGAACGTCGAGGTAGGAGACGTAGCCCCGCTCATAAATATTTCTCAGGCGGCGTTTAAATAAGGTCTCTTTCTCGGCCAGTGCGGCTTCCGCCTCGGCCAGCTCCGCTTCCACTCGGGCAATCTTTCTTTCAGTAGCAGCGATCTCCCGGTTAATCCGGGCCAGCTCCGACTGCAGCTCCTGCAGGCGGTGATCGAGCTGATTCATCTCACTTTCTAACTCCGACTTCCGGCTGCGTTGTTGCTTAAGGTTGCCCTGCTGCTGTTTAATGTCCTGTTCGATCTTCTGCTTCTTCTGCTGCTTTTGATTGAGCGTAGAGGCGTATACCGGTGCCACCGCTGCGGTAAAGGTAAGCACCGCCAGGACTACCGCCAACACAAGCGTAAGTTTATGACGTCGCATGAAAACCCCTCCCGGATCTTAAAACTAAACCATTTATGGTTATACGCGTAAAAACTGGTCCATCGAGAAAGCGCTCCCCAGAATCCCCAGCCCGGTCCCCAGGGGAAGCAGGTATTTAACCAGCTCACCCATGATTATAGGAATAGGCAGCAGGGTTAAAAACATGAGGTTGTTCGCCGCGACCCACTCCAAAGAAGCCTGGTAGGTATAATAGAGCGCCCCCAGCGGCAAGGCCGCCCCCAGAAGCCCGATCATCAGGCCCTCCAGGAGAAAGGGCCAGCGGATAAACCAGTTCGTCGCGCCTACATATTTCATGATCATGATCTCGCGGCGGCGGATGAAGACGGTCAGCCTGATGGTGTGGGCAATCAGGAAAACCGCGGTGACAGCCAAACCAAGCATCAAGATTAATCCTACTATCTGGATCGCCCGAGTCGCAGCAAAAAGCTTC
>LSQX01398498.1_pt1 | contig 12692 bp, 11 predicted proteins | sample 654561 | NCBI WGS metagenome assembly LSQX01 (sample SAMN04489861, study PRJNA283612) | anaerobic digester metagenome | isolation source: 4 biogas reactors fed with cattle manure at either 37C or 55C with and... | place: Denmark: Kongens Lyngby | collected 2014 | reverse complement strand
TTGCCGTTGACCTGCACGGCGATCTGCTTGACCTCATCGGCGCACAGGGCGGGGTCATACGCCGGCCAGTCGGCCTGGCAGATCAGCCCCTTGCCGCCCTGCGCCTGCCACAGTTCCTCACTGATGTGCGGCGCGACCGGCCCGAGCAGCTTCAGGAAGCTCAGGAAGTCCTGCCGGCCAATGGTATGCGCCGCATAGGCCTCGTTGACGAAGGTCATCATCTGCGCGATGGCGGTGTTAAACTTCATCGCCTCAAAATCATCGCCCACCTTGGCGATGGTTTTATGCAATATCGTGCTCAGCGCCGGGTTGTGCTGGCCGCTTATCATATCCTGCATGCGCCATACGCGCTCCAGGAAGCGCCGGCACCCGCGCACGCCCTGTGTCGACCACGGTATGGGCTGGTCAAACGCGCCCATAAACATCTCGTACAGGCGGAAGGCATCCGCCCCGTACTCACGCACCATATCATCGGGGTTGATGACGTTGCCGCGCGATTTGCTCATCTTTTCGCCGTTTTCGCCCAGGATCATGCCGTGGCTGGTACGTTTCTGGTAAGGCTCCGGCGCTTTGACCAGCCCGATGTCATGCAGGAACAGGTGCCAGAAGCGGCTGTACAGCAGATGCAGCGTGGTGTGTTCCATGCCGCCGTTGTACCAATCAACGGGTGTCCAATATTCAAGGGCCTCTTTTGAAGCCAGGGCTTCATCATTGTGGGGGTCGCAATAACGCAGGAAGTACCAAGAAGAACCTGCCCACTGGGGCATGGTGTCTGTTTCGCGCATGGCGGGCCCGCCACATTTGGGGCAGCTTGTATTAACCCAGTCTGTGAGTTTGGCCAGGGGGGATTCGCCGTCGTCTGTGGGTTCGTAGCTGCTCACCATGGGTAAGGTCAGGGGCAATTCACTTTCGGGCAGGGGCACAAAGCCGCACTTGTCACAGCAAACAATGGGGATGGGTTCGCCCCAATAGCGTTGGCGGGAAAAGACCCAGTCACGCAACTTAAAGTTTACCTTGGCATAACCCTTGCCTTGCTCTTCCAACCATTCGGTCATTTTTTTGATGGCATCTTCAACATTCAAGCCATCCAAAAAGCCGGAGTTAACCATAAGGCCGCTGTCGCAATCCACATAAGCTTCTTTTTCGATATCGCCGCCCTTTACAACTTCGACTATGGGCAGCTCGAATTTTTTAGCAAACTCCCAGTCGCGTTCGTCGTGGCCCGGCACAGCCATAATGGCACCCGTGCCATATGAAACCAGAACATAGTCTGCAATAAAAATCGGTATTTCTTCATTATTAACCGGATTTACAGCGAAAACACCTTGGAGCTTAACACCGGTTTTATCCTTATTGACTTCCGCTCGTTCAAAGTCGGATTTTCTTGAGGCGGCATCTACATATGCATCAACTTCATCCATGTTTTCAATTATATCCGCCCATTTTTTTACCAGGTCGTGTTCGGGTGAAATAACCATATAGGTTGCGCCGAAAAGAGTGTCCGGCCTGGTGGTATAAACCTTGATATTGTCACCCGTGCTTGTTGCAAAGTCCACCTCCGCACCGGTTGAACGCCCTATCCAGTTGTGTTGTTGCAACTTAACGCGTTCTATAAAATCCAGCTCATCTAAATCATCGTCCAGGCGTTGGGCATATTCGGTTATCTTGAGCATCCACTGGCTTTTTACCTTGCGGACCACTTCACTGCCGCAACGCTCGCAAACACCGTTGACTACCTCTTCATTGGCCAATACGCACTTGCAAGACACACACCAGTTGACGGCCATTTCTGTTTTATAGGCCAGGCCTTTTTCAAAAAGCTTTAAGAAAATCCATTGCGTCCACTTATAGTAGGAAGGGTCGGTCGTGTTTACTTCACGGCTCCAGTCAAAAGAAAAGCCCAGTGATTGCAGTTGTTCTTTAAAGCGAGCAATATTGTCACGAGTGACCTTTTCGGGGTGTATTTTATTTTGAATCGCAAAGTTTTCGGTCGGCAGGCCAAAGGCATCCCAACCCATGGGGTAGAGAACATTATAACCCTGCAAGCGTTTTTTGCGGGCCACAACATCCAGGGCGGTGTAAGAGCGTGGGTGACCCACATGTAAGCCCTGGCCCGACGGATAGGGGAATTCTACCAAACAATAAAACTTGGGGAGACTGAAGTCCTGTTTAGCGTTGAAGGTTCCCTCTTCTTCCCAAATTGTTTGCCACTTTTTTTCTGCCTTCTTAAAATCATAGCTTGCCATTTTATTGCCACCTCAATCAGTCAAGTAATCGCTAATATCTGCATGCGCCGCGTCGGACCAGAGCCTTTCCAGGTCATAATATTCACGGCTTTCTCTTTCAAATATATGAATAATCAGCCCGCCGTAATCCAGCAAGGTCCAGCCCGAAGCCTTGCCCTCTATGTGGTTGGGGCGAACACCTTTTTCTTCAAGATTTTTTTCAACTTCCTCAATCAAACTTCTTGCGTGTGTGTTTGATGTTGCCGTAGCTATGAGAAAAAAGTCCGCAATTATGGTCAGGTCCTTAATTTCCATTAGTTTGATATCTACCGCTTTTTTGGCATCTAAAGCCTTGACGGCTTCCAAAGCCCTTTGTTTGGATGTCAATACAAGTCCTCCTTATATTAATCTAAAAATCTATTTTATTCTTATGCTTTGCTAAAAGTTCATTGTAACATTCCAAAGAATTGGGATGAATAAGGCCCCTCTCACCTGCCAGGCGCCCTATTTGAAAGGCCAGGGCATAGATTATGGCTCGGTCCAAATCAACTTTCGCCAGTTTTCGCATTTGACCCAGGTCCGGGTATTTTCTGTCATCCGAAATGTAATCGGCAACAAAAATCACTTTTTCAAGCGGGCTCATCCCGGCGCGACCGGTGGTGTGGTAATAAACGGCATTGAAGATATCTTCATCTTCTATGCCCAATTTGTCACGCAAATAAAAGGCGGCAGCCATGCCGTGCCATATTTGCGGATTGAGTCGGTCATCTTCATTGAGGCTTATTTCAAGCTCTTCAAAAAAACACAAAAGTTCTTCTTGCCCCGTGTCCTTCATAAGGTCGTGCAAGAGGGCGGCCTTTTGAGCTTTGTGGGGGTCAACCCCATATTTTTTTGCAAGCTCCAGGGCGCTGTCAGCCACGCAAAGGCTGTGCTTGTACCTATAATCACCCAAGATTTCACGGGCTAAGGCCTTAAGTTTTTGCAAGGTAGAGCCCCCTGTCCTTAACATAGCCGGCAACCTTTGGGCCGGTGTAGGCTTCTATGTCTTGCCCTTTTTCCACGGCTTGCCTTACCATGCTTGAACTGATTTCCAAGGGCGGAAGGTCGGCTATAAGGGCACCGTAAGGGTTTTCTTCAAGGGCTAAGCCTTCTTGGCGCCTCGCTGTGCAAACTGTGGCCATTTTTAAAATATCTTCATACCTGTACCAGGTGTGAAAGCTTTCAAACATATCCGACCCCATTATTAAAAATATTTGATGGTCGGGCAATTCCCTGCTGATTTCAAGCAGGCTGTCATAGGTGTAGCTCTTGCCGCCGCGGCTTATTTCCATATCATTCACTTCAAAACGATCGCCGGAAAAAAGCAGGCGGCACATTTCAAGCCTGTCTTCCGCCGGGGCTAAATCCTCGGAACTTTTGTGGACGGAAAGGTGGGAGGGTATGACCCTGACGCGGGCTAAATAGAGCTTGTCCGCAAAATAGCGGGCAAGCCTTAAATGCCCCAAGTGGGGCGGATTAAAAGCACCGCCGAAAACACCTATGCTCCTCAATAACCCACCCCCAAAACAGGCATAGAGCTACTTAACATTGACTCTCTTATTCATAAGGTATGAGGTTGACGCAAAGAGGGTAGCCGAAGCGAGAACTTGGAAAAAGAAACCGGTCAGACCCAAGGCCATCATATTTTGCGAGTCTACCATAGACTCTTTAAAGGATATGGCCATGCCGTCGCCTTCGATTAAAAGCGTGATGGGCACATAGCTGGTTAAAAGGCCGGTCATAATTTGCATTACAATAAAAACGGCAAAGAAGGCAATAATAGCCGATAAAACGCCGTATTGTTGGAAGGGTTTGGTGTTGGAAAGGGTTATGGCAAAATAAATCTGGGCAATCAAAACCACAATTTGGGCGAAAATCATAACAGCAAAGAAAATCAACATCTGCTTTATGGCTTTTTCACCGGGCAGGCTTTCAAACATCTGCAAAAGAGCCTTGATGGTCGTTATGCGGTCCTGGCCGATTCTGGCCGCAGCATAAAAATAGACACCTATCCAAATGGCTATGGCCATAAGGTAGCTCAATAAAATCCAAGTAAAGGCCACCAAGGCTTTTGAAGCCAAGAGTGCCCCACTTTTGACCGGTAAGCTGAAACTCAAGTAGCCCTGGTTGCCATAAAGACTCTTGGCAAAAGCGGTCACCACCATAACCAAAGTCATCAAAATAGCGACACCGCTTAAAATCATCAGAAGCACCGTGCTTAAAGTGCTGATCCAGCTAATATCAAAAATATAGGAAAAAGCCATGGCGGCAATTGTGACCAGGGCCGCGAGGTAAACATTGAGTATGGAATAGGCGGTTGACTTAAACTCGTTTTTAATTAATTTGCCAAGCATAGCCGAAAACCTCCTTAAATACATCCTCAATGGTCTTATCACCGATTTTGCCCTCGACCACTTTTTCGTTTTTCAAAACCACACCGTTGCCTATCATGAGCGCCGTGTCAAAAATGCCTTCAACATCATGGATGAGATGGGTAGAAATCAAAACCGTTGAATCTTTTGGCAAGTTACCCATTATTGCCGATAAAATAAAATCACGCGCCGCCGGGTCAACCCCGCCTATGGGCTCATCTAAAATGTAAAGTTTGGCATTGCGGCAAACAACCAAGAGCAGTTGTAGTTTTTCCTGCATGCCTTTTGACATGGACTTGATTTTTTGCTTGGGTGGCAGCAAGAAAGTGTCCAACATGGCCAAGGCCTTGTCTTTATCAAAGTCTTCATAAAAATCGTCCATATATTTTATGGCATCCACGGGCCTCATCCAAGCGGGCAGATAGGTTTGTTCGGGTAGGTAGGCGACTATATTTTTTGTGTGCACGCCCGGTTCTTGCCCGTCTATCAAAACCTTACCGCTGTAATCTTTGATAAGGCCTGTCATAATTTTAATTAGGGTTGTTTTTCCGCAACCGTTGGGGCCCAAGAGCCCTATAAACTGACCCGCCTCATATTCCAAGGACAGGTTGTTTAGGACCTGGTTTTTACCATAGGCTTTTGAAAGCCCCCTTATTTCGATGATTTTTGACATTATTTTCCTCCGCAATCAAAATAGCGTCAGCCCGCTAAAAGTTTTGCCTCGTCTTCCGGCACGGCCTCGCCATGGCGCACGCCGGTCACAAAAAGCAAGGATATAACAAAAACCGCTGCACAAAAGCCAAACAGTGACATATATGTGCCGGTTAATACCCTGACAATGCCGTAAAGGATGGGGGCCGCAACTTGGCCTGCAAAAGTGGCCGTGTAATAATAGCCCGTAAAAGTGCCCACCTTATCAAGGCCGCCGATGGACCAGACCAAGGGTAGGGTGTTAACATTAATAAACATGCTGGACGCCCCGCCCAGAGCCAAGGCCGGCCAAATCAACCAAAGTTGTTTTGTCGCTGTAAAGGCTGCAAACATCAGTATAAAAACTATAAGACCCGATACTATCATGGGCTTGCGGCCGTATTTTTTGCCTAAAAGCCCGGCCGGGAAGGCCCCAATAAGGCCAAAGGCTAAAAAGACGGTCATCATCAAGGTGGCTTGGGCCGTAGTTTTGCCCAAGATTTCATAAGCGAAAAGGGCAAAGAAGGTGGTGATGGAGTTGGTGCCGATAAAAAGGAAGAAGAGGGCAGCCATCATCAAGACCAAACTTTTTCGCTCACCGGAGTTTAATTTTTCGCTCTTGGCGCTCTTGGCTTTATCGGCAGCGGTCGTAAGGCGACGCGAGTCTTCTTCCTTAACAAAAAATGCCAAAACCAAGGTTCCGAAAATCATCATAAGGGCGCCAAGCACAAACACGGCCTTGCGCTCTTGGTTTAAGTGTGTGTCGTAACCAAAAATAAAGGCCAGGGCAGAGCCGGCAATAATGCCTATAAAGGCACCGAAACCGCCCGTTACACTGATAACCGAGTTTGCTTCACTTCGCAAATGGGGCGGGGTCAAGTCGGGCATAAGGGCCATTACGGGTGACCGCCAAAGCGACATAAAGAAAACGAAAGCTATAATGCAGGCCATAAGGGCCGGGATGGTAGCCATGCGGGGGATTAAAATGAACATAAGAGCCGACAGGGGGGCGAAGATGAAAACATAGGGCCTGCGTTTACCAAAACGCGAGCGGGTGCGGTCCGAAAGTTTACCGAAAAGGGGTTGGAAGATAACACCGAAAATGTTGTCAAAGGTCATTACAATCCCGACAAAGAGGGGCACCAAGGTAAAGCCCCCGGCCGCAGTTTCAATGTTTTCGCCCTGGGCTTGCATAAAGTCCAAGAGGAAGGGATACTTTTGGGCCAACCTAAAGCCCAAATCCATCACAAAGGCAGAATCTGCCAACTTTTCATTCAAAAGTTTTGATACATAGGGGTCATATATAGACCAAGCGGTCATACTGCCCAAAAACCCGCAACCGATAAGCACGGTCTTGAGATAATTAACTTTTTGTTTTTCAGCCATTAAAGTCTCCTTAAAAAAACCGCTTTAGTCGCCTTGCATTTCCGCTTCTTTAATGAGCTCTTCCGGTATGGCCTCACCGTGTTTTACTTGCAAAACACAAAGCAGGGCCAAGGCAAAGGCTATGGGGCAGAAAACGAACAAGGACATGTAAGTGCCCGTTAAGACTCTGACAACACCGTAAGCTATGGGTGCGGCGACTTGGGCGGAAAATGTTGCGGTGTAGTAATAACCCGTAAAGGTACCCACCCTTTCAACGCCGCCGATTTCAAGAACCAGGGGCAGGGTGTTGACCGTGATAAACATACCGGCAATGCCGCCCACTATCAAGGCCGGCCAAATCAGCCACATATATTGGAAAACAGCATAAACACCGAACATTAGAATAAAAGAAAGAAGGCCGACGGTTATAATATTTTTGCGGCCGTATTTGGTCCCAAGCTTGCCGGCGGGGATAGCCGCCGCCATGGAAGACAGGCCGAAAACACCCATCATCAGGGTAGCTTGTTGGGTTGTTTTATCTAAAATTTCAGCTGCGAAAAGGGCAAAGAAGGTTTGGATTGTGTTGGTGCCTGCGAAAACAAAGAAGAGTGTAACCAACATGAAAATCAAGCTGCGCCTCTCGCCCTTACTTAATTTCATGGCCTTGAGCTTTTCTCTTTCCTTGGCCTTGGCTTCTTCCTCACCTATTTCGGCATACTCGGCCCTGGCTTGCAGGCGGCTGTCCGGCTCTTTAACAAAAAAGGCCAAAACCAAAGTGCCAAGTATCATGACAATGGCACCCATGATAAAAACATAGGGCCTTTCTTCATTTAGCTTACTGTCAAAGCCGAAAATCAAGCAAAGCAAGGTCCCCGCAAACATGCCTATAAGCCCGCCTATACCGCCGGTCAGGTTTATAATGGCATTGCCTTCACTGCGCAGTTTGGGCGGGGTCAAATCCGGCATGAGGGCCACAACGGGTGCTCGCCAAGCGGACATGACAAATACAAAAAGGATAACCACCAGCATCAGTGCCGGAAGCGTGCTCATGCGGGGGATAAGAATAAAGAGGGCCGCCGATATGGGGGCTGCTACAAAAATAAAAGGCCTGCGCTTGCCGAAACGCGTATGGGTTCTGTCCGATATTCTGCCAAAGAGGGGTTGAAATATAACACCGAAAATATTGTCAAAGGTCATGATAACCCCAACGAAAAAGGGCACCAGGGTAAAGGCCCCGCCGGCTGCCTTAATGTCATCACCTTGGGCTTCGGCCAATTTTAAAAGGAAGGGGATGCGTTGTGACAAATTAAGACTCAAGTCTGTAATAAAGGCAGAGTCCATGAGTTTTTCATTAAGCAGCTTTGATACATAGGGGTCATAAATAGCCCAGGCAATTGAAGTTGCCATAAAACCAAAGCCGATCAGCAAGGTTTTCTTAATGTCCAGTTTCATCTTTTCAGCCATGCTACCTCTCCTCAAATATTATTAGCCGCAAGCTTTGCGGCTTTTCCTCAAAAGCGGGCTTGCCCAAAGCCGGCAACCCCGCTTGCAAAGGCATCTTAAAAAATAAAGACCAGCAAAAAGAGCAAAATCAAAACCAAAAGATTGAGGACATATTGCTCCAAATAAGCCCCTATCAACATAAATGAAGTTGGCAGGGCCAAGAAGATTTTTGTGGGTTTACCCACTTCCTTGCCCCTGTCAAAGGCGCGTTCTTTGAGCAAAAGAGCATCTTCCAGCAGGGGGAAAATATTGCCCAAAAGCGAAAACCCGAAATAAAGCAAGGCCAAATAAACATAAAAGATCCATGTTTTTGCCCCTGTTTCCCTGATAACCGGCTCAACACCCAAATAGGCCAAACCCAGTACACCCGCCGCAAACATGGGCAGGCCTAAAACAAAATTAAAGAGGCCCGGCAAAAAGTTTGCAAAAAACAGGCGGAAGATACTGTGCGTCAAGGCATGCTCAACATGGCCCAAACCTTAGTCAAAATTCAAGTAGGCATTTGAGTCAACGGGTATTCGCAAAATCTTATAAATTAAATGTTCCCAAAAAGCCTTTAAATAGGCGCCCGGCAGGGTTATGACCTTACCGATAATGTAAAGCTTACTCATAAGACATCACCCTCACCTTCAAGGAAAACTTCTTGCACGGTTTTTTTGCCTTCTATAATGTCAAGCACATTTTGTGCCGGGCTTTGCCCGTTGCTTTCCAGTAAATCCACCGTTTCTTCATACATTTCTTCTTCCCCGGCCAAGTAGGCGCAGAGGGCAACGGTGTTAATAAGTTCCAAGGTGGTGTCTTGACTGTAGTAGGCCGAACCGTAAGCTTCGTCGGCAGCTTCATAGGCGGCTTCTTTATCGCCCTTTAAAAGTAAAATTATAGCCAGTTGGCGGTAAAGTTCCGTGCTGCCCTTGTCGGCCTTAAAACCTTCATCGCAAAGTTCATGGGCTTTGTCAACATCACCTTGCCTGCGGTAAAGCTCACATTCAAGCGCATAGGCGGCCGCGCTGTTTTCGTTGTATTTTTTCATTTCTTTGCTGACTTCGAAAGCCTTTTCAAAATCGGAATTTTTGGCATAAAGCCTGGCCTTCATGGCATAAGCTTCAAGGGAGTTTTTGTTGTTTTCTATAAGCTCGTCGCTGATTTCAATGATCTTTTGGTCGTCACCCAAGCGCCTGTAGCAGTCGGCCAAATAATAGCCGTAAAGCCAAGAGGCTTCGGGGGCAAGCTCTTTAACTTTGAGCATATGCTCAAGCTCCGTCTGCGCACCCTTGTCGGCCAAAACAGCCGCATAGGTCTTATAATATTCGATAATGTAAGCATCGTATCGGTCGGCATCTTCGCCTGTTGCCAGGGCTTCCAGTTTGGCCACAAGGTCTTCGTAGGGGACATCCTTGGGCTCAAGATCTTGGTAGTCCGCAAAAATCGGCTCCGCCGCATCACGCGTTGCCAAGAACTTTTCAAAGGTATCGTTGTAGGGTTTTAACTTTCTCAACCAAATGTTTTTAAAAGCCTTACCGTCACTGTTGGCGTTAATAAGATTTTGACCGACAGACAGGGGGCTTTCGGCAATAGCCGCTACCTTCATTTCCTTAACAAAAGATTTAGTGCCGTAAGTTAAGAAGTTTTCAAGTTCAAGTTGTGAGTTGAAACTGTTGGCAATTTGATAGGCTTCCCCGTAAGAGTCCAATGCATCTTTGAGTTGTTTTTGGGCCGCATAACTGTCCCCCATGGAAACATGTGTGGCAATAAGGCCGGTGAAGGCCAAAACAATAACACCGACACCGGACAAGAAAATTGCCAGAGCCGCTGCTATAAAAGCCTGCCAACGCAAGGGCGTTTTCAGCATTTGCCTATAACATGTTTTACAGTAATCATTGCCCAAGGCAAGGGTGGGGTCCGCAGGGTTTTTATTGCAAACTTCACACACCTTATCGTGGTCGGAACCTGTTGCTTGCGCCGGGTTGCCCGCCCCGGGCTCACCCTGTGCGAGGGCTGTGTCTTCATGAGTTTCGTCAAAGCTTGTGGGGTCATAATTATTGCCGAAATTCTCATTTTCTTTATCATTAAAAGCCAAAGCATAACCTCCTTTATTCGGTCAGGTTATTCTAACACCTTTTGGCTTACTTTTCAAACTTTAAAAACAATGTTAACAATCTAATCACACTTTGTCGGCATTTGTCGGGTCCGCCAAATGCAAGGGTGCCAAGCCCGACAAGGCCGCCACGGCAAGAAGGCTTATGAGTGTTTCCGGCAACATGAAGGAGGCATTGTAAATCAAGGAGTAGACGGCCGCCAAACCCATGCCGGAAAAATTGTTCAATACAGCTAAACTGATCTTGTCATTAAAGCCTTCCAAAACACTTTGGGCGTATGATCCCCAGATAAAGATACCCGAAAACAAGTGGACCAAAAACCTCAAAAAACTTGAAAAAATGCAGCCCAGGGAAAAGGAGACGATTGTTTTCTTTGTTTTTTTAACAAAGATGCCGGCAAAGCCCAAAACCATGAAGGCCGCAATATAATCAAGAAAGAGAATCAAAAAGACCCTGTAAACGCTTTGGCCTATAAAAGCCCCGGACACCAGGGCCCCCGTGAGGCCTTGCAAAAGCCCGAAAATGACCCCGCAAAAAAGCCCCCATTTTGTACCGAACAAGTAGGCGCACAGCATCAGCGGCACCATGCTGAAAGGTGTTATGGAACCCCCGTAGGGCATTTCAAAGAGCCTGACCAGCGACAAAACCGTGCCCAAGGCAATCATAATGGCACTGATTGTCAATTTTTGTGTTCTTGTTTTCATTTTTTTTTCCCCTTTCAATAAAAAAGGCCCGGAAAAGCAAGAGCTCCGGGCGCAAAATTTTCCTACGCCGGCATTACCCGGTTCAGGTCCAATGCTAAAAACAGCATAAGGGTATAATCTCAGCCCCTAAAGGCACCCCGCAATATTTTATTGTGAGTTCTACGATTTAGTTTTTTGTTTGGCCTACTCTGTCCCTATAATACTGGGTTTTGGGCTTGGGGTGGGGGTTGTTGGCCCAAAGTTCTTCTGCCACGGGCGCCCAGTCTGCCGCGTATTTGTCACAACGGGCGCAAAGGGTTTCAACATCTTCGGGCGCCAAGAGGTCGGTTGATTTGGCACCGGTTTGATTTACAAGTTGGCGCAGCCTGTCCGGATTTTCCAACATGGGGCAGGGGCGCAGATGGTTGTCATTAAAGGGTTGATTGTGATAAAAAGCCTTAAAGAGCGGGTTTTGCAAGGCTTCCAAAAGGGTGTGGGTTCGGATATTTGCATCGGAATAGTGGATAAAAACGCAAGGTTCAATATCACCCGCGGAATTTATGTGGAAATAATTTCGCCCACCGGCTATGCAGCCGCCCACATATTCGCCGTCGTCCTGAAAATCTATCATAAAAAGGGGTTTACCCGTTTTGCCGTTTCGCAATTCCCTAAAGCGCGAATACATCCTTTTGCGTTGTTCAACCGTTGGGATAAGCTCAACCACTGCATTTTTCCCGATAGGCATGTAATTGAAATACCAGGCAAACTTGACGCCCTTTTCAATCATAAGCTCGACAAACTCGTCGCTTGTTACGCTTTCGATATTGTCGCGCGTGTAGCAGACGGATATACCGAAAAAGCATTTGTGCCGCTTTAAAAGGTCCATGGCAGACAGAGCCGTGGCCGAACTGCCTTCACCCCGGCGGGCATCGGTTTCTTCTTCCATGCCTTCAATGCTGATTGCAACCGAAAGATTGCCCAGCCTTTTCATTTCCAAACAGAAGGCCTCGTCTATAAGGGTGGCATTGGTGTAAGACAGGAAGGCGCAATCCGGATGTTCTTGACAAAGCTTATAAATGTCATTTTTACGCAAAAGCGGCTCGCCGCCCGTGAACATGAAAAAATGTGTGCCCAGCTTCTTTGCCTGGCTGACAATGTCATCCATTTCTTCATAACTTAAGTTTTGCTTGTTGCCGTATTCGGCAGACCAACAGCCGACACAGTTTTTATTGCAGGCACTGGTTGGGTCCAATAAAATTTGGAAGGGAATGTTGCAATCGTATTTTTGGCGATTTTTCCTAACAGCCTTGGTGCCGTTGTAACCCGCACCCAGGCCAAAGGCCAGGGCCATTTTTTTAAGAACATCGTGGTCCACATCACGCAAGACACTTAGGGCGAATTGGGTCCAAATATTGTCTTCATCCATAAGCCCTTGGCGGATGGATTCATAGTTTTTTGACGGAAAGACACCGCCTGCAAACTTTTCGACCATGTCGGTCAATTTAATCAAGTTCTTTTGCGGATCTTTGTCTATGTATTTAAGCACACTGTCAAGCAGGGTGCCAACCGTGGCACGCTGGAGCTTGTCTTTTACAGAAATTGCCATATCTGCCCCCTAAAACACAAGGATAAGCGCACACAAGTGCACTGTAGATATTACCACATTAAATAATAAAAGTCTATGCCAAAAGCCCATTGTAAGTGTCAAGTAAACATTGG
>LSQX01257356.1_pt1 | contig 12692 bp, 10 predicted proteins | sample 654561 | NCBI WGS metagenome assembly LSQX01 (sample SAMN04489861, study PRJNA283612) | anaerobic digester metagenome | isolation source: 4 biogas reactors fed with cattle manure at either 37C or 55C with and... | place: Denmark: Kongens Lyngby | collected 2014 | reverse complement strand
ATGTTTACAATGACAATATTTATATCCCGGTACAGACCATGTTGTTGAGATTCCAGAACAGGGAACTTGTCAATACCAAGCTTGTTTCAGGGGCCTCTTCAAATGTGATGGTCATGGGCATGATGGGTGGAGGCGGCCGTAGCATGATAGCCGCGAGCAGCTCAAGTGCCAGTAGCAATGTGGAGACAAACTATAACCAACTTGACCGTATTGTTGTCCAGGTTGCCGAGACCAACCAGATTGACGCGACTACGGAAATATTGAGCCGAATGCTCATAAGAAGACACTCCACGGTAAAGGATTTTGAGATAACAGTTCCCGAACTTCTCCTCAAACAGCAACAGAGGACGCAGGATATCTTCAATATTGTTCTTGGAGCCATCGCGGCAATCTCCCTTGTGGTTGGGGGTATCGGTATCATGAACATCATGTTCGCTTCGGTAATGGAGAGGATAAAGGAGATAGGTACAAGAATGGCTATCGGGGCGAAAAAGATGGACATTGTTGTCCAATTCCTCGCCGAAGCTATTCTTATAAGCGTTGGTGGCGGTTTTATCGGAATCTTCCTGGGAATTATCCTTGCCAAACTTATAGAGCAGTTTGCCGATATTACCACTTCGGTATCCTTCAGTTCGGTAATAATATCGTTCGGCGTCTCCGCCGCTGTTGGGGTTATCTTCGGATACTCACCGGCGAAAAACGCCTCTGAAAAAGATCCTATAGAATCATTAAGATATGAATAATAAAAAAATCATGAAGAAATTATCTCTCTGCGCTTTGATAATGGTACTCCTGTTGCCTGCCGCGCAAACCGGCATGGCGCAGACAAAAAAAGTGCTCACACTCGATGACGTTCTTGAATTGGCGGCCACACAGTCGACCAACGCCCTGATCGCCAAACAAAGGTTTCGTTCCAGTTATTGGCAGTACAGAAGCTTTAAGGCGGAATATCTGCCCTCATTATCGTTCAGTGGTACCGCTCCGTCGTACAGCACAGCTTATGAACAGGTATATACAGGAGGTGAATGGAAGTATATCAAATCCAATCTTTTTCAATCTACCGGATCCCTCTCTTTGTCCCAAAATATTGGCCTAACCGGTGGTTCAATAGCCGTAAACTCGAGTTTGGGTTTCCAAAACAACCTTGAAAGGGAATCGAAGTCAATAATTACCGAGCCATTGGTCAATATCAGATTGACCCAACCAATATTAAAGTATAACTCCTTGAAATGGCAGAAAAAAACACAACCCCTGCAATATGAGATAGCAAAAAAGACCTATCTCTCGAATATGGAGGCTGTCAATTCCACCGCCGTTCAATACTTTTTTCAGTTGGCGCAGGCGCAAATAAATGTTCAGATAGCGGAAACGAACCAAATAAATTCAGATACCCTGTACAGAATGTCGGAAGGTCGTTATCAATTGGGAACAATAGCTGAGGACGAACTTTTACAGATGAAACTGACCTGGCTAAACTCCGAGAATAATCTTAAACAGGCGCGGATGAACCTGACCGACCTCGAGAACCGTATGAGAACGTTCCTCGGTTTCAATGAAAATGTGAGCATAGAGCTTATAATTCCCTATGAAATACCGAACCTGCAGATAGATCCGGAACAGGTTCTGGCGTTGGCGTTGGAGAATAATCCACAGATATCCCAACAGGAACTTACATTGATCCAGTCGGAGAGCAATGTGGCCCAAGCCAGGGCACAAAGGGGTTTTAGCGCGGATCTTACAGCTTCGTACGGTTTGAGCGACCAGTCCTCTTCCATGTTGAACAACGTGCCCAATCCTGATTACGGACTACCGGATGCCTACAAGAATCCAAGCAATTCCCAAACAGTTAGGTTGACGCTTTCCATTCCTATTCTTGACTGGGGCCGCCGTAAGGGCAATTACCTGATGGCCCGTTCAAGTCTGGAACTAGCGCAGGTTCAGGCGGAACAGACACTGCAAACATTTGAGTCGGACCTGTTGCTTGATGTTGAAAAGTTCAACCTTCAGTATCAACAGGTGATGATCGCCGCGCAGTCCGACACTGTTGCCCAGAGAATGTACGAGGTAAGTAAGGCTCGTTATATGATCGGAAGCAGTACAGTTCTGGAGTTGAACAACGCCGATACCGAAAAAGATTCCAACAGAAGGGCATATATACAGTCACTGCAGCAATTCTGGAATTACTTCTACAATATCAGGAGCCTGGCTTTATACGACTTTCTGAACAACAAGCCCCTGGAGGCGGATTATGAGGCATTGATTCAATAATAATAGAGGAGTTGTTTTAGAAGGGAGACCACATGGTTTCCCTTTTTTTGTTTTGAATAATTTGAACCGACATTTCAATTTTTGTGGAATATCTGAACATTGCGGTTTTGGTACAGGTTGGTAAATTAAACTTTAATCACTTTATAATCTCAATAAAGTAAAAATTTAATATCTTTGCGCCTCGTAAAAAACCATGGAAAACAACTTAATTAAATAGAAATGCAGAATAAAGGAGCTATAATTACCCTTGCCATCGCACTGACGGTTGTATCAGCATACCAACTCTCTTTTTCAGTGGCGACATGGACAGTTAAGAAAGCTGCCAGAGAATACGCCGACGGAGATCTGGTTAAGGAGGCAGAATACCTCGATTCAATCGCCTCTTTGCCAAAAGAAGAGTGGAGTTATCTGGGCAATACATTCAAAGAGTGCCAGAAAAAAGAGCTTAATTTGGGACTCGACCTTAAAGGCGGTATGAACGTTACTTTGGAGGTCGCGACGGAAGACGTTCTCAGGGCACTTTCCAATCATAGCCAGGACAAATCATTCAATGACGCTATTGCCTTGGCAAAGGAGATGCAGAAGAGCAGCCAGGCCGACTTTCTCACACTTTTTGGCAGGGCTTTCGAACAGGTTTCACCAAACGGACAACTTTCAGCTATTTTCGGAACAGTCGAGTTAAGGGACAGAATCAATTTTAACACCACCAATGAGCAGGTTCTCAGGGTCCTCAGTGAAGAGGTGGATGTAGCCATTGAAAATGCTTTCAATATTTTGCGTACCCGAATAGACCGTTTTGGAGTTGTCCAGCCAAATATCACACAACTGTCTACAAAAGGAAGGATACTTATTGAACTGCCCGGACAGAAGGATCCCCAACGTGTCCGTGAATTGCTCCAGGGAACTGCAAATCTGGGTTTTTGGGAAACATACGAAAATTCTGAAATCATCAATTACTTGATGATGGCCAATGAGACGCTCGCCCAGATACAAGAGGATCTGAATAAAGATGATTCACCCGCCGTTGAGCAGATTGAGGAAGCTGTCTCCGACACTACGTCGGCTGAAGATGCCTTGCTGAGTCTTATTGACAGCACCGCGGCATCAACAGACTATGAGTCTTTATCAAGAGATGAGTTTAATCTTCAGAATCCCCTGTTCGCTGTTTTGTCGCCCAACGTCTCCTCTACCGGCGAACCAATGGCTTCATGTATGGTTGGTCTTGCTCTGGCCAAGGATACCGCGAAGGTGAACAGTTACCTCAACATGAACCAGATCAGGTCAATATTTCCGCGCGACGTAAAATTTTTGTGGAGCCAGAACCCATATCCTTATGTTGATGGAGAGCCATATTATGAACTCCATGCCATTAAGGTTAATACCCGTGATGGGAGAGCGCCTCTTGACGGAGGTGCCGTAACCTCGGCCCGTCCGTCAACGAACGCCATTTCCGGTAGTATAACGGTAGATATGTCGATGAACGCTGAGGGGGCCAAGACATGGGCAAGAATGACCAGGGAAAACGTGGGTCGTTGCATTGCTGTTGTTTTGGATGGTTATGTCAGATCTTATCCGCGCGTGGCTTCTGAAATTACCGGAGGAAATACCGAAATATCCGGTGGCTTTACACTTGAAGAGGCAACAGATTTGGCAAATATTCTTAAATCCGGGAAAATGCCGGCACCGGCCAGGATCGTATCCGACACTATTGTTGGACCTACCTTGGGTCAGGAGGCGGTACGTTCGGGGATGATTTCGTTTATCGGCTCTTTCTTCGTCATTCTTTTGTTCATGGTCTTCTATTACAGTAAGAGCGCCGGTACGATTGCCGATATTGCCCTTTTGGCGAATGTTTTCTTTACTTTTGGGGTTCTTGCCTCCCTTGGCGCTGTTCTGACACTGCCCGGTATTGCCGGTATAGTACTCTCACTCGCCATGTCGATTGACGCCAATGTCCTTATTTTTGAGAGGATCAGGGAAGAGCTCAGGAGCGGCAAGGGAATTAGGCTGGCTATATCCGATGGGTACAAAAACGCCTATTCCGCGATTATTGACTCAAACATAACAACATTGTTGACAGGAGTGGTACTCTATGCGTTTGGTACCGGACCGATCATAGGATTCGCTACTACCCTCGTAATAGGTATTTTAGTGTCTCTCTTCGCGGCTATCTTCATAACGAGGTTGATTTATGAGCACAAACTTAAAAACAACAGGGATATTAATTTCTCGATACCTATTACAGCCAATTTCCTCAAGAATGTTAATTTTGATTTTATTAAGTTCAGGAAATATGCCTATGCCATCAGTGCCGCCATTGTTCTGATCGGAACAGTCTCTTTGTTCACCAGGGGGTTGAGTCTGGGACTAGACTTCAAAGGTGGACGTACTTATATTGTCAGGTTTGACGAGGCGGTTTCGACATCGGATGTGGCTGAAAACCTGGAAAACGTATTCGATGAAATGCCACAGGTAGTTACTTTTGGAGATGATAACCAGGTAAAAATAACGACTACATATAGGATTGACGAATCCGGGGTTGACGGTGAAGTTGAGAGTCTGCTGTACCAGGGATTGAAACCTATGCTGGGCGACAATGTTTCGGAGGACCGGTTCCTGTCCGACTACAGGGTGAGCAGTGAAACCATAGGGCCTACAATCGCTGCCGATATCAAGATCAAAGCGGCATGGTCAGTAGGATTCGCGTTGGTAATTATGTTTTTGTATATATTTATCAGGTTCCGCAACTGGCAGTATGGACTGGGAGCCGTTGCTGCGCTCGCGCATGATGCCTTCATGATTATAGGAGCATTCTCATTGTTCCATGGCCTGTTACCGTTCTCAATGGAAGTTGACCAATCCTTTATAGCGGCGATTCTGACGACTGTTGGTTATTCTGTGAATGATACTGTCGTTATTTTCGACAGGATCAGGGAGTACAGGCCAATGTATCGAAAACGACCATTAAAGGATCTACTGAACAGAGCTATCAATGACACTCTAAGTAGGACCATTGTCACCTCATTGACCACCTTAATGGTGGTACTCGTTATATTCTTCTTTGGTGGAACCACTATCCAGGGATTTATGTTCGCTCTTGTGGTGGGTGTAATCAGTGGTGTATACTCAACAGTTTTTGTTGCGACAGCTTTGGTTTATGATACAACAAAGCGTGAACATGATGGGGAAAAGGCCATAGAGACAAAGAAAGGTTCGAAATAGGTAAATTATTGGATATAGTGTTGTCAGGGAAACTGGTTGGTTCCAGTTTCCCTGATTTTTTGATATAGCGCTTCATCGGTTTTTCCGGTTAAATTTTCATAATGTCTATTAAATGTAATTATCTTTCCTACCTTTACAAGTTAAATTGAAAACCTATATATGGAGATAATATGAGCGGTCAGGAGTTATTTGTTGTCATTATAGTTTTTTTGCTGCTTTTCGGTGCCGACAAGATACCTGAATTCATGAAAGTATTGAGCAAGGGCATTCGGGACTTCAGAAAGGCGACTGATGACATAAAACAGGAGTTTGAAAGCAGTACAAAGGATATACGCAGAGATATCAAAGAGATATCAGACTCTGTTTCAAAGGATCTTAACGATGTTTCCAGAAAGATTTCAAAGGATGTAACTGAAGTTTCCAACAACATCCAGTCGCAGGTAGAGGATATGGCAAAAGATATCGAAAAAGATACAAAAGAGATTGCTTCAAACCTCGAAAAGAAAGTCGGTGAACCGGTGGAAGAGATAACAAGGGATGTTGCGGGCGCAACGGAAAGTGTTAAAAATGATATTAATGAGGCGCTGACCGATCCCTTTGAGGAAGATCCCTTCAGTTAGGATTATTTTTCTTTTAATGTCTGATAGTTAGTTTTGTATGATAACAACGTTCGGAATAACCAAATCATACGGAAGCCTAAAAGTTCTCAAGGGGATAGATATCAATATAAGGGAAAAGGAGGTTGTATCGATAGTTGGTGCCAGTGGCGCCGGAAAAACCACTTTGCTCCAGATAATAGGGACACTTGATAAACCGGATCAGGGAGAGGTTTTTTTTAATTCCGTGAATGTAAGTACCCTATATGGAAAAGAGTTGGCCGCTTTCCGGAACAAAAATATCGGGTTTGTATTCCAGTTTCATCAGTTACTGCCTGAATTTACCGCCCTGGAGAATGTTTGTATTCCGGCCTATATCGCTGGAAAGAGTCGGGTTGACGCTGAGTGTCGGGCAAAAGAGCTTCTGGGATTTCTCAATTTGACCGATAGGATGGAACATAAACCATCTCAATTGAGTGGAGGCGAGCAACAAAGGGTAGCCGTGGCGCGCGCTTTGGTAAACAACCCCTCGGTGATTCTGGCCGACGAACCTTCGGGTAACCTCGATACGGCGAACAAAGAAGAACTCCACAAACTTTTTTTCAGTCTAAGGGACAATTTTGGACAGACAATTGTAATAGTGACACACGACAGAAATTTGGCCGGGATGTCGGATCGTGTGGTTGAGATCAAAGATGGCCTGATCACAAAAGATAACTTTCCATCACAACCGGATATTGAAAGTTAAAAAATATTTGGAGCCAATCAAATTTTTTTGTATATTTCTGGTTGGGGTTTTTGGTAAGGGATTAAACTTTCCCTGCTAGCCGAATATCCGGCGATAGTTGGGCCTGTTCCTATGGGGCGAGTTGTGAGATAAAAGTAAATCATTTTACTAAAAATCCAGGTAGTTTGGGATGTTCTTTTAAATGCGAAGATATGGCTGATGGTAGTTTTTGTTCGCGAACAGTGGCTTGAAAAAGTTTTTTAGATAATCATTTTCATTAATCAAATACCGAAGACCTATGAGCAAATTTATTTATCTGACAGCAAATCCCGAAGCTCTGATAGCTTCGATGTTGCCCCCGGCAGATTTTGGTGCCTATCTTTCAACCGGGACAAAAAAAAGGAATAAAGGGCAGGTTCTGTTTTTTGAAGTTGATCTTCCAAAAATAGAAAAACTGATTGACATGGAGAGCCTTAACAGGCGTTGTGTCACGAAAGAGGACGGTAAGCCAAAGAGTTCGGTTTATCTCTCGGTATACAGGGTACTGGAAACAATTCCTTTGGCGGCGCTGAAGAGCCTTTATCTCTCTTCAGATAACGGACATGTTCTTGAACTCAAGAGAACGCCTTATGATGTTTCTAAAGAGTCCGGGGATCAATTAAAACTTTATCAGGAACTTATGCCGGTGAGTCCATTGGTTGTAAGTGACCTTCCCCCTTCACAGTTTCTTAAGAGGCTGACCGACGGGACAACTCCGGTCTCTCTTCCAAAACTATTTTTTGTCGACTTGAAGTTGGGAGAACTGGCTCTGGATCCCCTCAAAGGTTCCTCCGAGAACTTACCGTATCCAAACATCGAGCATATGAGAGATTGTCTTGAAATATTGAAGGGAGAGTACGAAAAACATATGAAAACCGTACAGCGGCTATTTACCGGAAATCTGCTTTATAGAACGATTGAAAGCGGCTTTTATGTCGGTTCAAATGACGATTTGTTATTCTATCGCTATCCCAAAATGAAGGAAATAGAGGATATTAATTACGAGTTTTTCAGATCGATATAAATATTGAGCTTATATATTTTTAATCTATTGTCCGGGAAAGACAACCCACTTTGGTATGGTCTTTTCCGGACTTCTACTATATGGCTGTTTTTACGGCAAAAACCGGCTTTATGGAACCAGTATCCAGGGAACATTTATCGGATCCTTTCAAAGGCTTTGCCGCTGAGCGTGCCAACATTTGAAATTGTTTTTGCTATCTCGTAAAGATATATGCATGGGACAAAACTTGAAAGAACTGAAGGATTTTCTTGATGAAAAGGTTGCCCAATACAACAATCCAACGTTTATAGAACTGGATCCGATACAGATACCTCATTCGTACACCAGAAAGGAGGATATCGAAATATCAGGCTTTCTTACGGCGGTAATCTCATGGGGCAATCGTACTTCCATAGTTAAAAACGCAAAACGGATGCTGGCCTATATGGGAGATTCTCCATATGACTTTATTCTTGGCCACGATGAACGGCATCTCAGGCAGATTGACGGTTTTGTCCATCGTACATTTAATTCGGTTGACCTATTGACATTCATAGAAGGCCTGAAGCATCTATATAAACATAAAAATGGACTGGAAGGAATATTCGTGAAATATCAGACGCATGATTCATTACAGCCCGCGATCCATGAACTTAAAAAAGAGTTTTTTTACGTTCCACATCTTGAGAGAACCCGGAAACACCTGCCAGACCCGATGACCGGTTCTGCCGCGAAAAAAATCAATATGTACCTCAGATGGATGGTTAGAAAAGATGACAAAGGGGTAGATTTTGGTATATGGAAGAATATACCGCAATCTATTCTTTCATGCCCACTTGATGTCCATTCGGGTAACGTTGCGCGCAAACTTGGCTTGCTCCGCAGAAAACAGAATGACGCTAAAGCTGTACGGGAATTGGATGGAGTTCTGCGTAAATTTGACCCCGATGACCCCGTGAAATATGACTTCGCTCTGTTTGGTCTGGGCGTTAGCGGGTACTTGAATAAATTTTGATGTTCCATGTCAAACAGTTATTTCAATTTCAAACAGTTTTCCATCAAACAGGAGAGGTCTGCCTTTAAAGTGGGTACGGATAGTGTGGTTCTGGGTGCTTATATGGATATAACCGGAGCTAAAAGGATACTGGATATCGGTACGGGAACGGGGTTGTTAGCTTTGATGGCGGCACAAAAATCCTCAGCGGATATTATAGCGCTGGAAGCCGATCGCGACTCCTGCAACCAGGCAATTGAAAATTTTGCCGCCAGCAGATGGTCGGATAGACTGACGGCCATCAATCAACGCATCCAGGAATTTCCCGGTATAGGAGAAAAATTTGATGTTATTGTATCAAATCCCCCGTACTTTTCAAACTCCTTGAAAAATCCGGACAGTAGAAAGGCCAGCTCCCGGCACAATGATTCCCTCTCTTTTGTGGAGCTTGTTCAGGCAGTGGGAAAATTTTTGTCCGCTCATGGCAGGTTTTGGGTTATAATTCCCGCTAACGAGGCCGGGAAAATGGTCAATGCCGCGGAAAAAATCCCACTTTACCCGGAAAAAATGTTAAAGATATATCCAAAACCAAATTCACGGGTATCGAGGATTATTTACTCCTTTTCCAGCAATAAAAGAGATATATTTGAGGAAGAAATTACTGTCGAGGAGGCGACTCGCCATCACTATACGGCCAAATATCGGGAACTTACAAAGGATTTTTATTTGTAGTACCATTTTTGGCGATAAATGGAAACGGTTTCGCGCAATAACAGATATCCGGCCCAATTTTTAGTTAAAAAACGTTAATATTGTCTCCGATCATGAAAAAAGGAGAAAATTCCGAACCATTTTTTACGTCTATCTATTTGAAAGGGGAACCCGAAAATAAGAACGTTTCTGGTAGTGTGACAGAAGATAGGTTGATCAATAGGTGTAAGGATAATGATTGGGCCGCCCAAAAGGAACTCTATAATAAATACGCTCCCAAGATGATGGGGGTATGCTTGAAATATTTAAAAAATAGGGAGACAGCGGAAGATGCGTTACAAGAGGGTTTTATGACAGTATTCACAAAAATAGGTACATTCAGGCACCAGGGATCATTTGAGGGTTGGATGCGCAGGATATTCGTCAATATTTCATGCGATTATCTTAGAAAGGGTAAAAATTTGGTAGTCTTCGAGAATCTGGAAGATTCAGCGCCATTTACCGACAATGAACTCAATGCGCTCGAAAAACTTGAGCGCGATGAATTGATGGAAGCAATTTCAGAGCTTCCGGACCACTATAGAGCGGTATTGACTCTTCGCGCGATAGAGGGTTACACCTTTGAGGAGATAGCTGTAATGTTAAAAACCAGGACAGCGGCGTGTAAATCGACCTATTACAGGGCACGACACCTTTTTGGTGATCTTTTGAGATCTAAACACTTAATTTGATGGAAAGCAGGTTTGAGAACATACTGAAATCGAAGCTTTATGATGCTGATACTCTCCAGGGCTATGAGCCTGACTGGGAGAGTTTTGTCGCTTTTCGGAAAAAAAAGGAGAAGGAGAGGCGGGGAAGAGCAATTGCCATTATCTCGCGTTCAGTGGCGGCATTGTTCATTGTTGCCCTGTCAATTTTTGCCCTTACAAGAGTGGCGAACAATAGGGAGAGACAAACTTTGTTGAGTGGGGGTGCCCCGAAAATAGAGGAAAATACCGAGAGGAACAGGGTATCTGAAAAGATTACCGGGGAGCCAATAACGGAGGTGGTTTCCGCCGGATCAATGCCGAAAAATGTTTCCGCCGGTCCGGCATTGGAAAATATTACCGAAAAATTGGTTGTGGCTACTATCCGGGATATAACGGCGGCTGAAAATATTATGGATAATCCGGAGGATATCGAAAGAAAAACGGCCTATTCCCTCGGTTTGCTCTCTTTGGAAGGTTTTTCTTCCAAAAAACATGAGGATAACATGGGCCAGGTACAGGTAGTTGGAACAAGGTACGACTTGGATGATTATTTGGCCGCATTCGATAGTATTAATATTGATGATGAGCCTCTAAGGAGACAGTGGAGTACCTCTATTTTCGCCAATGCGTTGGCAATGAACGGAACTTTTAGCGGAGAAGCTTCAATGATGGCCGATTTCAGTGAAATACCTGTTTTATCCGCTGACAAACAATACCTAAACTCTGAATATGCTGTTTCCGGGACTAGTGGTCAAGGTGTTTTAACATCCGGAAATTCAAACTATTACAAAGACAATCTTGTCAACTATCCGCCTATTATCGTGAGTGTAATGGTAAGCCGCGACCTGTTTCCCAAAGTTGACCTCTCTACCGGTTTGGTATATACATTTCTCCGCTCAGAATATGCCGAGTACAGCTCGTTCAACGATTATTCGCAAAAAATTTATTACCTGGGAATACCGCTCTCTCTTTCATACGATTTGCTATCGGACAAATCCAGATATGGTTTATACACCGTGGGCGGACTCCTCTTTGAAAAAGCGATATCGGCGTTCGGAACGACAAAGGTATTTGATGGACCTCGCCTTGAGCTCTACAACAAAACCTCTCTAAAAACGCCGGAAATTATGGTATCAGCCAATATGGGGTTAGGGTTTGGTTACGATATAATCGGTGATTTTGGCATATATTTCGAATCTTTTGTCAGTTATTATTTTTATACCGAGGGACAACCGATCTCTTTTATAACCTCAAATGACACATCTTTAAATATGAAAATAGGGTTGAAATATAAATTTTGATACGATGAGAAAAATAATTTTTTTATTGAGCCTTGTGGCGATTACGACATCCTGTATGGATAGGTTTAAGGAACAAAATGATCGTTACGTGAGTTATGGAAATCTTAAATCCGGTTCTCCGGATTGGTATATTTTTTCCGACAAAGGGAACAGATTGAATATTGTGGCCAATGAGGTTGCCGGATTTGAGCTCAAAGAAGATCTTAGGGTAGTTGCCAAATATTCAATTGTGGGTGATCCGATCGATACTGTATATAATATACATATATATGAAATTGAAAAGGTGTTGTGCAAAGATCCTTTAACACCATCACTTCTTTCACAAACAAAAATCGACAGTTTGGGCAGGGATCCCGTAAACATTATCGAGGCATGGTTTGGAGGAAAAAAATATCTGAATATCACCTTTGAACTGCTTCGTCATGATGCCAACAAGGCTCATCATGTTAATTTGGTGTTGGATGAGGAAGAGACTACCGAAAACAAACTGGTGTTTGAGTTCCGACACAACGCTTTCAATGACCTGACATACTACAATGCTTATGGCAGGGTATCATACGACATCTCTTCGTATATTCCCGCTAACCTGACTAAAATTGATGTTACCCTGAAGTGGACCGATTATTATATGATCGACAGATCCATGACAGGCACGTTTTACCTGCCTACCAATAACAGTGGACATGTTGTCACATCGGAAGTAAAATAGTTTTTGTCGGGCATACCGGAATTTATATTAAAACTCCGGGGGCGTAAAAAAAACGACAGCAAATATCTTTTTGTCTATTTGATCAATTATGCTTAATTTCACCCCCTTGCGCCAATAAATGGGGCATTGATATTTCAATTATTGATTCTAATTAAGTTTTAAGTATGAACAAAAATTATGTGTGGGTAGTTTTGACCATTGTCATCGGTTTGACGGGTTGTTCCCAGGGTGCCGGCAAAAAGGTAGTATTAAAAAATGCTCTTGACAGCGCCAGTTATGCTCTTGGGGTAAATACAGGCGGAAGTTACAGTTCTCTCTCTTTTCCCGGAGAGGAACTCGACGTTGACCTTATTATATCAGGATTCGCCCAGGC
>LSQX01020890.1_pt1 | contig 12692 bp, 11 predicted proteins | sample 654561 | NCBI WGS metagenome assembly LSQX01 (sample SAMN04489861, study PRJNA283612) | anaerobic digester metagenome | isolation source: 4 biogas reactors fed with cattle manure at either 37C or 55C with and... | place: Denmark: Kongens Lyngby | collected 2014 | reverse complement strand
GCGCGCGATTGCGCAGATGGGGCAGTTGCCCGCGGCAGAAGGGACCGTCGCCGCGCTGGAGGCGCTGGCGCTGCACAACCTCCACGTGCCGGGCCTCGGGCGGGGGCAGATCCTCGCTCTGCTCGAGGCGGGCCTCGACTGCCAGGCTGCCGTCGCTCATGCCTCACCGGCGCTGCTTGAGAGCCTGCTCGGGCCCGCGATGGCCGCGCGCACGCTCGCGGTAGCATGCGGCGTCCGGACAGGTCCCGCCGAGCCAGCGCGCAGGGTCGCGCCCGCGATACCGCCGCGTGACGCGGACGGCGAGGAGGCCTCCACGCGTCAGAGCAGGTTGATCATTGACGCCGAACGCCCCGACCGCATCCTGCTCGACGCAGAGCCGGTGGAGTTGCGGCCCGCGGAGTTCCGGCTTCTGTCGGTGCTGGCGGAGAGTCCGCGCCGCTGCGTCGGCTATGAAGCGATCTACGAGGGCATGTGGTCGGGCGAGGCGTTCGTGGAGCCCGCGCAGATCTACTCCCATCGCTCGCGGCTCGCGAAGAAGCTCGATGACGCCGTGCCAGGCGGCGGCGATCTTCTGCGCACGATCCCGCGCCGCGGCCTGATGCTCGACCTCCCGCCCGAGGGCGTGACGCTGCGGTAGCCGAAGGAGCCACGGCTTCTTCGGCGAAGCTATCCCCAGCACAGCCGCGGGAGGGATAGCCGATGGCACAGGGCAGGTTGGCAGGCAGGACTGCGATCGTGACCGGCGGCGCGTCAGGCATCGGCCTCGCGTCCGCGGAGCTTTTTGCCGACGAGGGTGCGCGCGTGCTCATCGTGGATCGCGATGAGGCCACGGGCGCCGAGGCGCTGGAGCGTGTCCGGCGTGCAGGTGAGGCGGAACTGCTGGTGGCGGATGTCGCTGCCGACGGCGCCGCTGAGGCGATCGTCGCGACCGCCATCGCGCGCTTCGGCGCGCTGCACGTGCTGTTGTCGAACGCCGGCGTCCACGGCAGTGGCGAGACACCGGCCCTTCGCTTCGATTCGTCTATCCCCATCAACCTGCGCGCCGGATACCTCATTGCGGAAGCGGCCCTCCCCCACCTCCAGCAGGGTGGCGGCGGCGCCATCATCTTCACCGCCTCGGTCTCCGGCCCGGCCGTCGGCTTCGCCTCGCCGCATTACGACCTCGCGAAGGCCGGCCTCGTCGGCCTCACCCGCAGTCTCGCCAGTCGCTGGGGACGCCACGCCATCCGCGTCAACGCCATCTGCCCCGGCTTCATCGAGACACCGTTCATCGGGCCCCACTGGACACAGCAGCGACTCGACGATGTCCGGCATGACATCGCCCTCGGCCGCCTCGGGCAGCCGGAGGAGATCGCTCGCGTCGCGCTCTTCCTCGCCTCCGATGATGCCTCCTACGTCACCGGCGCGGCCATCATCGCCGACGGCGGCTGGACCATCCACTTTGACAAATACTGACCGCCCGCTCACGGCGTCACGCCCCCGCTCCGGATGCGGTCGAGGGCCGCGTGCCTGATGCGGCTCACCTGCGCCTCTGAGATCCCCATCTGCGCGGCGATCTCCCGCCCCGACAGCCCCCGCGTGACGAGCCGGATCACCGTCCGCTGCCTGCGCGTGAGGTTCGCATCCACGACCATCGCGCCCAGCCGAGCCTCCACCTCGCCACCCGGTGCGGGCATCGCCTCCACGCCGGGGCACTCCCGGTAGCTCAGTATCTCCATCCAGCGTTCCGTGTGGCAGGGATACTCTCCATCGCCGCGCCCGTTCTCAGCCAGCAACTCGTCGCTACGGCGCTCAAGGTCTCTTCGCTCGCGCTCCATCGCTGCGCCCTCCCGTCGCGTCATCACCAGCGCGGGCATGGTAGCGGGAGGGCCGGCTTGAAGTCCTTCGCGCGGCCGTGCAGGGCGTGTGCGGAAGACGTGCAGCAGTCTCGCACGAAGACGGCGGCGCGGCGAGGGCGCAGGACGGCCGCAGCGTCCGCGGCAAGGTCCCTGCGAGAGCGCTGCAAGCAATGACAGGAGTCGGCGGGTCAGTCCTTGAGGGCCAACAGATCCAGCACGCCCAGCGGCTGGGCCATGATGCGGTCATCCCACAGCGGATGTGCCGCCGGCGTGGGCAGCAGTTCGGCGGCGGCGAGGACGAAGCTGGGGTGCTCGTCGCGCAGGCGGATGCGGTCGAGCGCGAGAGCAAGTTCGTAGAGCGTGTTGCCGTCTATGCCGGGGTAGACTTCGATCAGCCCCGTTCCGCGCGGCACCGTCTTCAGTTCCTGCTCGACCTCCGATGCCGAGCGCAAACCTGGGCGTTCGACGTGGCGGAGGCGCACGGTCTCACCGGCATAGCCCATCCGCGCGGCGATGCGATCTATCTCCTCGGGCGAGGTCCCCAGCAGGAGCTTCGGTTCGACGAACTCGGGGCCAAGCTCACGCTCGAGCACGATCATCGCGAGCACCTGGTCGAGCGAGGAGACCTTCACGTTGGCGAGGACGAAGTCGTCGAAGCCGAGGGCGCGGCGCAGTTCCTCAAGCAGGTTGGGCACGCCGGCGCAGAAGAAGTTGGCGCACTTCGCCGGCTTGGCCTCATCACAGATGCAGCCGAAGTCTTCGAGATAGAACAGGCAGGCCGGGGGGGCGATGCGGCGGCCGCGGAACTGAAAGCTGCCGGTCCCCGAGCTCAAGTTCACCAACGCGCCGAGAGCCCCCGGGAACTGCGCCAGCGCGTTGAGCGTGTTGGAGCGGATCGCCGAGAACATCAGCAGTCGCCGCATCTCGCCCTGATCCAGCGGGAAGTCGCTACGCAGCCATGCGACGAAGTCAGCCCACTCCGCGATGCATTGCCGAAGCGCCGCCATCTCCTGAGGCTTCGCCGCCCCGAAGGATGCGTCAAGTAGTTCGGTGACCTCCCGCGCCGCCCGCAGGTCGCTCTCCAGGTTCGCCGCCACCTGCTGCAGGCCCTCGCGCACCTGCCGGTCGAAGTCCTCAGAGAGCATCATCGCGCGCATGAGCCGGCGCAGGTCCTGCGTGCCCATCATCGTCATCTGCTGGCAGCACTTGTTCTCACACGCCCCGCAAACGGTCCGAATGACCCTGTCACGGCGCGCGCGGGCGTCAAGGACTCTCGCGACCAGCTCCTCACGCCTCATCGCCGACCTCCCGGCGACCGCCCCTTAAGGCCGGGCATAGTCGCTGACGAACTCCTCACGGACCTCGATCCCGAGGCCCGGCGCGTCGGGTATGACCACGAAGCCGTCCTCGAACTGCAGCGGCCGCACCAGCATATCACTCGCGGGCGTCCGCGTCGCCTCAATCTCAGTCATGTAGCAGTTGGGCAAAGTGACGGCAGCGTGGCCGGAGGCGAGCGCCCCGATCTGCGACGCCCAGTTGTGCGGGCTCACGCTGACGTTGAACCAGCGCGCGAGTTCCGCGATCTTCATCATCCCTGTGATCCCGCCGCAGAGGCGCACGTCGGGCATCACGACGTCAAGCGCGCCGACCAGCATCGCCTGCAGGAAGGCCCCCGGTGAGCGCAACCGCTCCCCCCCGGCGATCGGTGTGTTGAGCGCGTTGCGCAGCACGACGTAGTCCTTCCAGTCGCCGGGCGGCAGCGGCTCCTCGTACCAGAAGACCTCCAGCCGGTCGAGCGCCGCGCCAAGCTCCATCGCCTCGTCACGGTCCTCAAACGCCTGGTTGGCATCCACCAGCAGCGGCGCCTGCGGCCCCAGCACCTCGCGCACCGCCTCCGCCACAGCAATGTCCTGCGCCACTCCGGCCCCGGCTTTGATCTTCACACCGCGGAAGCCCGCCTCCACCATCGCCTGCGCCTTCTGCGCCGCGATCCGAGGCTCCTCGAGGTAGATCCCGGTGGCGTAGGCGTCCAGTCGCGCCATGCGCCTCCCACCGAGCAGTTGGTAGACCGGCAGGTCCAACGCGCGCCCGGCGAGGTCCCACAGCGCGATGTCAATCGCGCTGAGCGCCGGTGCGCCTGCAGCCAGCGGCTCCTTCAGCCCGGTGAGGCGATCAACCATCCGCTCCCACAGCGCGCCGCGATCCAGCGGATCGGCATCGGCTATCACCGGCGCAAGCTGCTCAACCGCCTGCGCAAACTCGGCTGCATCGCCATGCCAGCCCTCGCCCCACGCGACCGCCCCATCCTCGCGGGTGACGCGCACAAGGTGGATGCTCAGTTCGGTGGTGATCGGCCGGGCCACACTGGCGGGAATCGGTGTCTCAAGCGGTACGCGGAGGTGGATTGCTTCGCAGGATGTCATCAACATGGCGCTGAACCATCTCGCAGTCGATCGGAGGTAGGCGGAGGCGTAGACCGGCCGCGCTCAGAAATCTTCGAACTCCCGCCGCTCCATGAAGTCCAGTACATCGGAGAGGTGGAAGCGCCGCTGATTCCCGGGCGTCCGGAAGCAGTTGAGCAAGCCGCGATTCGTGTAACGCCGCACTGTCGTGGGGCAGACATCGAGCAGCAGCGCCACTTCCCGCAGCGTCATCGTCGGGTCGAGCAGGCGCTGCACCAACTCCTGACGGGTCTCAGTCGCCCGCCGCGGGCGCTCCTCTTCCTCTTCCTCTTCGTCAGACTGCTCGATCTCGATCGGCAACTGCCGCTGGCGCGCACGAAGCTGTTCGAGGCGCTCGCGCATCCCCTGACCGGCGCGATCAAGCTCATCATGAAGCGCGTCAATGACCGCCTCCCGCTGCCGCAGTGCCGCCTGCTCCGCAGTCTCCTCAACGGGGGGCGCCTTGGCCTCCTCCGTCACAGTCTCTACGGCCTCAACCGGAGCGGAGACCTGCTCCTCTACCTGCTCCTCTACCTGCTCCTCAGCAGCCACCTCAGCCTCAGCAACTTCCTCAGGCTGGGCCTCAATCTCAGCAACTTCCTCAGGCTGGGGCTCATCCTCTTCGGCGACCGCTTCCTGAAGATCGGCCTCTACGGCTTCTTCACTATCAGCAGCATCGCCGAAGGCCTGCTTCACCTGCTGGCTGCGATACCTGATCCATTCGTGCATTAGCATAGCTGCATCGCCCCTTCCTTGCGGGCAGGCATGCGTCGCTGCGAGCGCCGTAGCGCTCTTCTACCGTCTAAGGTATGAGATGAGCCACATGATGCCGCTGAGCAGAACGCTCACGACGATCATAGTAGCGAGCGGGAAGTAGAAAGTCAGGCCCGGTCGCTGGATGACAATGTCGCCGGGGAGAAGTCGCCCCGAGGGTGCGTAGCGCCCCATCAGCACCAGCACCACGCCCACCACCAGCAGCACCACGGCCATCGTGATGATCACGCGGCCGAACTGCTCGATCATTCAGCCCACCTCTCAGCCGCAGGAGCCGTCGCCCAGACGCTTGAACTCCGCCAGCGCCTCGGCATGAACCTGCTGCGCCCGCTCCCGCATCTGTTCATCCCCAAGATCAAGCCACGTTATTGCCGCGACAGTAGCCTCCAGCGCGAGGCTGTAGGCGAACTGCCGCTGCACATGCTCGGCGCGCAACTCCGCGGGCGGCTGCACACCGTCCACGAACCGCATCGCCTCCTGAAGCTGCCCGTGCATCTCACTGAAGCGCCGGTAGACCATCTCACGCTCGCCCGTCCCGCTCTCAGCGTAGTCGTCGAAGATGCCCCAGCCGAGCGTGACCGCCTCACGAACCGAACCATCCGCGGCCGCCATCACTTCCCGGTACCGCCGCTGGACCATGCTGACGCGCGACGGGTTCAGCTCGGCTGCCCGGAGGTAGTAACCCAGCGCCTCCCGGTGTCGCTGCTGCCCCACGTAGAGGTCGCCCAGTCGCTCGAAAGCCGAGGCTCTCTCCTCGCCGGTAGTTGCTCCCGCCGCGCGCAGGAAGAAGCGCTCGGCCAACTGCACGTTGCCCTCATGTCCGTGAAGCTCGGCGAGCAGCGCAAGCACCGCCGGATCGTTCTGCCCCCGGTCCGCCGCCTCCGTCAGCAGCGTGATCGCCTTGCGGCGATGGCCGTGGTCCCGGTAGAGTCGCGCGAGCCCGATCAGCCCCGCCTGGTGCGTCGGATCTGTCTCAAGCGCCTGCTCGTAATGTCCCGCGGCGGTCTGCCACATTCCCCGTTCGTCAAGCAGACGCGCCAGCCACACCTGCGCCTCCGCGAGCGTCGGGTCGAGGGCCACCGCACGCCTGAAGTCCTCCACTGCATCGTCGCGCCGCAGTTCCCCCACCGCTACACGACCGGTCAGGTAGTGCGTCTCGGCCGATGATCCGTGTGCGGCCACATGTTGCGCGATCAGCGCCCTCGCGCGCTCAAGCTCACCGCTCGCAAGCGCCTCAAGCACCGGCGCGAGTTCGCCCGAACCGGACTCGACCGCCTGAGTCCCGTCCGGAACCGCCGGCTCCACGATGTCCGTAGGTTCGTCCGCCACCGCGACCGGAGCACCCGGCTCGATCACAGGCGGGCGCTCCTCCTCCGGAGGAAGCGCAACAACGGGCTCCTCAGTCGGCGCGGAAGTTGCCACCGCAGGCTCATCCACCGGACCGATCGCGATCGACTCATCCACCGGATCGTGCGGAGGCGGCAACTGCGTGGTTGCCGCGACCGCCTGCGCCGCCATGGCGGGGGGATCGTCCGCCGGCGCCTGCAACTGCTTGCTGCCGCCGCCTCGGACCACGAGCATGGCGTTTCCTGTGCCTGCTTCGGCATCCAGCGCAAGGATCAGCACGTAGTCGAGGCGCAGTTGCACGGCGAGGCGGCTGAGCACGCTCTCAAGCGCTACCCAATCATCATCGCTGCTGACCTTCGGAAGCGCCGACGGAGATACGCGCACCAGCGGGGAGTCCTCATGAAGCACAACAGCGCGTTGATCGGAGGCTACGAGCGCGACCAGCACGGCCTCCGCGTAGGTCGCCTCAGCCTCGTTCATCTGCAGGGCCGCCGGGGCGAGCAGCAACCCGAAGCCGTCTGCCCCGGCCGAGAGAGCCGGCAGGCAGATCAGCACCGCGAGGACCGCGGTGTTCCAGCATCGGCCGGCATGGCGTCCTGCCGCCCTCACTGTCCCTCCGAGGCGCTGCAAAGCTCACGTGCCCGTTCCATGGCGCCTATTGCCGCCTGGTTCGCGGCGCGGTTCCCGGGGTTGGCTTCACTGTCTGCTCGGTAGGCGCCGATTGCCTGGCCGTAAAGCTCCGCGGCGCGCTCCGAGTTGCCACCGGCCCGAGCCCGGTCCGCCTGCTGGCGCAGCGAGGCTGCCTGCTGACTGCTCGCGGCTCCCGCTGAGCCCGAAGACTGGCTCGGAGCGGTCGCTCCGCTTGAGCCGCCAGTGCTCCGCGCCGGCGGCGCTTCGCTGACCCAGATCGAGATCTCACCGCGCGGCCTCGCCTCGGCGATCTCCTCCTCGTCGGGATCGTCATCGGGCGTCGTGGTGGCTACCTGTGCGGGCGGCTCCAGCGGCGTAAACGGCATGATCGGCGGCGCGGACGACTGTCCGCCTTCCGTCCGCTTCTGCGGGACGGTCACGCTCATGTCCGTGTCCGACACGGTTGGGGGAGTTCGCCCGCGTGTGGCCCCGGGTTGCGCCTGGTCACTCGCGGCCGTCTCCTGCGCCGGCGTCGGCCCAATCGGCACCGGCAAGAAAGGATTCGCGCCTCCTGACGGCACTATGCGCGCCATGTGAGGCATCGGCTGGGCGATCTCCGCAGCGGCGACGCTGAAACCGGCGCCCGTAAGCTTGCGCTGAGCGTACTGAACGCCCTGCGCTGCGTCTCTGTCTTCCGGCCGCACCGCGAGCGCCGCCTGGAAGGCCTGCAGCGCCACCTCGTATTCCCCGCGCTCCATCGCATCCTGCCCCGCCTCGAACTGCGTCACATAGGTCATCTCGGCGTGCCGCGCGGCCCGCACCCGCAGACCGAACGCCGTCAGTATCATGAGAACCAGGAACGCTGCCGCCACCGCGGCCATCCACGGAGCGTAGCGAAGCACCGGGGTCTCCGCGACCTCGTCCTCGTCAGGCTGCCCCGGCACAGCGCCGGTCGCGTAGAGCGCCTCCAGCTTCTCCCTCTCCACGCGGCGCTCGGGATCAAGCTGCAGCACGCGGCGGTAAGCTCCCGCGGCCGCCACAGTGTTTCCGCGCTGCTCCTCGGCCATCCCAAGCAGCGAGAAGGCGGCAACGAGGTCCGGCGCGAGTTCAATCGCTTCGCGGCAGAGTGCCGCCGCGCCATCCGCATCACTTGCCGCGAGACGATCGGCGGCATCGCGCAGCAGGGCCTCCGCGCCCCCGGCTACGGGTTCGCCCAACGCGATCGACTCCACCACCACGAGCTCCTCAGGCGACGCATCCATCACCATCGTCGCATCGGGTATCACTACCACCGGATCCAGTCGATCGGTGTCATGACCTGCGTCTTTCCCCGCGTCATGTCCGATGTCTGCACCACAACGCACGCAGAACGTCGCGTTCTCAGCGTTCCTGGCGCCGCATTCAGTGCATTCGATCATGCCGCTCACCGCCTCATCGCCCTACGGTGGAGGTTTGTCCCAGTTTGACATGCAAGTTTGCACAACAACTCGAGGGTACGTTACTTCAAAGCATGGTAGGTGTCAAGAAAAACGGGCGCGCAGGCCCGATATGCCCACACGCCCGTCGAAACGCCCCGGCTCAAGCCCCCGCTCAGAGCACTACCTTGGTCAGCGGGTACTCTATGATCCCCTGCGCGCCCGCAGCCTTCAGCGCCGGAATCAGGTCCTTTACGATCTTCTGATCCACGATCGTCTCCACCGCGACCCACTTGTCGTCGCCACCGTTCGCCAGCGGCGAGATCGTCGGCTTCTTCAGCGCCGGAAGGCAGCCGATGACCGCGTCAAGGTCCTCCGCCCGCGCGTTCATCTTCAGACCCACCTTGTTCTCCGCCTCGAGCGCCGCGTTCAGCAGCAGTGCGATACTCTCGATCTTCGCGCGCTTCCACGGATCGGCCCATGCCTCTTTGTTCGCCACCAGCTTCGTGCATGACTCAAACAGCACCTGCACGATGCGCAGGTTGTTGGCGTAGAGCGTGCTGCCGGTCTCAGTGCCCTCTACAACCGCGTCAACGAGGTCGGGGCATTTTGCCTCGGTGGCTCCCCAGGAGAACTCCACCTCGGCCTCGACGCCATGCTCGGCCAGCAGCCGCTCGGTCACCGACACAAGCTCGGTCGCGATGCGCTTGCCCTGCAGGTCCTCGATGCTGTTGATGTCGGAGCTTTCGTGCACCGCGAGCACCCAGCGATACGGCCGCATGCCGCCCTTGGCGTAGATCAGGTTGCAGACCTCCACGAGGTCCACGTTGCGTTCGAGGATCCAGTCATAGCCGGTCAGGCCGCAGTCGAGCACTCCGTGGTCAATGTAGAGCGGAAGCTCCTGGGCGCGCAGCAGCACCGCCCACAGTTCGTCATCGCCCATATCCGGCGAATACGCGCGCTCATCCACCGTGACGGAAAAGCCCGCCTTGCGGAGCAGTTCGATTGTTGAGTTCTGCAGGCTGCCCTTGGGCAGGCCGATACGCAACTGCCTGTCTTCCGCCATGGTCATCGTCACTCCTCAGAATCAGGGACAGCGGCGCCTGCACAGGCTTCACCGAACATCTCCGGGGTCGGCAGGTTCGCCGCCTCGTCACCCGCGCCCAGCCAGATGAAGCGGATCCCGGTCCAGATGAACCAGAGGCTCAGCACGACCAGCGCCGCGCCGCAAACGAGAATCATCCACATGTACACGCTCGGCGAGAGCCACGTCGCGCCCGTAACGATGATCAGGCCGACGATGGCATACCACACGAAGTCCGACAGCTCATGACCAAGGTAGAACGAAACGTACTCCGAGAAGCTGCAGGGCGCGGCGTGGGCAAGCTGCCCGGTGCCGATCGTCGCCCACCAGCCGATGAAGTAGGGGTTCACCGCGCAGACAAATGCCCCCGCCAGCACAAGCTGCAGCCACGGCATTCCCGCCTCCGACGCACCCAGCGTCAGCGTGACCGCGCTGGCGTTGAGCATCATGTCGGCACCCATGTAAGCGAGAAAAGCGCCACCGATCAGCCCGATTGCCCCGCGCACTGCCGGTCGCTGGATCACCTGCCGCAGCCCGAGCATCAGCAGGACCACCGTGACGATCTCAAGCAGCGCGTGCCCGCCAACGATCGCCCACACCGGCCCCATGCTCTGATGCGCCCCGACCTGCCCGATCACGAGCACGAGCATCGGCCCGGGCATCACCGCACCCGAAAAGCCGGTGATGAACGCAACTCCGAAGATGCGTGCGATTCTCATAGCATGCCTGTCCCGATAGCGTCTCCCGACCGCGCCGCCTCCTCAAGCATCCGCAGGATGCGGGGGGCCTGGTACATAGACGAGATGTTCAGCATTCCGAGAAAGCGACGCGTGCCAGTCAGATTTCTCAGATTGGAGCACAAGCGTCCGCTGCCTCAGCCGACGGAGGCTGCGCTGCCCGCTTGATTGCGTCCACCAAGGTCTTCGCACGGTACAGCCGCGCATGCCCCGACGTAGCCTCGGTTTCATCAACAATGCCGAGATCACCTAAGACTGCAAAGAGATTCCGGGCAGTCTGCTCGGTAACCCCAAGACGACGCGCTGTGCGGGGAACCGTTGCATATGGATTGGTGAAGAGGAGATCAAGCAGGGAAAGCGCGTTCGCAGATCGCGTTGCCTTAGCGATGTCTTGACGAAGCCGCTCTCGAAGCCCAACTATCTCGCGACAACAGGTTACCGCCTGTTCTGCCTGCAGCAGGACTGCGTTCAGGAAGAACCTTAGCCAGCCGGACCAGTCTCCTTCTTCACTCACCTCGAACAAATGACGGTAGTATTCGGACCTATGCGCCTCCAGATAGGCACTTAGATAGAGAAGCGGCTGGGCGAGCACCTTCCGTTCGCATAGGAGGAGCGTAATCAGAAATCGCCCAATCCGCCCATTCCCGTCCAGGAAGGGGTGTATCGCCTCGAACTGGTAGTGCATCACGGCGCATTGTACGAGGACGGGCATGTCCGTTGGCGGCTGGGCCACAAAGGCTTCCCACTCGCCCATTAGCGCCTCAACCAGGTGTGGCGGGGGGGGGGTGTAGGGCCCCACATAGACTTGGACCTTACGAAAGTCACCCGGAGCCGCTCTACCGCCGCGCACGCCGGTGAGAAGAGTCGAATGTGCCTCACGGACCAAGCGGTTTGAGACCGGCAACTCTGCTAGCCTTAAGAGGCCCTGCTGCATCGCCAATACGTAATTGACAACCTCCCTTGCTTGGTCGCCAGTTTCAGTGGCCTCTTCTGCCTCCCTTACCAGTAGTTCCTCAAGTGACGTCTGAGTACCCTCTATACGGGAGCTCGACGCCGCCTCTATACGAATATACGGCATCACCAGTAGTGACGCGTTCGGAACCAGTTCACCTAGTCCATCGAGGCGTCCAAGAGCACGATTGGCTTGGGACAAAAGAGACGCCAATTCCGGCGAGTATTGAATTTGCGGAGGCAATTGCGCAGGAACGAAAGCCTGACGCTCATCATCGATGCTGAGCTTGCGCCCCCGCAATCCTCTCAGAAGTTCAGTATTCACATCCTCACCCCAAAGGAATCAGAGTTTCTTTGGTCTGGCCGTCGCCAAAGCAAAAGTACTTTGGTTTTGGATGCGGGATAACCAAGCGAATTCCGTTTCCTTTGGCCTGGGCCAGGCCACGGCACAGACCGGCCGTGTGGCATTCCCCGATTGCCGATAGCCGATCAACGATTCCCGGCAGCTCACATCCTTGCGACGGCGGCCTCCACGGCCTCGGCGAAGATGTCCAGCGTCTCCTGCGCCTGCGCGTCGGTGATGACCAGCGGCGGCGCCACGCGGATGACGTTCTTGTAAAGCCCGATCGGCGCGATGCAGATCAGCCCGCGCTTGAGGCACTCCCCCACCACCTCGCGGGAAAGCTCCGGCGCTGGCTCGCGCGTCTCGGGGTCCTTGACGAACTCCAGGCCGCCCATCAGGCCAAGCTGCCGCACATCGCCAAGCTGCGGCGTGCTCTTCTGTATCTCCTTGAAGCGCGCCTCGAAGACTTCGCCCTGCCGAGCGGCGTTCGCCACGAGGCCCTCCTCCTCGATGATCTGGATGGCCGTCAGCGCCGCGATCGAGGAGATCGGGTTGCCACCGTTGGTGCTGCCCATCGAGCCCGCCGGGAGCGCGTCCATGATCTCGCTCGTGCCGACCACCGCCGAGCACGGAATGCCCGAGCCAAGGCCCTTGCCGAGCGTCACGAGGTCCGGCTTGATGTCCCAGTGCTCCATGCAGAACATCTTCCCGCAGCGCCCGAAGGACGACTGCACCTCGTCGAGGATGAAGATCAGGCCGCGGTCCTTGCACCAGCGGTCGAGGCCCTCGATCCACGCCTTCGGCGGGACTATACCTCCCGCGCCGCCCTGGTAGGGCTCGGTGATGACGCCGCACAGCGCGTTCGCCGACTGCCGGTCAACCAGCCAGTCGAGATACTCGAGGCAGGCCGTGACGGCCTCGTCCTCGCTCTTGCCCTGGCAGATCGGGGCGCGGTAGAGATACGGGAACGGGGCGTGCAGGAAGCCCGGTGTCATCGGGCCATAACCATTCTTGCTGCCCATCATGCCGCCGGCGGATGCGGCGCCGTAGGTGCGACCGTGGAAGGCGCCGTCGAAGCCGATGATCTCGTAGCCGGGGCTGACGCGGCGGGTCATGCGGATCGCGGCCTCGG
>LSQX01019971.1_pt1 | contig 12692 bp, 11 predicted proteins | sample 654561 | NCBI WGS metagenome assembly LSQX01 (sample SAMN04489861, study PRJNA283612) | anaerobic digester metagenome | isolation source: 4 biogas reactors fed with cattle manure at either 37C or 55C with and... | place: Denmark: Kongens Lyngby | collected 2014 | reverse complement strand
GCGTATTCGCTTTTATACGGGGAAGACGCATAAGCTCGGCGAGGTCCATGAATGCGCGGTTACCATGGACTAGATGTAGCTGGAGCAGGAGAGAGGTATTATCATCACTTTTGCCGCTACGACATGCTTCTGGAAGGGCCATCGTATAAATATTATAGACACACCCGGCCATGTCGATTTCACTGTAGAAGTCGAGCGTTCTATGAGAGTTCTTGACGGTTCTGTTACGGTTCTTTGTGCAAAGGGTGGCGTTGAGCCGCAATCCGAAACAGTCTGGAGGCAGGCTGATAAATATCATGTTCCCCGTATGGCTTATGTCAATAAGATGGATATCATGGGTGCTGACTTCTTTAATGTTGTTAACATGATGAAAGACCGTCTAAAGTGCAATGCCGTTCCGATTCAGTTGCCTATAGGCTCCGAGTCAGATTTCAAAGGGATTATTGACCTTGTTGAAATGAGAGCGGAGGTTTACTATGACGATATGGGGCTTGATGTCAGGGACGAAGAAATCCCCGACGACATGAAGGAAATTGCGGAGAAATATCACGCTGAGCTGTTGGAGCATGTTGCAGAGCAGGACGATGAGCTGCTTGAAAAGTATCTTGAAGGTGAAAAACTCACGGTTGAGGAAGTTAAAGCCTGTATCCGAAAAGCCACACTGGCAAATCTTATGGTTCCCGTTACCTGCGGTTCATCCTATCGCAACAAGGGTGTTCAGCTCTTGCTCGATGCTATGGTTGATTTTATGCCCGCACCTACGGATGTTGAGGATATAAAGGGAATAAACCCAAAGACGGATAAGGAAGAGGTTCGTCATTCTTCTGATGATGAGCCGTTCTCAGCTCTTGCATTCAAGATTGCAACGGACCCGTTTGTGGGCAAGCTCTGCTTTTTTAGAGTATATTCCGGTAAGGTTGAAACAGGCAGCACGGTTTATAATTCAACCAAGGGCACAAATGAGCGACTGGGGAGAATTCTCCAGATGCACTCAAATCACAGGCAGGATATTGATTGCTGCTATGCCGGCGATATTGCCGCTTGTGTCGGTGTTAAAAACACAACAACCGGAGATACGCTGTGCGCTGCAAATCATCCCGTTATCCTTGAATCAATGGAATTCCCCGACCCTGTTATAAGAGTAGCCATCGAGCCCAAGACCAAAGCCGGTCAGGAGAAGATGAGCATGGCACTCTCAAAGCTTGCAGAGGAAGACCCGACTTTCAAGAGCTATACGGACGAAGAAACAGGGCAGACAATCATTGCCGGAATGGGAGAGCTTCACCTTGAGATTATTGTTGACAGAATGCTGCGTGAGTTCAAGGTTGAGGCAAATGTAGGCCGCCCGCAGGTAGCTTACAGAGAAACAATTACAAAGCCCGCAGATGTGGACACCAAGTATGCACGTCAATCAGGCGGCAGAGGTCAATACGGTCATGTTAAAATCCGAATTGAGCCTAATCCGGAAAAAGGTTATGAATTCGTCAACAGCATTGTCGGCGGTTCTGTTCCTAAGGAGTATATCCCCGCTGTTGAAACAGGCATCAAGGGCGCAATGCTCTCAGGTGTTCTTGCAGGCTTCAATGTTGTCGATGTGAAGGTAACACTTTATGACGGCTCATACCATGAGGTTGACTCCTCCGAAATGGCATTCAAAATTGCCGGTTCAATGGCTTTCAAGGATGCTATGAGGAAGGCAGCACCGGTGCTCATGGAACCCATTATGAAGGTAACGATTACAGTACCTGAAGAATATATGGGCGATGTTATCGGTGATGTTAACTCCCGCAGAGGTATGATTCAAAGCACCGAAACAAGAGTCAGTGCTGTTCAGATAAACGCAAATATCCCACTTTCAAATATGTTCGGCTATGCAACTGCCCTGCGTTCAAAAACACAGGGAAGAGGGCAATATACAATGGAACCCAGCCATTATACAGAGGTTCCAAAGTCAATTGCCGAAACAATTGTAAGCGACAAAATCAAAAGAGATTAATTAAAAAAACTCTTGCATTTGCAAAATATTATTGATAGAATACAATTATCGTGCAGATGCATGGAAATTATGAATTGTTTTCATGAAGGAGGAAATTAAAATGGCAAAAGCTAAATTTGACAGAACCAAGCCCCACGTAAACATTGGCACTATCGGTCACGTTGACCATGGTAAGACTACTCTTACTGCTGCTATTACAAAGGCCCTCGCAATGAGGGGCGAAGCAGCTTTCGTTGATTATGCAAACATCGATAAGGCTCCCGAAGAGAGAGCCCGTGGTATCACAATCAACACTTCTCATGTTGAATATGAAACAGAAAAGCGTCACTACGCTCATGTTGACTGCCCCGGCCATGCCGACTACATTAAGAACATGATTACCGGTGCTGCTCAGATGGACGGCGCAATTCTTGTTATTGCTGCAACAGACGGCCCCATGGCGCAGACAAAGGAGCACCTTCTCCTTGCCCGCCAGGTCGGCGTTCCTTATATCGTTGTTTACATGAACAAGTGTGACCAGGTTGACGATGAAGAACTCATCGACCTCGTTGAGATGGAGATTCGTGAAACACTTGACAGCTATGAATTCCCCGGCGATGATACACCTATCATCAAGGGTTCGGCTCTCCAGGCTCTCGAATATAACGGCAGTGACACTCAAGCCCCCGAGCTTAAATCAATTTGGGAGCTTATGGATGCTGTTGACTCTTATATCCCCACTCCCGACCGTAAAGCAGACCTTCCCTTCCTTATGCCTGTTGAAGATGTTTTCACCATCACAGGCCGTGGAACGGTTGCTACCGGCAGAGTTGAGCGTGGTCAGCTCAGAACAGGCGAAGAAGTTGAAATCGTCGGTCTTACAGACGAAAAGAGAAAAACAGTCTGCACAGGTGTTGAGATGTTCCATAAGATTCTCGACTATGCGGAGTCAGGCGATAATATTGGCGCTCTTCTTCGTGGTGTTCAGCGCAACGAGATTGAGCGTGGCCAGGTTCTTGCAAAGCCGGGTTCAATTCATCCTCTCACAAAGTTTGTAGGTCAGGTCTATGTTCTTACCAAGGATGAGGGTGGCCGTCATACTCCATTCTTTAACAATTATCGCCCTCAGTTCTATTTCAGAACAACCGATGTTACCGGCATTATCACTCTTCCCGAAGGCACTGAGATGTGCATGCCAGGCGACAATGTCAACATGAATGTTGAGCTTATCACCCCTATCGCTATTGAAAAGGGACTTCGCTTCGCTATTCGTGAGGGCGGCCGTACAGTCGGTTCAGGCGTTGTAATTGAAATTCTTAACGACTAATTGCAAAAATTCGGCGGTGCAGCTTTTGGCTGCACCGCTTTTTTTAATATTAAAAGAGGCGAATTGAGGAAGTTCTCAATACGCCCTGTGCTTATGCTTTTTACTGCTCAATATCCCCTTCGTTGAGCGTAACAGAAAAATCCTCCTTAACTGTTGAAAGAACAACGAGTGTCCTTGTCAGCGAAACACCGCCCACGCTCTTGATTTCGTTAAGGATTATTTCGAGCGACTGCGTTGTGTCGGTGTTGACCTTAAGAAGATAATCAAAATCACCCGTTATGTAGTGACACTCAACAATTCTGTTGTGATGCTTGACAAAATTCATAAAATCGTTGTTGTATTTCGGGTGCTCCATGCCTACCCAGATGAAGGCAAGCACATCCATGCCCATCATTTTAGAATCAAGGATAATGGAATACTGCTTAATGATTCCGTTTTTCTCAAGCTTCTTTATTCTCTCAATCACAGCAGACACTGACATATTGATTTTGTTGCCGATAACCGATGCATTTTCTCTGGAATTCTTTTTCAGGCAATCCAATATCTGTATATCAACCTTGTCCATATTCTTCTCCCCCCAATTTCAGCTTTCTTTAATATACACTTTTTCCAATAAAAAGTAAATAGAACATCATGCAAAAAAATTAAGGTAAATATATAAAATTTTGTATTATCTTCTTAAAAATACAAGTATATCGAATAAAAATTACTGCAAAAAATATCAATTCTTAAAATATCCCGTTTATTGTTGACACTTGTGTGTTTAAATACTATCATTAGATAAGTTTGGAAAATATATGCGGCAGGTGGTTATTGTGAAAACGAGAGCAGTTCGTCTTTATGGAAAATTTGACCTGAGGCTAGATGAATTCGAGCTTCCCAAAATAAGAGAAACCGAAATTTTTGCAAAGGTTGTGTCGGACAGCATATGTATGTCATCCTATAAAGCTGCCGAGCAGGGGGCAAGCCACAAGCGTGTGCCCGAAAATGTGCGTGAAGCCCCCATAATTGTTGGGCATGAGTTCTGCGGTGAAATAATAAAGGTTGGCTCGAAGTGGGCGGACAGGTATTCACCGGGTGAAAAGTTCGTCATTCAGCCTGCCCTCAATTATAAGGGGAGCCTCGACGCACCAGGATATTCCTATAGCTATATCGGCGGCGATGCAACATATATAATAATCCCCGAAGAGGTCATGCTTATGAATTGCCTGTTGCCATATGATAGTGAGTATTGGTATTACGGCTCACTGGCAGAGCCTATTTCATGTGTGGTGGGTGCATTTCATGCGATGTATCATACTAAAAGAGGCAGCTACATACACGAAATGGGTATAAAGCAAGGCGGAAAAATGGCAATTCTTGCCGGCTCAGGGCCTATGGGGCTTGCGGCAATAGACTACATAATCCATTGCGGCAAATCGCCCGCATTGCTCGTAATAACCGATATTGATTCCTCACGCCTCGCACGCGCTCAGGAGATTCTTGATATTGAGGACGCTGCACAAAATGGAGTGGAGCTTCACTATGTTAACACCTCCGGAATGAAAAACTCTGCTAAGGAGCTGACGGAGCTGGCGGGCGGATTCTTTGATGATGTGCTTGTTTTTGCGCCAGTGGCGCAAGTTGTCGAGCTTGGCGACAGCATCCTGGCGCAGGACGGATGCCTAAATTTTTTTGCAGGCCCATCAAACTCCGATTTCAAAGCAAGCCTGAATTTATATAATGTGCATTACGGCTCGACTCATATCGTGGGCACCTCAGGCGGTAATACAGACGATATGCTCGAGAGCATAGAGATGATGAAAAAGGGGCTTATAAATCCTTCAATACTCGTAACGCATATAGGCGGGCTAGATTCGGTTATAGAAACCACCTTGAATCTTCCTTCAATTCCGGGTGGCAAAAAGCTAATTTATACGGGCATTGACCTTCCGCTGACTGCTATTGCAGATTTTGAAAAGCTGGGCAAAAACAGTCCTATGTTTAAAAAACTGCATGAGCTTACCGCAAAGACCAAGGGCTTGTGGAACGGGCAGGCAGAAAAATACCTTCTGCAATATTTTAATAAGTGAGCGTGATATAATGGAAACTTTTGATTTGATTATTCTCGGTGGTGGGCCGGCAGGGTACCGTGCTGCCCAAAGAGCGGCACAGGGTGGTTTGAAAACCGTAGTTTTTGAAAAGCGTTCACTTGGAGGAGTTTGCCTAAACGAGGGCTGCATTCCTTCAAAAGCCCTCCTCAACAGCGCAAAAATATATGAATATGCTGCTCACGGTGAAAAATACGGAGTATCGGCAGAAAATGTGAAGTTTGACCATCCCGCTGCAGTTGCCAGAAAGGACAGAGTGGTAAAACAGCTTGTAAAGGGGATTGCCTTTACAATGAAGAAAGAAAATGTTACAGTTATCCAGGCAATAGGTATAATTAAGGGCAGAGATGCTCAGGGCTTTAAAATATCAGCTGAGGGCAAGGAATATCAAGCAAAAAGGCTTTTGATTGCCACAGGATCGCAGCCTGTTTTGCCACCGATTCCGGGACTCCGTGAGGGATTTGAAAAGGGGTTTTGCCTTACAAGCCGTGAAATCCTTGACCTTGCAGAAATCCCCGAGAGCCTTGTGATAATCGGCGCCGGAGTCATAGGCCTTGAAATGGCGGCATATTTCAATGCCGTAGGCTCGTCAGTTACGGTAATAGAAATGCTCGAAAAAATAGCAGGGGCGGCTGATAGGGATGTCACAGATGTCCTTTATAAGAATCTCAAGAAAAAGGGTGTGAATTTCAAGCTCTCCTGCCGAGTTGTTGAAATCGGTGAGAGTTGTGTTACCTTTGAAGAAAAGGGTGAAAATAAAGCCATTGAAGCCTCAAAGGTTTTGGTTTCAATCGGCAGAACACCTGTTCTCAACGGCTTGGGCATTGAAACAATTGGAATAAAAACGCAAAAAAATGCAATCAGTACCGATGAAAAACTCCGCACAAATGTCGAGGGCGTTTATGCGGCGGGCGATGTCAACGGCAAATCAATGCTTGCACACACCGCATATAGAGAGGCGGAGGTTGCCGTCAACAATATGCTGGGCATAGATGACAGTATAAACTACAATGCAGTGCCAAGTGTCATTTACACTAATCCCGAGGTGGCGGTTGTGGGCGAAACACTTGAAAGCGCTTTGCAAAAGGGCATCAATGCTAGGGCTGTCAATGTTTCAATGAGAATGAGCGGGCGGTATATGGCTGAAGTCGAGGGCGGCAACGGCATTGTAAAGCTCATAGTCGACACCGAAAACAACTGCCTTCTGGGCGTTCACCTTGCAGGCAGCTATACATCTGAAATTATATACGGTGCCGCTATGATGATTGAAACAAAGATGAAGGTTGACGATATTAAGAAAACTATTTTTCCTCATCCGACTGTCTGCGAGGTCATAAGGGAAGCTCTGTTTGAGCTTTAAACAAGTATTTTACCTGCGCTCAGAGCGCACCATGTTTCGGAGGATTTATGCTGTTTAAAAACGAAAATGTCTTTTTGATATCTCATTCCCATACAAAGCCGTCATTCAATCTTGCGAGTGAGGAATATTTTTTGTGCCAAAGAGAGGAGAACTATATTCTTCTCTGGCGAAACGAGCCTGCAATAATAATAGGGCGTCACCAAAACGCCTATGCGGAAATAGACATGGACTTTATAAGTGAGAATTCAATCCCTGTCATTCGACGTCTGACGGGTGGGGGAGCGGTTTTTCATGATTTGGGGAACCTCAACTTCACCTTCATCAAAAACGGACAGGAGGGCTTTGCGGATTTCGGGGAGTTTTTAGAGCCTGTGACCGAATATCTCCGCTCTTTAGGGCTTAATGCGGGCTTCTCGGGTAGAAATGATATTTTGCTCGACGGTATGAAAATTTCGGGCAATGCACAGGTAAACTATAAGGGTCGGGTTCTCATCCACGGCACGCTTTTATTCAGCGTTGCCATGAATACTCTTTCAAAAGCCCTCAGACCCAATCCGCTCAAGCTTGAAGCGAAGGGCATACGCTCCGTAAAAAGCCGTGTTACTAATATCAGCGAGCATCTTATTGAGCCGTTGACAATCGGTCAGTTCACGCAGGGGCTTTCACACTTTCTTTCAGGCAGGGAGGGCTGCATAAAAGCAGAGCTAACCGGGCAGGACGAAAAGGCAATAAACAGCCTTATAGAAACTAAATATGGCACATGGGAGTGGAATATCGGCAGTGCGCCCAAATATGCGATGGAGGGCACCGTTCTGCTCCAAAGTGGTATAGTAACCGCATATTTCAATGTCAAAAACGGGCTATTTTCATCCGTCAAGCTGTTGGGCGACTTTTTCGCTCAGGGGGAAATTGAAGAGCTGGAACGCCTGCTTGTCGGCACTGCACATGAAAAAAGAGCCGTTTTGGAGGCTCTCAAAAAAGCTGATGTATCAAAATATATCGCAAACACAGAGGCGCAGGAGCTTGCAGAGGTGTTTTTTAAATAAGACAAAAACCGTAGGAAGCACAACGCACCTTTCTCAGGGACTCTTGCGGAGCCCGCTACAATGCAATCGAGTTTTCGCAGGGGAGTGCATTGGTATTACTTTTTGATTAAGAGCAATAAAAGAATAAAATGACCCCTGTCTAAAGCACAACGATTTGAGGACGAGGGAGTGTATATTTCATTGCTGTCTCTTGCGCTTCCAGTTCAAAAGGAACAGAACCCCAACAAGAAATGCCGGTCCTGCAATGGTAAGACTCCAGGAAAGGCTCAGATACCAAGGAATTTCTGAATGGATGGCCCTAAACACAGTCAGCCCCGAATATAGCAACCCAGCACTAATGAAGGTGACCACACCGACGAGTTCATGCTTCCAGGCGATAACGAGAAGAACTATTAGAATAAATACCGGGATGTTGTGCATAATCAGACCTATTATGATATCACCTACGCTTCGCCCGGGCTCAATCACATCAAAAGAGAACATGGCAAGAAACATGATAAACAAAATCGACAAAATCCTCGGCGTCCAGTAAATAAATTTCCCGACCTTAACCGGAATTTCAAGCACCTCACTTTCACATGGTTCCTTTTTCTGTACTTTTTTGTTTCAGTATGCTAAGCAAAAGAACCTCCGTTAACCTCTTAGCCGCCCGCTCAATTGAATCCGAAGAAATACTCGAGCACGATAACAGCAGTTGAGCTTTTCCGTCCTTTTCATCGAGCGCGCGCACGGCAATACCCTTTTGTAGAGCCGCTTGAGCCAGCTCTCTGCCTGATGCATTGCCGTTAACCTCAACTCTGAAAAGTATGCCGGATGTTCCCATTACGGCATTAACAGCACCTTTTCCGTGTTCATTGATTCTTTCGCACATAGCTCTGCACTTTGCAGCATAGAGCTTTCTTGCCTTTTTTATCTGGCGTGAAAGGTTGCCGTCACGTAGGTATTGGCTCAGTGCGATTTGCTCTGCTTTTGAGGCGGTCTGGTTAAAAATCAGGCCGTCTTTTTGATATTCCTTGAGAAGGGAATCGGGCATAACCATAAAAGCAATCCTCAGTGAGGGCAGCAGAAGCTTTGAGAATGTGCCGATATAGAGGACATTTTCACCGCTGTCGAGCCCCTGCAGGGACTGTACAGGGCGGTTGATATACTGAAACTCACTGTTATAATCATCCTCAATTATAATAAATCCCCGCTCTCTGGCGAGCCGGAGAAGCTCCAATCTCTCCGGAACAGGCAGGATATCTCCCCAAGGGTTTATGTGGGAGGGATTTGTATAAACATAATCAACATCCCCTAAGGCAAACAATCCAATATCCTTGTAATCAATCGGCTGTGTTTCTCTGCCAAAGGCATTGAAAACGGCCGCTCCCTGCAAAAAAGGCTTGCCCGAAAACAAAACTTTCCCGCATTTTTTGTCGATTGAGCAAAGTATCTGGAGCAGGCTTTGTATCCCTGCACCGACAACAATCTGGGCAGGCGAACAGATAACGCCCCTTCTTGAGTTTGCATAGTCACAAAGAGCGACACGCAAATCAGGCTCCCCCTGCGGCTCACCGTATGAAAGCAGGCGGTTGCCGGATTTTAATGCACTTCTGACATATCGGCGCCAAAGGTTAAAATCAAAGCTTTCAGCGTCAACGGAGGCGGATATGAAATCATATACAATTTTCCTGCTCGGGGTTTTTTCAGCCGCAACGGGGGTTTTTTTGCTGCCAATATCACTGTAATCTATCTTTGTAACATAAAAACCGCTCTGAGGCTTCGATTTTATATATCCCTCTGCCTCAAGCTGAAGATATGCCGCCTCAACAGTTGTCTTGCTCACTCCAAGCTCGGCGCATGCCATACGGATTGAGGGCAGCTTTGTGCCGGCGGCAAGCTTGCCCGAAACAATCAGACCCTTGTATTTTTCGTAAACCCTGATATAAAGCGGCTCTCTGCCTTCATTCATTCTTATAGTCCTCAATGATTTTACCGTCATGCATTCTTATAATCCGCTGAGCTTCCTTTGCAATATCATTGTCGTGAGTGATAAGTATTACCGTTCGGCCCTCCTTGTGAAGCTCATGCAGGATATTCATAACCTCCCTGCCGGAGCTTGAGTCCAGGTTACCCGTCGGCTCGTCGGCAAGGATTATCGGCGGGCGCGCGGCGACGGCTCTTGCAATTGCTGCCCTTTGCTGCTGACCGCCTGACATTTGGGAGGGCAGATGATGAATTCGTTTTTCAAGCCCCACACGGGCAAGAGCGCTTAGCGAAAGCTCATGCCTTTCCTCCGCCCTCATGCCTCTGTAAATCAGCGGCAACTCAACATTGCCCTGAGCGGTAAGGCTGGAGATAAGGTTAAAGCCTTGAAAAATAAAGCCGATTTGCTTATTCCTGATTTCTGAGAGCTCGTCGTCTGTCATGAAAAGCACATCAATCCCATCGAGCAGGTATTTGCCGCTTGTGCAGATATCAAGCAGCCCGAGCATATTCATGAGAGTCGATTTGCCTGAGCCGGATTGCCCGACTATTGTAACAAACTCGCCCCTGTCGATAACAAGGGAGATGCCGTCAAGGGCACGAACCTCGTTTTCGCCGGGGTTATAAATCTTGTACATTCTTTCAATTTCAATAAGATGAGGCATATAATCACCATTCTGTCAATTAATACTAAAAATATTACGCAACAAATTCTATAAAGTCAAGTGTTCAAATGTTAATTTTATGAAAGCTACAAAAGTATATAGCACAATTAAGTGGATAAAATATCAATGAAACGGAGGTCTTTTAATGTCAATCACAGGCAATCAATACAATGAAATGGTAAAAAAGGCATCCCCGCCATCACCTAAAATCAAAAACTTTATCAAGGCTTTTCTGGTAGGCGGATTGATTTGCGCCTTTGGTGAGGGGCTGGCACAGATTTTTAAGGCTCTTGACATAAGCAAAATAAAGGTCGATGCACTTGTACCGATAATTCTTATCGTTATTACTGCAATTCTCACGGCAATAGGCGTCTTTGATAAAATTGCACGCCATGCGGGAGCGGGTACGATTGTGCCGATAACGGGATTTGCAAACTCAATCGTATCACCTGCAATGGAGTTTCAGAGCGAGGGCAGAATTCTCGGCACAGGAGCAAATATGTTTAAAATTGCCGGTCCCGTCATTGTTTACGGAAGCGCAACAGCTATTATCTACGGCATAATCTATTATATTGCAAGCAGATAGGGGTGAAAGCATGCCAATTCGGAAGGGCAGATATACGCTTGAATTTGTGAATGCGCCGGTCATTGCCGGCAGTGCTTCGGTAGTGGGCAAAAAGGAGGGCGAAGGGCCTCTAGGCGGGGAATTTGATAAAATATATGATGACACCACAATAGGGGAGCAAACCTGGGAGAAGGCGGAGAGCGCAATGCACCGTGACGCCGTAACAAGGGCATTGGCAAGTGCCGATGTTTCCTCCTCGGATGTTGACCTGTTTTTCGGCGGCGACCTTCTCAACCAGTGCGTGGGTACAGCCTTTGGCATAAAGGAAATGGAGATGCCCTGTGTCGGGCTTTACGGAGCATGTTCAACTATGGCTCTCGGGTTAGCCTTTGCAGCACTGGCGGCGGAGACGGGCATAGCACAGACTGTGGTTGCAGCAACCTCCTCTCATTTCTGCTCAGCTGAAAAGCAGTTCAGAATGCCGCTTGAATACGGCAACCAAAGCCCGCCCTACGCACAGAGAACAGCAACTGCGGCGGGTGCCGCTGTAGTTAAATCCTCGGGCAGCGGAGTGAAAATTCAATCCGTTATTATAGGCAAAATCAAGGATTTAAATGTCAAGGAGTCTAACAATATGGGTGCCGCAATGGCTCCGGCAGCTTGCCAGACAATTATTGATTTTCTTAGGGATACCAATACAAAGCCGGAGGACTATGACATGATTCTCACAGGCGACCTCGGCGATGTAGGCTCAAGGCTCCTTATTGAGCTTTTGCAGAGGCAGGAAAACACCGATATAAGCTCCGTTCATGCGGACTGTGGATTGATGCTCTATGACTTGAACAATTCGGATATCAATTCCGGCGGTTCGGGCTGCGGCTGCAGTGCGAGCATTGTTTGCTCCTATATAATGAGAAGGCTTAAAGCGGGGGAATTAAAAAAGGTTTTCTTTGTCGGAACGGGCGCCCTGCTTTCAGCGATAACTCCTCTTCAGGGCGACAGCATACCCGGAATTGCTCACGGAGTTTTACTTGTATCGGGGTGATAAAATGAACGAAACTATAAAAACACTCAGATTGATTAATTGCAGCTGCAAGGCATTAAAAATGCTTGATTTATTAAAAAAGCTTGTGTTTGCCTTTTTAATTTTCACAGTGGTCTGCGGTGTATTCAAGCAGGTCAGGGAGTGTAAAAAATAAATTTGAGGGATTGCTCATGCAATCCCCTTATTATGTTATAAACAGACAAATCAAGGTCACCCTTCCTGTCTGAGAGTTTCCGCCCTTTCCCGATTTATCAGCTCCCATGTGCCTTGATAAGGTGTGAGAACTGTGTCTGCTCGAGCTGAGGGCATATAAATTTTTGGCGGGGCGAATTTATATCCTCACCCGAAATCTCCATGATGTTTCTTTCCCTGCACATCCTCTGAATTATTTCAAGCTGCTCGGGAGTGTTTCTCGACGGCATATAAGTCACTGCGTCAATGCCCTGCTCCTCAAGGGTATCGAACAAAACAGGGAGATAATCATCCTCAAATTTCTGCGGCTTTTTGTCACCCGTAATACTCTGACCGATATCGCCTAGATAGGCATAGCAGAAAAGCGCACCAATTTCCTTTGCAAGGAGTGAAAGCTCCGATATGTGCAGGCACTCCTCATTGGCGTCAACATATACTCTTTCAACAAGGCTCGATTTTAGA
>LSQX01272638.1_pt1 | contig 12693 bp, 17 predicted proteins | sample 654561 | NCBI WGS metagenome assembly LSQX01 (sample SAMN04489861, study PRJNA283612) | anaerobic digester metagenome | isolation source: 4 biogas reactors fed with cattle manure at either 37C or 55C with and... | place: Denmark: Kongens Lyngby | collected 2014 | reverse complement strand
CGTGCATAATCTGCCACTCTCTTAAAACGGCTAATCTTAGGTATCGGTTTTAATACTTTTAAACGCTGTTCCATTCTCTACCCCTTTCAGCATTGTCATGTTCGCTAGAAAAAACTTATATATCAAGTGAATCGTAAACATATACAGAATTAGGTTTAATAGAGTATTTGTTACATAGATATTTCTGCAAATTTAAAAATTGTTCACGATCAATAATTTTCTTATGGTATAGGTCAAAAAATACAGTTTGAGAATTTAAAAACCTTCTTAGATTGATTTGATACTCATTGATCCCCATGATATCTCCTGGCTATATAACAAGTGTGACTGCAGTACTTAGCATCTGGTCTTCCGTACTTTTCAAATGCTCTACCACAATAAAGACAGTTTCTTTTGTAGTAGGCTTTTTTATTAATTCTATTTTCATTTAGGTTCCACCATTCACGTCTGCAGACATCGTCACAAAACTTTTTCTTTCTGCCACGCGCAGATTGGATTAATTCATTGCCACATTTTTTACACCTGTCCTCGTCGTTTACATACGTCAAACCGGCTCTAGAACAAATTGACCTAACTGTTCCAATTGGCATATCTAATGCATTTGCAATTTCACTATGTGTATTACCAGAGCTTCGCATTTTTATAACTAACAATCGTTTATTCTTTTCCATAATTAACCCTCCTACATTACAAGTGAGGAATAGTGGCATTTTGAGTAGTAGAAATAAAAAAAGACCTCCATGGTTTTACCCACAGAGGTCGCCGCCATATAGTTGCGGAACACTGTACTCTTCCTTTTTTCGTGCCCAAGGTACCCAACACGCACCTATTCCTTACGAATGATGATCGCCCATTATGGTCGAGAACGTTCATGACCGCTCAATTATAAATACAAGACAATTTGTTTTTTTGCACACTATTTATGTTTTAGTGTATTAATCGTTGCTTCAATTTGTGTAACCAACCAGGCATCTACATCGCCAAAGTTATCTGCTAAGAACTTTTTTGATTCATCGCATAGGTGAGAAAGCGCAATATTCTTTGCTTGATCGAGCGCAACTAACTGAGCTTCAGCACCAAACTTACCTTCCTTTTTCAAGGTGTCAACATAAGTTTGAAAAACAGACTTAACTGCATTAAGCACAACGTTGGATGCGTTTTGGATTATTTTAGCAGCTTTTTCATCATTAATCTTTGACGTAACTAGGCGGACTAAGTTTGCACCAAGTGCCGTAATAATTGGTATCACTACCGCTGTAACAATTATCGAGATAATGTTAATTAAAATATCACTCATAGTTATTTCCCTCCTTTACCATGAATTGATTTATTACGAATATGCTCGTCCAATTTGGCAGCATTATTCTTTGCTTCACTTTCAAGCTTGATAATCCGCCCTTCAAGCGAACTATAACCTTCCTCAAGTTTGTCCAGCGATTTCTCAATGCGATCGAGTGATGATTTAATATAACCAACATCCGATATAAGCACTCCTTCGCTTTTACCCAGTTGCTTTTGATCGCCACGATCGTTGCGGCGGAACGCTAAGATTGCAAAAAGGATTGATGAGAATGTGCCAAGCACACTAATGAAAGACAGGACTGCTGTTGTTGTGTCCATAATTATTCCTCCTCTACGATAAATGATCGTAAGTATTCAAGGATGTTTGCAAAATTGGTGCTGTGTTCACTTGAGGTCGATTTGTTGATCTTATGATCAATAATTAATGCCCGGTCCTCATCACTTAAGAAATATTCAAACACTCCTGTTTCTTTATAATGTTTCACCAAAGACCGAATACGATATAAGTTATAAAGCGGTTTAAGATTAAACGACAGACTAAAAACTGCTGTAAAATAATCTAAATTAATTGCTAACCACTTTTTAAAGTATTTATCCCAGTCAATTTTAATCAACTCACTAAATTCATCTGCAAATTCCTCGTCAATGTAAACTAAATTGTCCTCAGCTAAAACTATGTTATCTAACCACATTAAGTACGAATGCGGGATGTTTTCATCATTAAACTGAACTGCGCGCTTAAAAGTCTCGTATCCGTATATAAAGTAATCCTTACCATCGTCATGGTACAAACTGATACCTTCAAAGTCATCAAGAATGGCGGTGTAATCAGCATCACTCGTGGAATCATCAAATCCATGGATGGATGAACCACATGCGTAAAGTGCTAATACTTTTTTACCTAAAATATTATCGCGATACATAAACCCACTCCGGTTCATGAGCTGAACTTGCAGTTTCGATGATCAGCCCTGAAGATGTTAAAGAAAAAACAGCATTATAGGTACTACCGCCAAATTTATAAGGATAGATAACAGCACTAGCTGCTGCGGCCCATGTAGAGAAAAAGACGTTATCAGTTCCTATTTGTACGTGCCCCACTCCTTTATCAGCATTGCTTGAATGAATGCCAGCAAACGTGAAAAACTTACCACTCTTTGAAGTTGGTCGTCTTTGATATAGCGGTCCATACGCATAGTCGATTTGTGATCTTGAATTTGAGACTCTGTCTGCTGCTAACGCATCTGAGTTCTTTATCGTTGGCGCACTGTAATTGGTGTCTAAGTTTAATGAAGAGGATGTTTTAGTATATCGTGCGACTGGTAACTCATAGATCATTCCGCCTGTTAAAAGATTGTCCTGAACTAAGTTAGGATAGCCGCCAGTGGTCTCTTTCTTGTCGAGCGTGACTGTGTTATTTGCCATATCGTATTTAATAAATACATATCCATATGCACTACCGTTTAAGGCAACTTGGATTTTTGTATTTTGTTCGACAAATACACGCCGCCCATAAACTTGAACGTATCCGCTTGCTAGATTGATGTAATTATTGCTTGTGGTTACCGCAAGGTTGCCGCCTAAACCAATAATCCGTCCATTTTGTCCCGAAACTAAGAAATGGTTACATTCAGCGTCTTGTTTAGAGGTGACTGAAGCAGAATCAAATGTTATTTTTATCAGTGCCATATTACGTTCTCCTCCTATTTAAAAGTTTTAATTTATCTGTTAGTGAAATTCGATATTCACCAAGTACAATCGTTGCTTGTTTAAATGTACCTTTATACGTTATTTTCGTAACGATCGTTTCGTATGTTTTATTTGGTGTGATGAACTTAACGAAAGTTCCTAGTGTTAATGATTTTAATGATTCAATTTTGTTTGTCGAAAATGAAAAGTCAAAACTAATATAATGCTCTAATGAAGAGTCAATAAGATTTGATGTTGCTTTTGTAAGTAAAGAACTGTAATCGCTATCTGCAAAGAACTCACACATGAAATTCACTCGTTCTATACGCTTGTTTGAACTTGCGTTTGTACTAATCGTTCCGTCAGTTAATAAAAAGTAATTAACTATGGTTCGATGTGCAACATTGCTAGCTTTAGGATAATAAGTAATTTTGTTAAGCGTGTTTTGATTTGTGTCAGCTATACTTAAGTCCGAAATTGTACCAAGATCGCTACGAAGGATTACGCCCTGATCAACAGAAACAACACTAACCTTAATATTAGTAAAAACGCCATTTTGAATCACCAGCTCATATGCAAGTCGAATTCCGTAGGTTTTTGAGAATTCCTCAACTAACTTTGTGATACTGATTTTCTTATCCGGTTCATAGCTTAAGTTACCTGACTTAGTTACCATTATTTCCGTTTGTAAATAAGGCATATTTTGTTTGGTGTCACCACTTGTCTTGAAATGGCTAGTAATTAAGTTCACAAGAAACTGAGAAATATTACCACTAAAATTGTTAACGGGAACTTCAACATTAAATTTACTTAAAAAGTCCAGTGATGAAAGTTTCAAGTGTCCTTCTTTTACTTCCTCAATAGCAGATATAATTCCAATGTAAAAATAACCTCTTTCTTTAATAGTTAAGTAATCCCCAACTTCAGCTTTAATTTTTGTTTTATTAATGTTAAAAGTGGATGCCTGGGGAACGAGTGTATCTAGGATTATTTCAAAGTCACTGCTAGCGATTGCGTAGTCCACAACTGCGAGCGTCCTCTCATTAAGAAATATAATGTGCATAAAACCTCCTAGTGAGCAATATACTCTTCGCGGAAGCTAATTTCACAAGTACTTACTTCCCGCACTCCTGGATCAAAATAAATCTCACTTTGTCCCGGCGGCAAGATTAAAAAGTTATCATACGAGAAATCTTGATCACTATAAATATCAATGTCTTCACCGTTAACAATCTTTTTAATATACTGGTTTACTGGATCTGCAGACATTTCAATAATTGGGCTATCTCGCTCATCCAATAATAAACGCATTCCGCTTACAACAACACCACCTTGTCTTACCAAAACACGAGGATTAAAAACGTTTCCGGTTATACGAATTTTCAGTGGTATTGATCGAGCTGATTCATTAATAACTGTGACCTTTCCATCAAAAGAAACAGAGTAAACATAAGTGTATTTATACGGATAAGTTTTACCTTCATCGGACTTACTAACCGTTATTGTTTTTGACTTATTTACAAGCCATAAAGTTAGACACTCAATTTCAATTGCGCTCCGTAAAATGCCTGATTCAATTTGTGTTTTAGTCGACGACTTTATATTTACATAACAGTATTTAAGGCCATCTGCTTCATAAAACAAACGCAGGTTATTACTTTTAGTAATAAAGTCTCTCCATTTCGTAAATCCAACATAACCTTCAAGAAAAATCAGCGTTGCGTTGATCACGCGAAGCGGCAGCGTGCGTTTGCTCTCAACAAAACTGCTCTCAAACTCTTGGTACTCAATATCGTAATCAAAACCTAGTCCTTCGATTGTTTCAATAAGTGTCTTACTTTTATAATCTAAAAAATAGGTGGTGCCTACTTCGTTTACTAAATAAAGTCTCCGCATTAGTAAGCACCTCCTAAGGCAGCGTTAATGGAGTCAATATCCACATCACCGCTTGTGTTAATCGTTACGTTATTTGTCGTGTTTGAACTATCGACTGTATTGTTTGTCGTTGAGCTATTTTTGACAGCGTTGTTACTAGAGAACGAGCCACCAGTGAACAGATCAATAACCCAACCAAAGATGCCGGCCGCCTTTTCAAGTAGCCATTTAACCGCTTCAATAATTGCAGTTAATATTTCAAGTATTGGTTCTAGAATTGCAAAGAGCAGCTCCAGGACCGGAACAACTACTGCTTTAATAATGTTTGCTAAAACGATGAGTATCGGCGCGATCGCTTCAATGATGACAAATAAAAACTCTAACAAATCGACGATCGGCGCAAGTAATAAATGTAAAAGCGGCGTTAAGAGTTCGATTAAAATAGCTAGTATCTCAATAACAATCCCAACAAGCTCAATAATTGGTTCAATGAGCGCAATGATTATCTTTAAAATCGGATTCAAAATATCGATGATAATATCAAGTAGTTTCACGATTATATTGATTACCAAATTGAGAATATCCGCTACGACCATAATGATGTCAATAATTGGATCGAGCACCGCTTCAATGAGCTGTAAAATAACACTCACTATTTCTAAAATTAAATTAATTAAAAGTTTTATGATTGCGATAATCGGATTTAATATCTCCATAATAAGTTCAATGATTGGAATTAGTATTTGAACGATCATGTCGATTATTCTTTTGACTATCGGAATAAGTGATTTGATAAGATCAATAATTACATCCAAAATATCAACAATAAAATCGAGCACTTCATTTAAAAGGTCAGCAATAACATCAATTAGTGTATTAAGAACCTCAATGATCGCTTCGATAATAGGCATGAGCGCCTCAACGAGTGATGAAACTAAATCCATTACTTTGTTAACAAGGTCCATTAGGATATCAAAAACACGTCCTAACACTTCTCGAAACTTCACGTTTTGTAAAAGCACGACCGCGAGTAAGGCAATTAGAGCTGCCCAACCTAATGTCGAAAACTTAACTGAGGCTCCTGCAATCTGGACCGCACCACTAACGGCAGTAAACGCAGTCTTAACTGTATTCACCATCGTTAGCAATTTAGAAAACTTTGTGAGCATTGGACCAATTGCGACAGCCATGCCAACAAGCACAGCTATAGTTGTCCTCACGTTTTTACTTAAACCTTGCCACCATTCAATAAGTTTTTTGATATTTGGTATAACTTTATCTCGAATGGCAACTACGACGTTTTCAAGTGACGGTATAAACATATTAGCGAGCGCAAGGTTTAATGAACTCATCGCTAACTTTAAGGAGTTTAATGCCTCTTTAAATTTAAGTGCAACTGCAGCATTTTCTTCTGTAACGATCCCGTACTGACGTGCTTCCTCGCGCGCTCCATTTATTTCATCTCCAGATGCAACAATGACAGGTGTTAATTCTGTCCCAATTTTCTCACCAAAAAAAGCATTAGCAACAGCGGTTCGTGTCGCTTGATCCTCAATACCCGCTAGTGCCTTACGTATAACCTCAAACGCCTCTTCAGTGTTTAAACTTTTTAAGTCGTCTACTGTAAGACCAATAAGCGCCAACGACTCTGCTACGTTACTTGCATCACCCGTTGCTATATCGCCAAGAATAGAATTCACCTTAATGAAAGCTTTGTCCATCGTTGCGGCAGACGATCCTAAGGAGTTAGCTGCATGATGCCACTCTTGTAACGCTTCAATTGAAACACCGAGTTTTTTGGCTGAAGCAGCAAGTTCATCAACAGTATTCGTTGTTGATATAGCCAACGCCGATAAAGCGGTAGCTGCTGCCGTTGCAGGAACAGTTATGTGTCTTGTAAACGCTGATCCTATTTTACCAATAGCAGCAACGTTGATGCCGGACAATTTTCGTATATTATCATCCGTTCTTTTAAGTTGATTATTTAGATTAGCAAGGTCGGTTTCTGTATATTGAACTGACCGCCTGAGTTTATTAAACTCAGCTTCGCTCATTGCACCAATTGCAACAGCTTTCTTTGCTTCGTCTAACTGTTTGTTTTGATCATCTAACTTTTGTCTGGTTAGTGTTATTGTTTGGTTTAATTTATCTTGCTTTTGTTTCCAAAGATCAAGGTTGCCAGAGTCAAAGCGTAAGTTTTTATTGATCGCTGTCAGGTCACGTTTTTGCTCCCTGAGATTAGCATTTAAGGACTTAATATTGGCTTCTAACTCTGTCGTATCAAGACCAAGCTTGATGTTCATACCTTTAACTGTTTCAGCCATGTATTTTATCCTCCTATCCTAAAAACATATCGATATCCGATTGAGTGGCAGCACGACTTTGTGTTTCACCGGCATACACGCTTTTATGGATCTCGACAATCTCTAGGTACGTCTTAATGTCAAAGAACTCACTATCACGGATTGGAATTCCTAACTGCGCCAAGTTGTAAATTATATTGGCCGTGAAATTTTTTGAACTTGGCTCATTAACGCGGGGAGTTTTTGTCTCCTGGTTTCACCTGATTTACAGAACCAAGCAACTCAGCAATAACCGTTGCCAGATTATTAAGTTCATCCGTTTCATTTAAAACTGCGAAATCGAATGTCTGTAAAAACTTGTCGTAGGTATCGCTGGTAAAAGGTTTATGCAAAATATAAACAATTCTAAAAAGGATATCGATGAACTTTCCAACGTCCTCTTTATTTGCTTGTAACGCTTTATCCAAGGCATCAACATCTGCGAAAAGTTCTGTACCAAAGACCTGCCGGTAAGAAATGATCGTGAAAAGTGAGGAGGCAAGTTTTAGTTCTCTACCTCCAAGTGTTACTGTTCGTTCCATTCTTTAGTCTCCTGAGATCACTGGCACAGATGGTGCTGTTGTTAAAAAGTTTGTATAGTTGCTATCACCTAAAGCTGCAACTGCGTTAGTGATTAAGTAATCTCCAACTGTAATTGGACGCGCTGTAATATTTAGTGTTACCGCATTAGCTTCCGCAGAATCAGTTTTAGATTTAGTTGCTTCACTAATTGGTGTAACGTTACAAAGATAAAACCATGCACGACGTGCTTTAGCATCTCCTTGAAACTCAATACCAAGTGCGAATGTTGCTGTTTTTGCGTTAGCTACTTCGACAATGTTGCCGTTTTCTAACTGCTTATAGCCTAGAACGTTTAACTTAAATTCCTCTGTTAGTTCAGTAAGTTTTAACGTAAGTGTGCGCCCAGCATTTTGGACTAGGTTTGCGATCACAATATCGTCCGCGTAAACAGCCGTTGATCCGCCGACAATATCGCTTGTAAATTCTTGCGCACCAGGAAGTGCAACCGGAGCTGCAAAACTCCATGTACCATCATTTCCTTGTGTTGCAATTGAATAATGTACATTACGTAATCCGTAAGTAATTTTGTTATTAGCCATTATTAAATATCCTCCAGTCTAACTTCATATACTTTGTTAATTGAACCATCCTCGTTTCGATACTCAGATAGATTCTGTGGGACGTATCCCGCGCTAATTAATGTGCCAATTAAAATGTTTTCTAATCCCACATCTTTTCGTCTAGTCACAAGTGTTATTTGAACTACGCTTGTATAGTAGACAGGTTTGTCTTCAGCAAACAAAGAAACGCGTTTACTTGTCTCCTGAAATGCAATAAATGGTGGTTCTGCATTATCTTCGTTATCGTACTCGTTCGTGGCATAAAACACCTTATTTACCACTTTTAACAGCGTTTTGCGTAGTTTTTCAAGCATTATCAGTTTCCTGCTCTTTGGATTATTTGTTTAATATCCTCAAGCATAACCGGTGTAAATGTTTCATATCCCGGTCTTAAAAACGGGCGTGCTGCCACGAATTTTCCACTACGGTGCTTAAATCCAAATTCTAATAAATGAACTAGCCCACCGCTTGTTTTTGAATAGATAACGATCATTCTGTTTGCACCTTCACCATAAGACTGTTTAATAAATGAATCAGCCAGTGCTTTTGGTCCACCACTTCTAGGTGCATTCGCTCTAATATAGTCGATAATTTTGTCTGCTGTTGCTTCTAATTGAGCTTCAATTTGGACTGCCACTTTGGAGGTATAGTCAACAACTCTTTTCTCAATGGCGTCTGTTAATTCGTTAAGTTCCATTGTCGAGTATTTCCTCCCATTTTAAAGTGGTCTCACTAAGATATAGTTCGATATATTGACCATTTAAATAAGTTCTTTTTACTTCATAAATTTTGTTGTACCGAGCAAAGTATGCATACTTACTTCCGTCATAAACGAAAGCTTGTAACTGAACTTTAAAGTCAAACAATACTTTACTTTGTACACTTGAATAATATTCTTTGGAGGAGATGGAGCTGATGACTCCACCTACCTCCTTAGAGCCGACCAACCGCCAAGCCTTGTTGCCAAGATCGTCAACAGCTGTTTTAACACGAAATAGGATGAAAGAGGTATTGTAGGAATCAGGATACACAATCATAAGGACCTCCGAAGAGAATCACTCATGAGGAGCACCATGAACCTCAGTCGTCAGAGGTACTAGACTTAACTGTCTGAGTAAGACGTCGAAGCTCTTAGGCAACTCTCTCACTGCACCATCGCTTTTGAAACCAAAGTTCGTCTTCACAAATATGATAATAAGAGCTTTCACTAATGAGTTGGTATTAGATTCAGCGATTTCACTGGGAACTCCAGCCGTTATCAGCAGCTGGCGGCACGAGGCGATATGAATTAATAGTTCGTCATCAGCATAGTTTTCTGTTACAGGGATCAGCAAAGATTTCTTTACTATCTCCAGCATGTTTTCACTCATCACAAGGAACCTCCCTATCTTTTGATATTTTCCTATTCCGCTCCAACGATAGACCATAGCCCGAAGGCATCAGATCTACGTGTTTCGACCAAATGTTAGTACTGCTTCTACTCTTCAGTTTCCGTTTCGGTTTCTGTGTCGTCTTCAGCAGCTTTCTTTTTGATTCGTAAGAATCCTTTATATCCGACAACGTTACCACCAGTGAAAACTGATGCTTTATAGCTGATGATTCCGTCTTTAAATTTATAGTCGGTTGATTTTGCAATCTCAACAGGTGAGAAAACTGGTACTTCATAGTTAGTTAAAGCACCGTATGCAATACAGTAAGTGCCTTCAGTCGTGTTTGGATCAGCAATTGAACCACAGTTACTATTGATGACATAAGGAATACCATCAATCGTCGATGCGCTGTAATCAACAATGTGAACCTTGCGACCTTCACTTGTACGAAGATTAGCAAACGCACGTAAGTCGTTTTTATTTAAAATTAATGCTGCACCACCTTCAACTTCCTCATCACCGCCGTAGGCATAGATGATTTCATCGAGCGTTGTATCATCAATTTTTGAAATTTCAACGTCTGTGTTATCTGCTAACGCTTCAACATCGTTTGCGAAGATACCTTTAAAAGTATTAGTCGTTCCTGCACCACGTAAGATTTGCTGTGAAATTTTCTTGCGAAGTGCAATATTAATTCCATGCAATACTTCACGCGAGTACTGGAGCGCTGGTAATTTTTCGAGTTCTTCTGTAATTTCTGCATAAGCCGTAACCTTAACTTTAGTGATCGTTGCGTAACCAAACGTAGGTTCAGCAGTTGTGTAAGGATCAGCTTCTGCAGTTAAGCCACCGGTCCCATGTGATTTAATAAAGGACTTTTTGTAAGTTTCGCCACCTTCAAGGTTGACCACTCTTACTTTATCCACGAGCGTTGATACTTCGCGGAACGGATAGCCACCAATTTCTGGATTGATGTGTTGTGGAAGTAAGACGTTACTTGAAGTGACAGTAACTGTTCGACCTTCCTTCAAATCCATGCCACGCTGTTCAAACTCTTTATTTACTTGAACGTCATCACGAGTTTGGACTAACGGTGCAGTTTCAAATTTACGCTTCATTACGAGCTTCTTATCAATTAAGTCTCGCTCTTCATTAAGCGCATCGGTTTCCTTTTCGAGTTTTTCTAACTCTACGAGGTCTTCTTCTTTTTCCGCTAAACCACGAATCTCCATTAATCGTTCAGCGATTTCTTTTTTACGAACTTCTAAATTCATTTATGAAATCCTCCTAATCATTCGTTTTCAATTTGAGCCGTTTGCGTATTACTGCTTTTGTTTCCTCGTCTTTTTCATTCTCCAATGCCTTAATCCTCGCATCCGCAAGTTCTAAGGAACGAGCAATAGCATCGATAGATGTGCCTTCATAGGCAGGTAAGTCCACAACAGAAACATCATACAAGCGATCAATTTGCGTGATGGTGCGTTTTGGAATGTCACCAGTTCTATCCCAGCTTTGTTCTTTTACAGTAAAAGCAAACGACATCTTGTCTAATAACCCAGCTTCAATCGATTTATAAACATCTCGATTTGACTGTGTATCAATTAATTCAGCTCTAACCTTTAAGCCAAACTCATCAACTTTAAGTGTTAGAGAACCATTCCTTGTCCGCGCTAAAATGAGGCGGTTGTCAGTATGGTTATATTTAAGCGGCACGTCTTTAAAGTTAGTTGTGTCGAGCGCACGATCATCAATTACTTCAATAAACCCGTACTCGCTATCGCCAATCATCGTCTCTTGATTAAACACAATGGCATAACCTTCAACGATCATTGCTTCCTTTGATTCACCATCGAACTTTTCAATCGTAGAGAATCGTGTTTCTTTATTTAATGTCATCTTCATTTACCTCCGGTGTTTGTTCACCAACTTGATATTTATTTGCGTTATCAGCATCAATATAGTTAAGTGACTGTAATCGTTTATCTCCACCCTCAATCGGTTCAAGCCCTAATAAACTCCTTGATTCGTTGAGAGAAAGAATGCCAAGTCCCATTAACTTTTCAATTGCTGTAACTTTTGTATTCCAGGATGCGTACTGTAAGCGTTCAGAGTAAAAGACAACTTGCTCACCGCGCTCCAGTGCGTTTCTTGAAAGTAATGCCTTTGAAAACGTCTCCGAAAAAGCAATTGCGATTCCTTCGATCGTTCCTTCATAAAAAGCATTGTATTCATCCTCGGAATAATCGTTCTTATAAATCGGCTCGCTAACGCCAAAATAATTAATGACTTTTTGATGCAAGAACGAAAGAGTCTCACTATCAACAAGTTTAGGATCAACGTTAAGTGGTACGTATTCGCTTTTTAAATCAACAGGCACAATTGAGGAATTGCCACTCTGCGTCGATTCTTTTAAAGCTTTATCGAATTCATCCTTTTGTGCTTTCTTATCTCTTTCGGAGAGTAGACCGTTGATTTTTAATAATCCTTTAATCTGAAAGCTTGAACGGATCGCATTATCGATACCTTGCAGAACCGAGTCATTGATCTTGATGGTTTTTAAGATTGCGGCGTGATCAGAAAGTGCGCCACTTCCACCAAAAATATCATTGACACCATAAAACCTACGCATATGAATTACTGATTCGTATGGGAGAAAGTAATCTTTCCCGTCCGAAAAGTAAAAACGGAGGAATAAATCTCCGCTTGCGTCTTTGACAGCTTCCACTGAGTTTGGTTTGATCGGATAGAGCGCTTTTAACTTATAAGTGCTCTCGTCATAAACCGGATAAATGAACGCGTTGTTGTTTAAATAGAGCAGCGTAACAACTCTATATATAAAATCATGCGGCGTCATCAGCGGATTAGGTTCGTACTTAAGTAAATACGCAAGTGAACCTTTTTTCTCAACAACGGATGAGTTATCAAGATTTTTGACATAACGTGGTTTCAGTTTGGCTGCATGAGTAGCAATTC
>LSQX01327668.1_pt1 | contig 12695 bp, 13 predicted proteins | sample 654561 | NCBI WGS metagenome assembly LSQX01 (sample SAMN04489861, study PRJNA283612) | anaerobic digester metagenome | isolation source: 4 biogas reactors fed with cattle manure at either 37C or 55C with and... | place: Denmark: Kongens Lyngby | collected 2014 | reverse complement strand
ATCCTTGGCTTAAAGAGGTGGATAGCTTAGCATTGGCAAACGCACAAATGAATCTAAATAAAGCATATAGGAACTTCTTTAGAGATAAGTCTGTGGGTTTTCCTAAATTCAAGAGTAAGAAAAAGAATAGACATTCTTATACTACCAATAATCAAAACGGAACTATCTATATTGAAGATAAGTGTATAAAACTACCTAAACTAAAATCTATGATAAAAATTGTCCAGCACAGACAGTTTGATGGTGAGATTAAATCTTGTACAGTATCAAAAACACCTACTAACAAATACTATATATCTATGTTAGTAGATGAAGATATAAAACAACTACCTAAAAACAATAATAAAGTAGGAATAGACTTAGGAATTACAGATTTTGCAATTACATCAGACGGAGAAGTATTTGAAAACCCCAAATGGTTAAGAAAATCAGAGAGACGACTTGCAAAACTACAAAGAGATTTATCGAGAAAGAAAAAAGGTAGTAAAAATTATGAAAAAACAAGAATAAAACTTGCTAAATTACATGAAAAAATAGCTAACCAAAGAAAAGATTTTCTTCATCAATTGTCCTCTAAAATTATACACGAAAACCAAGTGATAGTTTTAGAGGATTTGAAAGTGAAGAATATGCAACAAAATCATTATTTAGCAAAAGCAATAAGCGAAGTATCATGGCATGAATTTAGAAGGATGTTAGAATACAAAGCTAAATGGTATGGCAGAGATATAATAATCGCACCATCTAATTACGCAAGTAGTCAGTTATGCTCTAATTGCGGATATAAAAATCCAGAGGTAAAAAATCTAGCACTTAGGGAATGGATTTGCCCTGAATGTAATACTAAACATGATAGGGATATAAATGCTAGCAAAAATCTACTGAAATTAGCTATATAATTTTGGTACTATTGGGGTAGGAATTACCCTTAGAGCTTGGGTAAACTTGGCACGTTGGTGCTATTGACCAAGAAGCTCCCACTTCAACGAACGAATGTGAGTAAGTGGGGAGTGATTCACTTGGCATGAAAGTCGCAGGAGTAATATATGAATGAATTTATATTTTTTGTTCTTGGTTGCTTATTTGGCAGATATGTTTTATACATATTAGATTATATTTTGGAGTGGTTTACAAGTTATACATCTTTGCGAATTAGCTTGATAAACACACAAATTAACGAACTATCACAGGAGCAACAGGCAGGCTCTAGTGAGAGAATTGGCTTTGTTGTACAGGATTGCGATTTGGGTTATGAATTAAATGAAGACGATATGGAGGATAGAAATAAAATCTTCCATACATAGATAATGCTCATCTGCTTTGTGTAGGTGGGCATTTTTGTATATGTGGCAATATAGGGAGGTGAATTATATATGGCTGAAAGAGAGCGGATCACATGCGTTAAGCATAATGCCGATTTATTACCGTCTAATTTTTATTTAGCTGGCGAATCTTCGGTGTTTGCAGGTATAGGCAGAATACCGATTTGTAAAGGCTGTTTATACAAAATGGCAGAATCGTACTATGCGAAATATCAAGATATGGCTCTATCAATCTATTATATGTGTCGTAAAATAGATATTGCATATGATAGCAATATTTATGAAGGTGCATTAAAACAAGGCGACCATGATATAATTAAGGTTTTTCAGTCATATATGAGGCAGTTCAATAGCATTGGTGCAAAAAACGATTCATATTTGCCCTTTGATTATGGAGAACACCTATCAAGCAAAGTCCAACAGAAAACGACAACAGATGACGATTCAGAAGTTGTAAATATAGATAGCTATGATGTTTCTGAGGAAGAAATCAGAGAGAGCAAAGAAGAAGTTATTAGGCTTATTGAATACGACCCATTTGAAGGTTTTTCGTATAATGATCAGAAATTTCTATACTCTGATTTGTTAAATTACTTACGGGATGAAGACGTTATTGAGGATCAATTCCTGGTTTCACAAATTGTTCAAATAGTTAATAACAATAATCAGGTTAGAAAAATTGATTACTTGCTTAGTCAGTATATGGCTAGTGATAAACTGATGAAGGCTAATGAGGCTCGCATTAAATCTCTCAATGCTACAAAGAAAGATATTGTAGGCACTACAGATAAAATAGCTAAGGAGAATAGGATCTCTGTCAAGGGCAGAAAAGGCAATGTTTTAAGTAAAAACTCTTTAACTGCACTTATGGACAGATTGCGAAGTATCGACCTAAAAGAAGCAGAGGTTAATTTTTATGACCAAAAAAAAGCATATGGTATGCAAAGGGCAGCCGATATATCTATGCGAGCGATGACTGAACAGATACAGTTTGATGAGAATGATGTCAATCACATTATAACAGAACAGAGACGAATGATTGCAGATATGGAGCATAAAATTTTGGATTTAGAAGAGGAAAACAGGATATTACACACACGGCTACTAAATATGGAAGTTGATGCGGATGAGTAGCATAAAGCTTTCTAAGGCTAGATTGGAAACGTACAAAAAAAATGCAGAAATCATTATGTTTCTCAGGCGTAATCCTATTATAGCCTCCGAAGAACTTTTGGGTGTTCCTTTGATGGATAGTCAAAAATGGATATTACAACAATCATGGAACACACCCAATAATATCTGGACTTGCTCTCGTTCTTTTGGTAAGAGTTTTCTCGTTTCTGTGTTTGCTATGCTTAAAATGTTATTGTATCCAAACATCAAAATATATATTTTGTCAAGTAAAGGTAGCCAAGCCCAAGAAACCTTCTTGAAGCTCGAAGATATTGCTAAACAGAGGATATCGTCCATACCCTCTTTAACCGATATTTTTATTAACGAGGTTGAAAAAGCCAGCAACTCAGATGGTTTTGTGCATGATAAAGCGAGTTTTAGAGTGAGTGTACATGGTGGTGGAACTACCTATACTCTGAATAGTGTGCCGGACAACATTAGGGGTCGTCGCGCCAATCTTTTAATATTTGACGAAAGTTCGTTCTGTACGGATGAATTAATAACTACTGCACTACCTTTTATAACCCAGGATTCCGATTTTAAACTATCGACTAATGAAGACTTTAACTTATATATTATAAAGAAATCTGTGCCTAATCAAGTTATATTCGCTTCATCTGCTGGTGATATTGATTCTAAACATGCCCAACTGTACAGAGAGTATGGTTTAAGAATGGTGATTGGAGATTCCAATTATTTCTGTGCAGATATTCCATGTGATATCCCGTTGGCTCCTTTGTATAATGGTGAGCCTACAAGACCCTTGTTGACCAAGCAGAAAATTGACGATGAGATGCGGGCAAACCCTGATAAGGCCAAGCGTGAGTATTACAATAAATTTCAGGCAGATGGCGGCGTATCCCAAATTATTAAATGGGCTACTATTAGGAGAAATGAGACGTTTGCGTTGCCGCAGATGGCTAATAGTGGCAATGATAAATTTGTAATGGCATTTGATCCTGCCAGAACAACAGACAACAGCATTCTTTCAGTCATGAAAGTTTTATATGATGACAATCTTGGTTATTATGGCGAGATTGTAAACTGCACCAATTTGATGGATTTGAGCAAAAAAAAGAAAACACCTATGAGATCTCCGGATCAAATCAACTTTATAAAGCAATCAATTCTAGATTATAATGGTGATGCGCGTGACTATGAAAATATTTATGCTTTGCTAGTAGATAGTGGTGCTGGTGGTGGCGGTATTAGTGCTTTTGCTGATAACTTTCTTGAAAACTGGACAGATAGTAGAGGCATGGAGCACGCAGGCTTAATCGACCCTAATCACGAGCAGTATGTTGATACCGTAGAAGAGTACCCAAATGCACGCAGGATCTTAAAACTAATGTCGCCGCATAAATATAAAACCCAAATAGTAGAAGAGTTGTTAGAATTGCTTAAACTGGATTTAATTAAGTTCCCAAAAGAATATGATGGCAAGCCAGAAGTACCAATGACTATTGAGGATAAGAGTGGCGAAGTTGAAATACGCTATCGCACACTATCTATTGAAGAACAAGTTGCACTCGTTAATTTGGACATTATGAAAGCTGAAGCAACATCTATTCATTCTTTTGAAAACTTAGAGCGGACAAGTATTAGATACGCGCTTCCTAAAGACAAGGAGAAAATAATGTCCGACGACAGATTTGATACTTTGGCTATGCTTGCTCATTATTTATATGAGCTTAGGCGTGAAGATTTCCTAAACAAATCCAAAGCGACAAAGTATGACCTGCGCGATTACTTTTTTGTTAGTTAACTGCGTTTGAAAGGAGGGGTTGGATGGAAGAAGTAAATCAGATTGAAGAGCTTTTTAGGCTTTACAAGGAAATGGGCGCAGCTAAGTTTGGCATTTTGGGCAGCTTAAAAACTGATGCAAAGTTTAAATCCTTGAGGGATAATTTCACTAAAGAAGATGTGCAGGAATGGTTTAAAAATCCAGAAGAGCACGAGTCTGAAATAAGGGACTTTTCAAGATATTTATATATTAGCAAAGGTATTTATTACACTGCAATTAATTTTTATACAAATCTACCAACGCTCGATTACAATGTTGTACCTATGTTTTATGAATTTAACGAGCGTGAAAAGTCGAACATCCTAAGCTCTAAACAAAAGGCTGCAAATTATTGTGATGACATACTTGACAAATCCGTTGTTCGAAGCATTTTGAAGGCGGTGCTGAAAGATGGTTGCTACTACGGTTATGAAATCAAGTCGGGGCAATCATATTATTTACAAAGGTTGCCAAATGACTATTGTAGGGAAGGTAAGCTTATAAATGGCCTGCCAAGCATTGAGTTTGATTTTAGTTTTTTTGATGGACAAGAAGATCGTGTTGTTTTTTACCCTGCTGAATTTAAAAAACGATACGAGGCATACAAGAATGATAAGACAATTCAATGGCAGACATTGAATCACAATTATACTTTATGCATTCCTTTGGAAAGTGAAGACTTTAACTTTCCAGCATTAACAGGAATCTTTGACGATTTAATCGACCTAGACGATTACTACAAATACATGAAGGAAACAACCGCACTCGACACTGAGAAGGTGGTAACTCAAAAGCCACCCATGAACGAAGAAACAGGTCGTATGCTTGTAAATCCTGATGTGGTTCAATTTTTCCAAACTGCACTAGCCAGTGTTTTCGACGATAGATTCAAGGTTGTTTCTACGCCTTTTGAATTAGATGTTATTGACTTTACTAAAAGTAAAATGTCCAATAGTGGATTTGATGGTGTAGAAAAAATGAAGTCAGCAACTTGGAACGGTACAGGTATCGCCAAGCCTGTTTTTGGCGAAACAGATAGTGCGAGTGGCCTCAAAGTTAACTATGAGATTAATGCTAGTTTTGTTTTTGCTATTTTGGAAAAATTCGAGAGATGGCTAAAGCAGCGATTAAAGAAAGTTACAACTAAAAAGTATCCTTTCAAAGTTGAGTTTTTGCGAACAACCAATGTATATAGAAAAGATACTTTTGACATGTATTATAAATTACTTAGTATAGGAGGCGCAATTTCTCCTGTCATTTCTAGCATGGGCATGAACCCTGAAAGCTATATCAAAATATTGCAGTTGGAAAATATGGAAGGTATTAAGGATTATTTGCAAGTGCCTAGTAGTATGCACACACAACCTTCAGATGATGGTGAAGGTGGTGCTCCTTCTAAGGGCGATGATGAAATAGGGGATGCCGGAGAGCAAACTAGAGATGATGACAGTAATGTGCGTTAGTTTGTGAGGTGATACGTTTGTTTATTTATTGTTTCTCTAACGAGCTAAAAGACAAGTTAATAGCATGTGGTTACAAGATGATTAATAAACCCAGTAAAGATTACTGGGTTTTTATTAATAATAGGGATTTAAAATTTGATTTCAGTTGTGTAGAACAATCAAGTTTTAAGCTTATGAATAAATTGACTTTTTAAAAGGTGGTGATGTGTGTGGAGAAGATTAAACCGAATGTAGTTAGTATGGCAGTAACGTTTGATAATTTTCAACCAATTAACAACACTGGATTTGTACGTGGGCAATGTAAAGTCGCATATGCAGGCAAAAACAGAAACTATACCGACATTCCTCGTACTGCCTTTGATAGCGCTGAGTCTACAATATTTGGCGTCCCAATTGTGGGCAATTGGTTAGAAGATATCCATAATTTTGGTGGTCATGATTTGATTCTTGAAACCAAAGGCAACAAATTATCAATTAAAGACAATACTGTGCCTTATGGTTTTGTGCCGCAAGATGCCAATCCGCGGTGGGAAGAGATATATGATGAAAACGGTAATGCCAAATCATATTTTGTCGTAGACGTAATTTTGTGGAAAGAAAGATATCCTGAACCTATCCAGTTTATCATTGATAATAAAGTGAATCAGTCTATGGAAATTATGGTTAAAGATGGCGAGTGGGATGATGATTGGGAGTATTTTGTCATTCATGATTTTTATTATTCTGCTCTATGTTTGCTTGGCAGAGATATTTCTGATAATGGCGTTAAAGGCGAAGATAATGTAGAACCTTGTTTTGAGCAAGCTGAAGTCGAGGTTGTTGATTTTAGTATGAATCAAGATTTTAAGAACACATTTGCAGAATTAAAACAAGCATTTGAGAGGGGGGATATTGTGGACAATCCAGTAACTTACGAGGCCGAGTTTAAAGCTTTAGCTACAAAGTTTGAGAAATTAAATAAGCAATTCGCAGACCTGCAAGCCGAACACAACCAATTAAAACAGGATCGCGATGAATTACAGGCATATAAGGACGCACGTGAGCTTGAAATTCTCAAATCCCAAAAGCAAGAGATTATTAATGAGTATGCATTATTGCTTGACGAGAATGAAATGCAGGAAGTTATAGAAAATCAAGACGATTATTCGTTGGACGAGCTAAAGTTTCAACTAGCTACAATCTTTGCTGATAAATCGCTTGAACAAGCAAAACAAAAAAACAGCAAGTCTAAAAAAGATGATGATATTGTTGTTTTTGACAACAAACAACCTAGTGAAAAACCTAAAAAGAATAGGTTTGCTATTTAATTATTTTAAGAAAAGGAGTGAATGTTCGTGGTTAAAATTCATGATATCGTAGAAACCAGTAAAATGAGCATGGAGTATAGTGGTGCTTTAATTGATGTATTGAGGTCTGCTAAGACCGATTTGGACAATGGTAGATTAGTTGTAAGAGATGGGAATGAGTATAAGTACCCTGCGGACACTGCTGCTACTGACTTATTTCTAGTCACTACGCCAGAAAAAACCTATGAAAACGTAAGTCTAACCGAGTTTTACAACAAGGCTGGTAAAAAGATTAGGGCTGTCCGTGTGATGCTTGGGGATATTTTTGGTACCACTGCATTTGAAGGTGAGTTAGCTATTGGAGATAGGGTTATGGTTAAGGCTAACACTGGAGAATTAGTAGCATCTGAGCAGGAGCCGGCTGTAGAGTTTGAAGTCGTTGAAAAACGTGCTATAGGCGGTTTTCCCATGATTGTTGTCGAGAGAATAAAATAGGACAAATATCAGATAGAAAGGATGATGAATGTGGATAAAATTTTGAATAAATTTACTATGCAAGAAGCCGTTGACTTAGTTGTAGATAGTTATAGAAATGTAAGTACTAACCCCAATTATACTGCCGAAGAAAGGCGAGAAGGGGCAAGGGAATTACTTAGCGAACTGTCTAAAGACTATAGAAAAAACAAGGAGCAAATCTTTGCTATAATTGAGCAGACTATAACCGAGGTTCTTCCTGAAAGGTTACATAACACCATCGGTAGATTCGCTGAAATCTCCAAGTTTGCAGAAGGAGATACTCCTAGGTTTAGTGTTTCTAATGGTAAAATCACTGCATATACTGTTGCACTTGGAGGCACAGTTAACAGGCAAAGACGAACAAAAAGAACTATTACTGTTGAAACTGAAGCTACCCAGGTCAAGGTTTACGAAGAGCTTCCAAGGGTAAGAGCTGGTCTTGTCGACTTTAATGAACTTATAGATGATGCATTAAATGCTATTGAGGATGAGTTCTACAACAAGATTTATAAAACTCTTATAGGCACTTATGCTAATTTGCCCGCTGCTAACAAAGAATCTGCTGATACTGTGGTAGAGGCTGATTTTGATAAACTAGTTCAAATTGTATCTTCTTATGGCTCCCCTATCATTCTTGGTACTCGTGTTGGTTTAGCAACCTTGCCGAAGATTGATGCAGCAGAAGCCGAATCAGATATGTATAACCAAGGATTTTTGGGTAGATACAAAGGAACTCCTGTTGTTGAAATGAAAAACGTTACTACTGATGAAACTAATGAGGAGTTTGTACTGGAAGATCGATATATTTACATTATCCCTGAAGGCAAAGATAAGATTGTTAAGGTTGGTATTGAAGGTGATGCCTATGTGCGAGAGGAAAACGGTGAGGATTGGACTGTCAATTTTGAGACTTTAGTTCAAAATGGTACTGCCGTACTTCAAAACAATTTCTTCTGTATATATGACAATACTTCTTTGGCTTAGTACATAATCAATAAAAACAAATAGGGGCGATTTTGTATTGCCCCTATTTTTAGTTTAAAGGAGAGGTAGAATGGCAGAAAAAACAATTACTGAATCTACAAGAGTAAATGTTTACAACAATGTTTTTAATGCGGTTAGTTTTAGTCAGGCGAATGGCAGACGAATCCGTATACCTCGCAACGGCGGATTTAAACAGGTTACCGTAGAGGATCTAGAATATCTCTTAGGCAATGCTCCGGCTATGTTGACAGAAGGCATTTTGTATATTAAAGAAAAAGAAATTCGAGAGTACTTAGATATTGAACAGTATTATAAAGATGGTGCGGTTATTGCAAGTGACAATATTGATAGAATATTAAAGCAATCTGCGAACACATTGAAGAAAACCATCAAAAAAGCTTCGCCATCTGCAAAGAAAGAAATTGCTAAAAGAGCACAGTCAAAAGCTAAGGATTTAACTGGTGCACAAGTAGAGGTAATAGAAAAAGAAACTAAAACTGAAGTTACTGATAAAACTAAGTAAAAGGAGGGATGGCATTGTCTACTCCTTTTAGTGAAATATATACTATATTTTTAAATGACATTACAGATCAAAGATTAGTTGATTTACTAACTCCAGAGGAGCTTGGTGATGTTTTAGAGGATTATTTGATGGAATCGGCTGCAGTTCACTTTAAGGAATGCAAGAAAGATCTAAACGATATGGATTTAGAAGCAAAAGTGTTTAATTCTAATTTAACGCATGAGGAAAAAGTTATTTTATCTAAAGGTATGAAATTGAAATGGCTTCAATCTAATTTTATAGCAAATGAAAGTAGGTTAGTTTCTAGGTTGACCACAAAGGACTATCGCATTTTTTCGCCTGCTAACCATCTAAAGATTTTGTTAGAAATTAATAATGAGACTAAAACAGAGATACGTGAATTAATTATGAGTTATCTATACGATCATCTTATATATGGGGGGCGTTAATCATGGATTTAAACAGCATAATCGCCCTTCAAAAGCCACGAATGAGATTGCATAGTGATGACTCTAGTTTACAAAACAATGGTGTGTTTGATAATTTTGAGCGCAACCCATCATATCATGAAGTTGAGTATAGGAATAACACTATTGGTGTTCATGTAATTGATGATGGCATACGTAGTAATATAGCCTATCGTAAAGTTATTGCACAACCTCCTATAAAATTAAAAACTGGGGATTATATCTCTATTAGCAATGATGATATGTGGCTTTGTATCAATGAAGACGACTTGTTGTATAACAAAACGACGTTTGCCTCATGCAACAAAACCCTCAAATGGATAGATAAAAACAACATTTTAGTCACAAAGCCCGCTATTACAACATCTCAAACACTATACACCACTGGCATAAAGGAAGAAAAACTTATACAAGTGCCAAATGGTATGACGGGAATCTTGTTTCCATATGACGATGACACCAAAGAGTTAAATCGTGGCTGTTCTTTTGTATTCAATAAAACCAAATACAGCATTACCCATTACAATGAGGCTGATAGACCTGGTTTATTGGCATTAATATGCGAAGAATCCATTCCTAATAAAGATTATGACGATATGGAAAATGAAATAGCAGACAGATGGGTAGATGGCAGAGATAGACTAGGAGAAGATACGGAGCCACCTAATGATGGCGAAATTATAGTTGCTATTAGTGGTGCGGATTCGATAATGGTTGCTGATAAAGCCACGTATGTTGCGATTGTATATAACGATGAAACTAATGTAGATGAACTAGTGATTTTTTCACTATCAAACAATCTAGCACAAATTCAAAGTCAAGGCAATAACCAATGTGTTGTAAAAGCTAATGATAATTTTAATACTGGCAGAGTAACTTTAACTGCAACATTGGTAAGTGATGAAGCCGTATTTACAGAAAAAGAAATACGGATTGTAGGGATGTAGGTGATAATATGCTAGAAAACACTAGCCTGAAATTCAAACACATGTCTATGAATACAACTAAGATTATGATAGCGATGCTGAAAAATCAAGACTTGCTACGATATGTACATTATTTGGGTAATTATGACCCTTTGGATAAAAATTTGGAAGACGTTGGTATGGCAACAGTTAAGAATAATAATTTTGTTTTAACGTTGTTCAATCCTGAAATACTCGTAGAGACAAAAGCCATGCTTTTTTTGAATCCGTATAATGTTCGATTTGGGAGAGGCACAACTGCTAATGACAACTTTTTACTAGATATAGTCTTACCATATAAACATTGGATAATAGAAGAAACTAGTGAGTTACGTGTTTACTCAATAGCTTATCAAATAGCTAAGACTATCGATCAAAAGAATATAGCGGGCGTGGGGAACATCAAAATTACAGATTGTAAGGCGTTTAAGGTAGACAATAAATTTTCCGGTGTGTCCTTAATATTTGAAGTAGAAAACGCAACCTATATGGGTTAATGGATTATGGATAACATTAAAGAATTCTATATTATTGGTGACCCTATAGACACCCGAATTGGAAAGTTGTATCCAGTTACAGTAAAAGAATATCCATATTTTATTAAGCACATAGGTACATTACAGTTCGATAAGCGTGACTTACTGTTTTATTTATCTGGCATGGTATCACAAAATGAAGAGATGCGTCCTATTTTTGATTTGGCCAATAGCATACCATTGTTTAATTTTATAACATATTTTGCTGATGAATCCTATAAGGGTTCTTTTTTATATGAATTATATGAGCAATATAAGGCGTTGTTTAGTTTTTGTTTTCGCAAAGACGTATTTGATATGATTCAGGATAACGAAGAATTTGACTATTTTATTAATCTTATAATAGATTTTAATGATCTTAGCAGGGAAAAGGTTAGTCACAATCCAGAATTGGCAAGATTTGATAGACTAAAACAAAAGTTAAATGAACTCAAAGGCGAGTCCATTACGTTCGAAGCTATGTATACGTCTGTTTTATTATCATCAAATACGCATCCCAATGAAATGACTTTATACCAGTTTAGTAAGGCGTTCGACAGAATAATGCGATATAAAGACAATGATACAACAACATTATTTGCAACGGTAAGCGACAAGGTGGATATTGTTCCCTGGTACGGTTCTAAGAAGAAAGAGAAACAATCTTTTATTACCGAAGAACAATTGAAACAAGGGGTTTCCAAAAACCTGTAGTGAAGACTACGGGTTTTTTATTTATAACAAGAAAAGGAGAGTGCTATATGAAAACTTACCTAATTAAAGATGTGCTTGAGGCCTACATAGAGTCCACCAATGGTAAAAAGTATTTTTATGGGCTTACAACCGAATCAAGCATTACAAGAAACATGACTCAGGAATTGATAAGGGCTGGCATTGGGTCTAAAGTTGTCGGGACTCTTAGTGATAGCGAAGGCTATACTATTGACATAACTACGGGACTTTTCTACGAAGACACTATTGAATTACAAATAGGAGAGGAGTTCAAAAGTGTAAATGATTTAAAGGTTCAAAAAATAAGCGTAGTCGATGGCGAAGTTACAGCTACAGAGGAAGAGGTCGCTGGCAACGCCATAGAACTAGAATCCACCGCTGTTCCGAAGGATGTTAAATTACAATTGAGAACTATTGCTTATGACAATAAGACTCAAGAGGTTGTAGCAGAAATATTCTGGATTTTTGACAGAGTTTCTCCCTCTGGGGAGTTTACACAAACCTTTGGTATGGGACAGAACAATGTTCAGGAGATTTCCTTCCAGACGTTGATTCCTGATGGTGAAACAAGTTATGGCAGATATGTAATAGTACCAAGGGAAACTGGTGGCGATGGAACTGGTGGCGATGGTCAAGGTTAATTAATAACACAACAACGAAAGGAGATGGAGCTTACCCCTCTGTCTCCTATATTTTTTTTGATAATTTTGATGGTGATAAAATACGTGTTTTATTTCTTGCCACCTCTACTAAATAAACATATGAATAAAGGGGGTATTACTATGTCCCGAAGAATGGGAGTTGGTTATTTAGGGTCAGATGCCTTGCAGACAAGTATAGCAAATCAGGAAATAGTGCCAAAGCCACCAGAGCATTGGACTATAGGATATCACTTGTATAAATTTTCTTTAATGAATTATGATGACTGCACATTAATCATTAATGGTAAAACTGAATTGTTTATTA
>LSQX01305738.1_pt1 | contig 12695 bp, 12 predicted proteins | sample 654561 | NCBI WGS metagenome assembly LSQX01 (sample SAMN04489861, study PRJNA283612) | anaerobic digester metagenome | isolation source: 4 biogas reactors fed with cattle manure at either 37C or 55C with and... | place: Denmark: Kongens Lyngby | collected 2014 | reverse complement strand
GGTATGTAATAGGTTAGTAGGCCAAAGAGGGAGGGCAAGGACATAATCAGACTGCTGAAGCTCGTCGTGGATCCCTTGCTGAGATGGCGGAAGAAGACAGTAATCCTCATCTATAAACCCAAGGGATACTATGACGATTAATTGATCACTGGGGTACAACAATCACCCGCGGACGGGCCGGATAGGTTGACCGGTTCACCAGGGAACGGCCCAGTTCCACCCCCTGTGCATCCCTTTTGACTTTCCACACCGAGACCACAAGACCACGCGCTCCTGGCTTTTCTACCACTTGCTGGCCGGGGGAAAGGGTGGCAGAAGTTCGATAGACCGTCGGTATGGGCAGTTCCTGTTCAACCCTGCTGACCAGTTCATAGATGAATTGGGGCCGTGCACCGTAAATGCGGACCGTGAGAACACCATCCTGGGCCTGGGCCTTAATCAAAATGCAGTGATCAAGATCATTTCGGAACTTCAGGTCCAAGGCTGCATCGACCACGGTGGCGTCCTGACCCAGGGGTAAATAGGTAACGGGTACCGAGTGGGGATGCCGCTCCACAATGGTAAGGTCCGCTAGGACCGCAGCAGCGTAAAGGGTGCTGGAGACCTGACATACACCACCACCGATATCCGGTTGGAGTTCCCCATCAATAATCACCGGCGCATTCCGATAACCCCTGGCGGCAGTTCGGGGGCCGATGCGCGCATTAAAGGAGAATACCTCCCCCCGATGCAAGACAGTACCGTCGAGGGTAGCCGCGGCCAAAGCTACATTATGGGCTCGGTCAGTTTCAGTGGGATCGTAGCGTGTGGTAAAGGAGGCAAGGAGGGAAACAATCCCACAGTTTTCCGCGTCTTCAGTGGTTAGTTTGGGGGCAAGGGGAATCATCGGCAGCTGCACCTTGCCTTTCCCTGGATTGCAGACCGCTTCTTTAATCAGCAAGGCAGCCCGTTCCAGCTCCAAACCCCGTCCCCACTGGGCAGGGATAATAGTTACGGTATCGTCGGCCAGTACCTGAAAACTCGCATCCTGGGGTGGCTGATAGAGTTCCTGGGCAAGACTGTTCAAGAATTGGGTGAACTCGTCGCCGGCCTTGAGGATCCAGGGTACTCGCACACCCTCCTGGGCAGCTTGCATCCGTTGACGCATCTGGTCCTTCAACGTTCCCCTCCGGCCGATCCCATACGCGTAATCCACCATCGCCTCAATATCCACCACAAAGCCCAAGCTCTCGGGGAGCACCTGCCAGGACTGGCCATCGGGTCCTACCAGCTCGATGGGGGTCAACGTAGGCTGCAGCTGTCGAAGGAGCTGGGCCGCTTGGACCGGGGACAGGCCTCCCAGGGGAAGGGAGTCAACATAGACACCTTCCGCAATACCTTGGTCTTCGAAATAGCCGGTGACATAGCCAATACACATCCCCACCACACTACAGATACCCAGTAATAGGGCCAGGAAGATCAGACGGTTCCGGTTCAATACCACGACCCACATATGCTCACCCCAGGTAACCTAGTATATTCTTCTTTCGCACCATCCACCGATTATCCTGCTTGACCTAGGACAGATTCCTGGTGAAGAGTTTCCTCACCAGGGCTACTCCCAGGAGCACAGCACCAATGTACCCAAACAGCGGGTAAGCCGCGGTCACAAGCTCCCCAAAACCCACAAATCCCACCAGAAGGCCCACCAATGTACAAAGAACGATCCCGCTCCGGTAGCTGTTCAGCCGCTTGCGAAGGCGACAGGCCAGGGCATGGACATTAGCCACCGCGGTAGTGAGCATGGCCAGCCACAGAAGCACCGTAAAGGCCAGGGACCACCAGGGACCGAAATCTTCCATGATGGCAAGGAGGGGCAGATCCAACAACAACGTTTCTGTGCGGTAACTGAGCAAGCCGATCAACATGGCGACAAGGACCGCTCCCAATAGCCCCCCACCCAACATAGCAGCGGTAAGGGCTTCGCGACCATCTCTGATGGTGTGGCCAAGGGCGGCGATTACTCCTGCCCCCAGGGAGAGGTTGTAGACCACGTAGATACAAGCAGCACTCCACCAATGGGCAGGATAGCCATAGTCCTCGATCACTGTGGTGGCTAAGTGCCTTTCGGGGGTCACCAAGACCTTGAGTCCCAGCAGGATGGGGATCAGACACATAACGGGAACCAGTAGACCACTAGCCGATAGGAGCCCTGTGGCTCCCCTTTGCAAGATCAAAAGGCTCAGGCCCCCCATGAACACCGCCCCCACCCAGGCCGGAAGTCCGTAGCGATCTTGTAGAAGGGTACCACCCCCTGCGAACATCACCCCAACACTGACAAGAAGCATGGTCAGCATCCATCCATCTAGGGCTTTCCCTAAAGACCCCTTGCCCAGGTGTGGTAAGAGATCTACGTAGGACCGGGCACCCAGCCGCTGGCTGAACAGGTACAACCCGCCCCCAAGCAGGGTGAACAATAGGATCGCCAGGCCCGCACCAGCAAAGCCATAGCCCCCAAACCGACCGAAGAAGTGCATCACTTCTCGACCGGTGGCAAACCCCGCCCCGATGATGGCTCCGGTGAAGGTGGCCGCCAGTTGAAATGTCCTAAGGCAGTTTTCCACGGTTTTCCCCTCCGTGGTAAGTATATGGCCTCCTTCTCCGCCTTACCACTGGTATGTATAAAGAACCGCCCTCGATCATATACTGTGAACGATTACTAGTTGGAACCATTTTCCTTAGGGGTGAGACCGTGGAGGGTACCATCAGCAAGTTGAAAAGGGCATTGGGCTTTGGGATGCCAACGCGAGTGACTGTGGATGATCCCGACGCGTGTAAGAAAGTAGCAGCTATGATGCTGGACCACATGGAGCGGCTATTTGTGCCCCGGCAACCCCTGACCCTATTATGTATCGGCACCGACCGCTCCACCGGTGACTGTCTGGGTCCCCTGGTGGGCACTGGTCTGGCCCGCCTCAATTTGCCGGGGGTAACCATCTACGGTACCTTGGAGTCCCCCGTACACGCCGGAAATCTCGATGACACCCTGCGGGACCTGTCCCCCGAAGAAAGGGAGGCCGTCATCGCCATCGACGCCTGTCTCGGTAAAGCCGATAACGTAGGCACCATCAGCGTCCGCTCGGGACCCCTATCCCCGGGCAGTGGGGTCAACAAGAAACTGCCTCAGGTCGGCCACTTCCATATCGTCGGGGTGGTAAATGTCGGTGGCTTCATGGAATACTTCGTGCTCCAAAACACACGGCTCAACATCGTGATGCGCCTGTCGGAGGTGCTAATCAGCGGAATCCGGCTGGCGATCCTAGAGCATTTTGGTCTGTACTCTCCCGCGCAGACTACACCCCTTTACCCCTTTCCGTGGCAGGAATATGCCGATGAAGCAGTCCGTTAGGGAAAAAATGGGCCTTGGCGGAAACCCAAGGCCCCATTGCACTCTCCACTCTTTTTCGGACAGACGTCGCCCGACTACTTGGTGTTGTTGGAGTAAGCTTTCTCTTTCGGGTCCGCTTTCTTAACCTGGTCAGGCTGCTTCCGTTCCCCAAGGGAAGCGGATGGTTTGTCGGTGATCATCTCGCACTCACCATTGAGAATCGCCCCTTCATCGATGACCAAAGTGCGCATAGTGGCCTTTCCTTCCAGGTAGCCGCCTGCCAGCAGTTCCAACCGCTCTTCGACGTAAATCTCCCCCTGCAGCTTTCCTGCAATGATGGCGTTCTTAGCGCGGATAATGCCCAATACAACACCGGTACTACTGATGCTCACATCGCCAGAACTGACAATATCCCCGTGGATCTTGCCTTCAATCCGAATCCCGCCAGTTTGCAAAGTCCCTTCGATGTTGGTCGTCTCTCCGATCACCGTCTCCATAGCGATGCCCGCATCCTGACTTTTGCGAAACATAATAACCTGCTCCTTATCTCCTTTATGGTAAGTAAGGATAGGGGTTCACCGGTTCTCCGTTGAGCCTTACCTCGTAATGTAAGTGAGGACCAGTACTCACGCCGGTACTACCAACCGCGGCGATGATATCCCCTTTCTCCACCATCTGCCCCTGGCTTACGAAAAGCTGTTGGTTATGGGCATACAGGGTGCTAATTCCCGTACCGTGATCAATGATCACCGTCAACCCATAACCCCCGTACTCACCGGCCAAGGTGACTTTACCCCGGGCGGTGGCCCGCACCTTAGTACCGGCAGCTGCCGCGATATCGATCCCGGAATGGAGATGGCGCTTACCGGTAATCGGATGGGTCCGCCAGCCGTAAGTAGAGCTGATCCACCCGACCACGGGCCAAAGGGAGGGCGTTCGGTCTAGAAGCTCCCGGTAGGCCACGCTTTCATACAGCAATCTTTCCAGAGTGGTTTCCCTTACTTCCAACTGCGCCTGAATCCACTCAATGTCATCGGTAATCCAGTCGTGGAGGTTTACCCTTTGGCCCACACCCCCACCGATATTCTTAGTATAGCCCCAATCGGGGAACATGTAGCCTTGGGTTAAGATGACTTCGGGCTCCACGGTACCCGTTTGGGCTAGGACATCCAAAACCTATTCACTTAAATTCTCCAGTTGGGCCAGCTGCACCCGGAAGGAGTCGATCCGGGAGGCATACAACTCCAGGAGGATCTGCTGTTCATCCAATTGCTGTCGTGCCTGTTGATACGAAAGCTTTTGCTCGTTGAGGTTTGTAAGCAAGCAATCTATATAGGAACGATTTTGAATATGTGAATGTAGTAGAAAGCCGAAGGCCAAGACAAACAAAGTCACAAAGGTGACTATCCCCCAAAGCATCCATGGCCTCAGAGCTAGCTTCTTGATGTTCCCTCGATTTGATGGAAGAAACATAATCGTAAAGGCTTGATTACGTTTACGTTTCCTCCGGCGACGATTCTCCATGCCTCGATACATCCTTCCGCTTCTCTCCAAGGAATTTGCATAAGACTGCGTCCGTAGACAAAAGATCCTTTCGCTATCCAGGGGGGATTTTCCTTCTCTAGACAATCCATCTAGGTAAGGGGTATCTGAACCAAGAAGCGTTCCTGTATAATCCTAGGTTGCCAACTAACCGTGCAGGGCCGCAAAGGATCTAACAACAAGGTAAGATCAGGAGCATCGGGCCTGATCAGGACGATAAGCTGAAATGCGGTCTCGGATTGCAGGGCAGGAAGTACGAAGCAATCCACCACGCCGGGTAAAGCTAGAATCGCTGTCGGGTCGGGCGGTGGTTTGCGGAAACTGCGCACCACCCAACATCCTGTGGGGGTAGTCTTTGGGTACCCATTGGTTCCCCAGGCAATGCGGTAATCGGGACCTTCTTTTGTTCCAAGGAGTACAAAGGGCCCAGAAGCTTGCCGGTATTGAGCCACTCGCTGCAACCAGGTGTATTCCTCGGGCAAGGAAGCCGTCGTTAGAGTCTTGATCCCTTCCTTGCCCAGGAAGCGACTAAGAAGTAGCGCCCTTTGAGCACCGCTGGTGGGTAAGTCCTTTGCCGGGGGTAGATCCAAAATCTCGAGCAACCGATCAAAGGAACAGTCCCCCGGTAGAGAGAAGATGTGCAAACGATCCACCCTATTCATGGCGGGCGGCCTCACCAATCAGACGATTGATCCGAGCGGCTATGAACCCGGCACCAAAGCCGTTGTCAATGTTAACCACACTGACTCCAGCAGCACAAGAATTGAGCATGGACAGCAAGGCCGCCAGGCCCCCAAAACTGGCCCCATAGCCCACACTGGTGGGCACGGCGATAACGGGACGATCCACTAGTCCTCCCACTACACTAGCTAGGGCCCCTTCCATACCGGCGACGACGATAATCACATTGGCCTGTACAAACCGCTCCCGTTGAGCCAACAGACGGTGTAGGCCCGCCACCCCCACATCATAAATCCGCTCCACTTTGTTGCAGGCCATCTCCGCGGTGATGGCTGCTTCCTCGGCTACCGGCAGATCCGAAGTCCCCGCAGAGATCACCGCAATGGTGCCAGGATAGGTAAAGTCCTCCGCAGGGGCTAGGGTAAGGGTGCGCGCGATAGGATTGTACTGGATCCCGGGTACCAATTCCTTTGTGGCCAAATACATCTCCTCGGTGGCCCGGGTACAGAGGATGCGTGTGCTTTGCTGGCTGAGCACCTCCACGATCTTCGCCACCTGTTCCACAGTCTTCCCGGCACAATACACCACTTCGGGAAAGCCCTGCCGCAGGGCCCGATGGGAATCCACCTTGGCAAAACCCAAGTCGGTGTAGGGCAGATCCTCGAGGGTTTTAATGGCCTCCTCGAGGGAAATCCGGTTTTGTTGAACTTGTTCAAGTAACTGCCGCAGTTGGACGCGGTCCATGACATTCCCTCCCAAGAAACGAAGTGGAGGCCTGTTTTCTTCCGCTAGCCTCCGAGATTTGCCCCCCTCACCCTTGGTTCCTGTGCCGGTTAACCCAGGCCTTCACCAATTGGAGCAGATCCTTCCGGGCCCCGCAACCCGGGGCTGCCTTTCCCAAAGGTGCCCCCTTTTGTACCGCCCGCCGAACCCGGCGGTCATAGCGCACGGCACCCAGGTACTCGATGGGATACCCCACCAGCTCCTTTATGACATAGCACATCTTTTCCGCGGTAGCACTGGCCTCTCGGTGGGAATCCACCTGATTCAGGACTAGGTAGACCGGGGTATTGATCCCCTGTTCCTTCAGTTGATAGGCCACCGCATAGGTGTCCGCGATGGCATGGGGCTCTGGAGTGGAGACTAGCCAGATCCCCCCGGCCATATTCACCAAGTCGCCGGTACCTGGATACGCCATCACCGCAGTGTCCCCCACCAGGTAATCCACGTCCTCCATCAATTTGGCCACTTCCGCCCGAAGTCGATACAACGCCAAGGGGGTAAGGGTCACCGGCAACCGGGGTCCTGGGATCAAGAAGAGGTCCGCCACCGGACTAATTAGCTCCCTAACCTTGGCCTGCCCCCTAAAGAGATCGGCCAGTTCACCCGGGGGCTCCACCCCCAACAGCCGGTGCAGGTTGCCGCCGGTCAGGTCACCATCCAGTAGGGTCACCCGCTTACCCAGGGCAGCCAGTTCGTAGGCCAGATTGAGGGATATAAAAGACTTTCCCACCCCGCCCTTCCCGCTGGTGACCACCATGGTCCTTTCTAGGACACCGGGGGCGTGAAGTCGGATCAGCAGTCCCTGGGCGTTCCGTTCCACCACCTGGCCCACCAGACACAGGTCCGAATTGTCAGGCAAACGGAGGGTAACCTCGGTACCCTGGTTAATCAAGGCGGCACGACCGCCGTCTTTGGGCAAAGTTAGCCTCAGCAGGGATTGATCAGTTTCCAAACATCTACACAAGTATGTACGGAGGGTTGGCGAGAGAAGCGTGATGGACAAATTGGTACCCGGTGCGACGATCCCTTTGGCGTTCCCGTTGACAGGCGCAAGTTCTACCATGGCTGATTATCCCGGCCTCCTCGTGTTCTTCACCATGTTCCACGTGGAACATCCGCGGTCTAATCTCTCAGAATCAGGTCAATAATGCGCTGCAACTCTTCCTCGGAGTAGTACTCGATCTCGATTCGTCCTTTGTTTTTCTGTTGCTTGATGACTACCTTGGTACCCAGGGCATCGCCCAATTCACTCTGAACCAGGGCCAACTGGGGATTGGTCCTCTTCTCCAAGGTTCCACGTGGAACATTTTCTGATGTTCCACGTGGAACACTCCCCTTTTCCACCAATGCTTCGGTCTGTCGCACCGAAAGGGAGCGTTTCACCACGTAACGGGCCATCGTGTCCTGCAGGGAGGGATCGGCAATACCCGCCAGGGCCTTGGCATGGCCTACGGAGATGACCTCCTTGGCCACTAATCCTTGCACAAAGGGTGTGGTTTGCAGAATCCGCAACATGTTAGTAATGGTGGACCGGCCTTTACCAACAGCATCGGCCACTTCCTGTTGGGTTAGGCCAAATTCTTCGATCAACCGTTCATAGGCCCGTGCCTCTTCCAAGGGATTCAGATCCTCCCGTTGCACATTCTCGATGAGGGCCCATTCCATCATCTTCCGATCATCCACCTCTTGGATGATGGCAGGGATCCTCTTCAGTCCTGCAAGTTGCGCCGCTCGCCAGCGCCGTTCACCCACCACCAGGACGTAGCCGCTTTCGCCCTTGGTCACCACGATTGGCTGCATCACACCGTGCTGTCGGATGGACTCCGCTAAGCCCTGAAGCTTCTCCTCATCAAAATCGATCCGGGGTTGGTATGGGTTAGGCACGATCTCTTCTATACTAATCTCCTGGATGCCCTGCTTTTCCTCCATCGCCTCCTCGGGCAACAAAGCCCATAATCCTTTGCCTAAAGCCCTTCTGCCCTTCGCCATCCTTCAACCCTCCCCACTTGCTACCTTGTCCCCCTGCCCCGCTTACTCAGATATTCCTCGGCCAGCTGACGGTAGGCAATCGCCCCCTTGGAGCGATCGTCATATAGATAAATGGGTTGTCCAAAGCTCGGGGCTTCGCTTAGTTTCACGTTTCTAGGCACGATGGTCTCAAAGACCCGTTCCCCGAAGACCTCCCGCACCTCCTCCACCACCTGCTGACTGAGGTTCGTACGGGCATCATACATAGTCATCAGCACTCCGTCGATCTCCAGGCCTTCATTTAAGTGCTTGCGGACCATATCGATGGTGTTCATCAACTGGCTTAGGCCCTCTAAGGCATAGTACTCGCACTGAATGGGAACGAGGACACCGTCGGCACAGCTCAACCCATTGATGGTCAACAATCCCAAAGAGGGAGGTGCATCAATAAAGATGAAGTCGTACTGATCGCGGACCCCGTCCACAGCCCTCTTCAACCGATATTCCCGAGATATGGTGGAGACAAGTTCCACTTCGGCACCGGCCAAATCGATCCGCGCCGGAGCCACATAGAAGTTTTCGATGGCCGTAGGCAAAATGACCTCTTTCAAGGAGCGGCCTCCGATGAGGACGTTGTACATGCAGAGTTGAATATCCCGTTTCTCCACACCCACACCACTGGTGGCATTCCCCTGGGGATCACAGTCGATGAGCAACACCCGCTGGCCCAGCACCGCAAGGTACGCCCCCAGGTTCACCGCGGTAGTACTTTTCCCCACACCGCCCTTTTGGTTCACTACGGCAACGACCCTGGCCAACTTCACCACATCCCGTACAAGAATTTTCAAATCCCTTCGATACTTCGCCAAGAAACCGCAGTCCTCCTGCTAGCTCCCTAAAACAATGGCCGCTTTCGGGCCATCCCCGGCCGTCGGGGATACTTCTCTCTGGCAGGACGCACCTTTTCCACCACAATCAGTCTTCGAACGCCCAAGCCAAAGGGCAAATCATATTCCCTCTGCTGTTCCCGGTTCAATGCTCCACCCAACTCTTCCAACAGCAACCCTTCGTCCACGGGTTCCTCCTGGGGGCCCTTCATGATCACCAGTACGCCTCCCACCCTCAATAACGGCAGCCCCAGTTCGCACACTTCGCCCACACTGCCCACACCGCGGCATAGGACCGCACCGTAGTCTTCCCTGTGGGTCAAGGCCAGCTCCTCGGCCCGCCCGTGTACTGCCTGAATTCCCTTCAGCTGGAAATGCTGGATGACCCTTTGCAAAAAGGCCACCTTCTTACCAACACTGTCCAGCAGCACCGCCTCTTTGTCCGGAGCGTAAAGCTTAAGGGGAATCCCCGGAAAACCAGCACCACTGCCCACATCCACGAAACTATCCGTAGACTCAAACTGCGGTATAAAGGACACCGCCAAAGAATCCAGGAAATGCTTGACCGCCATCTCCCTTTCGTCAAGAATCCGCGTAAGATTGAGCCGTTGATTCGCCCCATAGACATAAAGAGCGAAGGCCGAAAACGCCTCCACCGTCTCCGGTGACAAGGGAATACCCATGGCCTCCGCGCCCAGCTTCAAATCCTCACAAAAGCGTTCTTCACTGAAACTCACGGTACTGCTCCCTTTTTCTTTTTTCCAGGTAGATCATCAGGGTATTAAGATCTGCCACCGACACACCACTGATCCGACTGGCCTGACCCAAGGACCGAGGCCGTACCTTACTCAGTTTCTCCGTGGCCTCCCGGGACAGGGCCGGCACTTTTCCATAGTCCAGATCCAGAGGGATCAAAAGCTCCTCCAACTGCCGGAACCGTTCCACTTGTCTGCGCTCCCGCTCGATATACTCCGCATACTTCACTACCACTTCCAGTTCTCTTGGATAGGGAAAAGCATCCTCCCGGCCCAAACCCGCCAAGATCGCCTGGATATCTCCATAACCCAACTCTGGACGTTTCAACAATTGGTACAAAGTCTCCCCCTGGACCAAGGGTGTGGTTCCCGCGGCCCGGAGTACCTCCTGCACAGGCGCCTGGGGCTTCACCCACAGTTCTTTCAGTTCCTCGGCCCGGGACGCGATAGTATCCCACTTGGCCCGGATAGCATCATATCTATCTTGGCTCAATAGGCCGAACTCATAGGCCTTTTGGCCCAGCCGCAGATCCGCATTGTCCTCCCGCAACCATAGCCGGTATTCCGCCCGGGAGGTCATCATGCGGTAGGGTTCCCTGTTGTCCTTGGTGACAAGGTCATCGATCAGAACGCCGATATAACCTTCCGAACGGTCAATGATGAGAGGCTCCTCTCCTCGTTGCTTCCGGACGGCGTTTATGCCTGCTATAAGCCCTTGTGCCGCCGCCTCCTCGTATCCCGACGATCCATTAATTTGACCTGCGAGAAACAGTCCCTCAATCCCTTTCACTTCAAGAGATAATTCCAAGACGGTCGGATCGACACAGAGATACTCGATGGCGTAAGCGGGACGCATCATTTCGGCATTTTCCATCCCCGGGACTGTCTTAAGCATCGCGCGCTGAATCTCCTCCGGCATGGACGTCGAGAGACCGGAAGCGTACATCTCTTGTGTATCCAAACCTGTCGGTTCGAGAAATACGTGATGGCGTGAATGACTGGGGAATTTAACGATTTTATCTTCAATGGATGGACAATACCGAGGTCCGACCCCCTCGATCACTCCGGAATAAAGAGGTGATCGGTCCATGTTGTCGGAGAGAAGTTGTTTCGTCGCATCCGTTGTCCACGTAATATAGCAGGCGAGTTCCGCCGCGGGGCGCCACGACGGGTCGTCCTCATGCTCAAAAGAAAAAGGTCTCGCATCACGGTCGGCTGCTTGAAGCTCCATCTGATCAAGATCGACACTGCGCCTGTGAAATCTTCCGGGCGTCCCTGTCTTGAAACGTCGAGTCGGCAACCCGAGCGCCGTCAAAGCGTCGCCTAAACCGCAAGCAGGAGCAAGCTGGTCGGGACCGGAACTGCGTACCGAATCGCCGATAATAACGCGCGCATCGAGAAAAGTACCGGGACAGAGAATCACTTCGCTCGCCACGTAAAGCGAACCGGTCGCCGCAACAACGCCCTCAATTTTTCTTTTACCCTTTACGCCCGCGACAAGAAGCCCCGTGATCTCCTGCTGAATCAACGAGAGAAGGGGTTCCGATTCGAGCACCTCTTTCATCCCGCGTTGGTAGCCCGTACGATCCATCTGCGCGCGAGGCGACATGACGGCAGGACCTTTCGTAGCGTTCAGCATACGATACTGGATCATATGGCGATCCGCCAATCGCCCCATCTCGCCGCCGAGGGCGTCGATCTCCCTGACCATTTGTCCTTTTGCCGTGCCGCCGATGTTGGGATTGCACGGCAAATTTGCGAGGCTGTCGAGCGTCATCGTAAACAGCAGAACGCGGCGCCCGAGACGTGCCGCCGCAAGCGCCGCCTCACAACCGGCGTGACCGGCGCCGACGACAATGATATCGGCCTCTCCGGCGACAAAGGCATTTTCTTTATTGCGTGCTTCAGCGAGAGACAACATCGCTATTTACCGATACAGAACCGGCTGAAAATCTTCTCGATCAACGTCTCGGAGACGTCTTCACCCGTAATGGTCGAGAGCTCCGTCAGCGCTTCTTTCAACGAGATGGCGACCAGATCGAATGAAAGACCCGCCTGAAGGTCGGCTCTCGCGCGACCGACAAGTTCAACGGCGCGGTCGACGGCGACCTTATGGCGCGCATGCGTCAGCATACCGTGACTATGTCCTTCACCGTGCGATTTCACCTGTTCGTGACTGGTAACGGAGAGAGTTTCCTCCGTAGAACTGAGAATCCCGCCTTCAATGAAACGCACCAGTATCTCCTTAAGGCGATGCAAATCGTCTTCGGAGCGGTCCGACCATGTCAGCGTAGGCAAATCCGGGAAACGTTCCGCAGCGTAATACGCAGGATCTTCTTCAGCAGGAAGCGTCGGACGCAGGTCGTCCTTGCCCAATATGAGGAGAAGCTCCTTCCCCTCCTCGAGACATCTCTCAATCCGAGTTTCCTCCTGCAGGCGCTCGTCTTCGGGGGGCAATGGCGGTGACAAGACCCATAAAACGAGATCAGCCGCGCGCAATGCATTTTCCGCACGCATGATCCCCTCGCGCTCAATGGGATCCTGACTGTCAATTGCAAGTCCTGCCGTGTCGGTCAAATGAACTAGGTATCCGTTCAGCGTGAGATCGATCTCAACCGTATCGCGCGTCGTGCCGGGGATATTGCTGACAATCGCACGGTCACGTCCTGAAAGAGCGTTGAGGATTGATGATTTGCCGACATTGGGACTGCC
>LSQX01033078.1_pt2 | contig 12695 bp, 12 predicted proteins | sample 654561 | NCBI WGS metagenome assembly LSQX01 (sample SAMN04489861, study PRJNA283612) | anaerobic digester metagenome | isolation source: 4 biogas reactors fed with cattle manure at either 37C or 55C with and... | place: Denmark: Kongens Lyngby | collected 2014 | reverse complement strand
CCGCTTCCATAACTCCGCCGGTGGCTCCGAATATAACGGCGGCTCCGGTGGATATTCCAAGCGGCTCATCGAATGGCTCATCCGGCAGATTGACGAAGTCAACTCCCGCCTCCCGCATCATCTGAGCGGCCTCGCGAGTGGTCAATACCGCGTCTACATCGGACAGACCATCAACTACAGACATCTCCTCGCGGCCTGCCTCCAGTTTTTTTGCGGTGCAGGGCATAATGGATACGCTGTATATCTTCGACGGATCAACGCCCATTTTCTCGGCGTAGTAGGTCTTTGCAAGCGCGCCAAACATCTGCTGCGGGGACTTGCATGTGCTCAGATTCGGCAGCAGTTCCGGGTAGAAATACTCGATAAAGTTGATCCAGCCCGGGCTGCACGAAGTGAGCATCGGCAGTACTCCGCCGTTGGTAAGGCGGTTAAGGAACTCGTGACCTTCCTCCAAAATAGTCAGATCAGCGGTGAAGTCCGTGTCAAATACCTTGTCAAAGCCAACCCGCCTCAATCCGGCTACCATTTTTCTGGTAACCCTGCTGCCGGCGGGCAGTCCGAACTCCTCGCCTATGGCCACGCGCACAGCCGGAGCTGTCTGCACGATCACGTGTTTATCAGGATCGGCAATTGCGTCCCAAACCCTGTCGATATGGTTCTTTTCGTAGAGTGCGCCTACAGGGCAAGCCGATACGCACTGGCCGCATGCGACGCATACCGCCTCGGCCAACTCCTTTTTTGCAGTCGGAGCAATCACGGTGTCGAATCCGCGATCCACGGCAAACAGTGTCCCCACCGTCTGCACGTTCTGGCAGACCTCCACACAGCGTCTGCACAGGATGCATTTGCTGGAATCGCGAACGATTGCAGGGGACGAGGTATCCTCTATGCGCTTTGGCATTTCACCTTCAAAGCGATTTTCACGAATGCCCAATCGCTTTGCTATCGCCTGAAGTTCGCAGTTGAGGGTGCGATTGCAAGCGTTGCAGTCCTGCCTGTGCGCGGAAAGCATCAGCTCGACCACGGCCTTTCGGGCGTTGTGCACCCGTCTGGTATTCGTGCGAACTACCATTCCATCGGTTGCAGGGAACGAGCAACTGGCCTGCAGCGCACCGCGCCCTCCTTCGATTTCGACCAGGCATACTCGGCACGCTCCAAGAGGCTTATGGCCCGGCATATGGCACAGCGTGGGAATATATATCCCCGCGGCGTTGGCAGCGTCGAGAACGGTGCTGTCTTTTGGGACGCTGACCTGTATTCCATCTATTGTAACGTTTATCTGTTCCATCATTGTCCTTTCACGGTCGACGGTCGACTAGCGCCGCGCGCTAATGACCCGCGTCGCATCGCAGACACCGAGCGGCTTCACGCAGCGCCTGTTCGCGGGTATAACCAAGGTCGACCTCGAGCATGCCCACTCGCTTCTCAACAGCGAGCATATTCTCGCATACCCTCGGCGTCTCTACGATGTCGTCAACATCCTCAGGCGCCGGAGGAATCTCGATTTCGGCCGTATCTGAAGCCAGTTCGCCGGTTCCGCCGAGGTAGCGGTCTATTGAGACGGCTGCCTTGATTCCATCACCGATAGCTCCAATTACTGTCCACGGACCGTTAACGGCATCCCCACCGGCAAATACGCCATCAGCGGTCGTCTTCATTGTGGAGCCATCGATTTCGATCGTGCCGCCCCTGCGCAACTTGACCTCATCGCCGAGGAAGTCGAGCACAGGCTCCTGGCTGAGTGCTGTTATCACGGTATCGACCGGAAGATCGAAGCTGCTGCCCTCTATCGGCCTGGGCTTGCGGCGACCGCTCTTGTCAAACTCCGCTAGTTCGAGGAGTTGAACCTTGAGCGATTTGACCTTGCCGTTGTCCCCGATAGCCTCGGTCGGAACCGCCAGATAGCGAATATCAATTCCTTCCATCTCGGCTTCGTGGATTTCTTCCATAGCCGCAGGCATATCGGCTTTAAGGCGTCGATACAGGATGGTAACCTTCTTGGCGCCTTTTCGAAGAGCAATGCGAGCGGCGTCTATCGCGGAGTTTCCGCCTCCCACGACGGCGACGTTTTCCCCGACCTGAATCGTATTCTTTTCCAGATTCACGTCCTTAAGGAATGTGATCGCGTCGTAGATGCCGTCCATATCCTCTCCGGGAATCCCCAGAGTCCAGCCCTTCTCCGCTCCGGTAGCAACCAGCACAGCGTCGAAATCCTGCTTGATCTTATCGAATGCCGTTTTGTCTACACGGCTGTTGAGTTTTATTTCAACTCCAAGGGATTGAATCATCTCGATCTCAGCGGCAATGACGTTGCGCGGCAGTCTGTATGGAGGAATCGCCGTCACCAGCATTCCGCCGGCCACGCTCTCCGCCTCGAACACCACCGGTTTATAACCTAGTCTGGCAAGGTGATATGCGCAAGTCAAACCACCCGGACCGGCTCCGATTATAGCGACTTTCTTGTCCTTTGCCTTGGATTCGAGCACCGACGGCGTCGGGAGCGCTCCCCTGTCTGCCTGATCGGCAGCGAAACGCTTCAAGGCGCGAATCGAAAGCGGCTCGTCGATCTGTGCGCGTCTGCATTTAGACTCACACGGAGCATTGCAAACCCTGCCGCATACCGATACGAACGGGTTGTGGTCGCGGACAATTCGCATTGCATCGGTGAACCTGCGGGCGCCGATCAATGAGACATACTTAGGCACGCTCGTCCCGGCAGGGCAAGTGTGACTGCACGGAGCTTCAAACAGAGAGTTGCATACGCAAGCCGGGCACTGCTTATCCCGGATATGCGCTTCATATTCATCGCGGAAGTAGCGAATAGTAGATAGAACCGGGTTCGGAGCAGTCTGACCAAGGCCGCAAAGCGCGGAGTCGCGAATCTGCGTGCCGAGGTCTATCAGCAACTCGATATCTCCCTCCTGACCAAGGCCATGAGCGATTCGGTCGAGAATCTCGAGCATACGCTTCGTGCCGATCCTGCAGGGAGTGCACTTGCCGCAACTCTCGTCCTGAATGAAATCCAGGAAATAGCGAGCAAGGTCCACCATACAGGTGCTCTCGTCCATGACGATCAATCCGCCGGAGCCCATCATCGCTCCAAGCTCTTTGAGTGAGTCGTAATCCATAGGCACGTTGAGATGCTCAGCCGGAATGCATCCTCCGGACGGGCCGCCCGCTTGAGCAGCCTTAAACTTCTTACCGTTGCGGACGCCTCCGCCAAGCTCAAATACCAAATCGCCAAGGGTCATCCCCATCGGCACTTCGACCAGGCCGGTATTTTCCACCGCTCCGGCCAGCGCAAAGACCTTAGTGCCCTTGCTGCCTTCGGTTCCGATCTTTGAAAATGCCTCGCCGCCATTTAGCAGAATCCAGGTGATGTTGGCGTAAGTCTCCACGTTATTGAGCAAGGTCGGGCTTTCCCAGAGGCCGGAAATCGCAGGGAATGGAGGCCTCGGCCTCGGCTCTCCGCGCTTGCCCTCGATGGAAGCCATCAACGCGGTCTCTTCACCGCACACAAACGCGCCGGCTCCAATTCGGATATCGAGATCAAACGCAAACCCGCTTCCGAATATATCGTGGTTCAGGAATCTCCACTCACGCGCCTGCTGAATCGCGCGTTGCAGTCGCTCTATGGCCAGCGGGTATTCCGCACGGACATATACGTAACCCTGATTCGCGCCAACCGCATAGCCCGCTATGGTCATAGCCTCGATCAGTGAATGCGGGTCTCCCTCCAATACCGATCTATCCATAAACGCGCCGGGGTCGCCCTCATCGGCGTTGCACAGGACAAATTTTTGATCCCCGGTCGCATCCGCGGTAAACTGCCACTTCAGACCAGTCGGGAATCCGCCGCCGCCTCGTCCGCGCAGTCCGGAGGCTTTGATCTCATCAATGACCGTTTGCGGGGTCATTTCGGTGACTGCCTTCGCAAGGGCCGCATAGCCGTCGCGAGCTATATATTCTTCGATATTTCCCGGATCGATTACGCCGCAGTTGCGCAGAACAATTTTGTGCTGCAATTTGAAGAACGGAAGGCTCTCCATCTTATGGTAGACTTCGTCCTGTCCCGCCTGATGCATGAACTCTTCTACCACGCGCCCCTTAAGGAGGTGCTCTTCGGCGATCTTTTTGATGCCTTCCGGAGTAAGTCGCTCGTAGAATATGCCCTCCGGCACAACCGCCGCCACCGGCCCGAGGTTGCACGAACCCATGCAGCCCGTTAAGACGACTTTAACTTCATTTGTGAGGCCGAGTCGATCTATCTCAGCCTTGAGTTCATCGGCTACCGCCTCGCAGCCGCAGCTTACACAACCTGCTCCCGCGCAAACGAGAACGTGTGCTCTGTAATTAGTGGTCTCGCTCATTTTTACTTACCCGCCCCATTCTTGTATTTCTCGATGATCCCCGGGATTTTGTCTTCCTTTACTCGGCGATATATATCCGAGTCCACAGTGACAACCGGGGCCAGGCCGCAAGCGCCCACGCAGCGGTTTATTTCGAGCGAGAACTCCCTGTCCTCGGTGGTATCGTTGACGCCGATGCCGAGTTCCTTTTGGAACTTCTCAAGCACCTGCTTGCCACCGCGGACATAACAAGCGGTTCCCATGCAAACGCGAACAGTGTGTTTGCCCCGCGGAACCGTCGTGAAAAACGAATAGAAACTGAGAACGCCGTGCACTTCGCTCAGCGGCACATCAAGCCCTTGAGCGATCTTGACCTGCGCCTTTTCGGGCAGATATCCGAACAGACCCTGTGCAGCGTGCAAGACCTGAATGAGGGGACCTCGTACGTTTTTGTGCTTCTCAATGATCGTGTCTAACTGTTTGTAAAGCTCCGCTTCGTCAGCCTGGTTTTGCCCAGCGAGCTTTTCGCAGTCACATGTATGTGTTGTCAATACTATACCTCCTGAACTCCTCTGGTTCCCTCAGAACCTTCGGAGCAGACTTCCGCAGAAAGCCGATAGCAGAGACCGGCAGTGTAAATTGACTTTTTCGTCGTCACGCCGCCACCGCTATCCGCTGCCAATTAGTTGGTCGCTGTTACCACCCACTCGTCGACGATGCTGCCGTTCACCAAATGCTGGCCAACGATCTGCCGGGCTTTGTCTGAATCGACATAGCCGTAGGTGACGACCTGATCGTCTTTGATAACATCGACGGTCGGTTCCTGCTCGCAAAGGCCCTTGCAGCCGGACTGAGTGACGGAAATATCGGTCACTCCGCGCTTGTCGAGTTCATCGAGTATCGCGCTCATAACCTCTCGTGCGCCGGCGGCAATGCCACAGGTTCCCATCGCGACAACCACGCGAGCAGAGAACTTGCCCTCGCGGATCTTCATTTGTTCGAGCGCTTTCTCTCGAACCTTCTTGAGATCTTCAAGTGTCTTCATGTGTTGATTTTACCCCTTGGATTAAGTGATCTTTAATTATCAATCGCCAACGATTTGTCGGACAACCCGTCGGCAACATACTCAGCAATCCACTTCAGAACTGCGTTTTCATTCAACGCAACGCCATCAAGTTGAACCCGCAACTCGCGCGTGTCTAGCATAAACTCACTTGAGTTCGACTGATGTCTATACACAATATCAATATCCGGATTTGCGGCTATCAGGGCTATTAAGGTGGATGATATATCACCCATCGGCGCCCGATCAATATGACTCAGTTTGAATACCGCTTCAAGACAGGTTCCCTCTCCGGGACTGGAGTCCAGCGTCAGATCGCCGTCGCATTCTCTGGCCGCCTCCGCAAACATCGGTATTCCCAATCCAACCCTTCGAGTCGTGCGGCTGGTGGTAAACGGATATCTCACCTGAGCCACATATTCCGCGCTCATTCCCGCACCATTATCCCGAATCGAGATTTTCAAAGAGTCGGATTTTTTATCCGCAATAACGTCAATCTCTATCAAACTAGCACCGGCAGCAATGGAGTTTTGCGCAAGATCCAGGATATGCATCGACAACTCACGCACGTTCCACTCTCCTGCCATCCGCGCCTCGGCACGCCATTTTCAACTCGGCTATATTGCGATGCTCAAGGAAAAACGTAGTCCTGCGCTCCCCGATCGCCGACAGCCAATGCGCGTCCGAATTGCAGATTATGCTGCGATTCCCTATGCTCGGATACCTCTCTAACGCCTGTGCAGGATCGATGTTGCGCGATACCTCTACCGCCGTCAACTCCGGAGTATCCGGAACCATACCTAAAACATCGCAAAGCCCGGTAGATTTTCTGTCAATGTGCGACGGAATCAATATGCCGCCTATGCTGTCCGTCCGCTCCCATATCTCATCGATATCCAAAGAGGTCGGCAGCGACAAAAGCTGCCTGCAATAACCAGCGAACTCATCATTTGCATCCACGATGATCTGCCCGGCAAATTCTTTTTCTACCTCTGAGGCTGCTTTTTTTTCGGCCTCGTTTGACTGCGCAGGCAATCCGGGTAGAGTTGCATAAACCGCCTGCTGCAATGTTTCGGCCTGCTCTATCGTATCGAACAGGCACAGCAGGTGCACGCCTTCGAGGGACTGAACCTCCATCCCCGGCAAAACCCTTATTCCGCTGCCAGCCGCCGCCTCAATGACCGACGCAGCATTTTCACAGGAATTGTGATCTGCAATTGCAATAATATCGAGCTTTGCCTGCACCGCGGCCGCAACGATCAGCGTAGGGATCATCTCGATCTCCCCGCAAGGCGACAGCAAAGTATGAATGTGCAAATCCGCCTGATATCCGTGAACAGCCACGCTTAGACCCTATCCATTCCGCCATGGGTGGTGACAGGCGTCAACAACTTCTGATGCCAAGCTCATACATCCTGCCTACGACCTCATACAACGAAAGGTCCGTAGTATATAAAGGAATTTTTTCCTCTTTGGCTTTTTCTATAGTGCCGGCGTCAGGCTCGATTCCGCCGGCGATGACCACGCCAGCAAGGTTGAGCATAACTGCCACGCCAATTATATTGACATGCTTATGATTCGTAACCCACAGGGTTGCGTTTTTTGCATTGGCCAAAACATCGCTCAATAAGTCAGATGCATAGCCGGATTTTACTTCGCCGACCCCTGTCTCAGTCTTTAATTTCAGTCCCAGGTTTTGGGCTATCTTCTCCAGTGTCATCGGTTTCCTCTGTTATGTTAAGGGCGGAACTCTCCTGCCCTCTGCCCGCAAGGGGTTGTCCCATTGCAGGGGGGACTCTGTCTGACAGCTCGAACATCTCACTTGCCAGTTGACTTACGCGCTCTCTGAGCTTAAATATACAGTCCATCTCGGTGGCCAGCCCGCGTACGACGTCCTCTGCCAGCGCCTGACAGTTAGGAGCGCCGCAACTGCCGCAATCCAGCCCCGGAAGCGATTCGAGGATGCGCTCCATCTGCTCCATTTTGCGAATCGCAACCGCCATATCATTATCCAGCCTGAGAGTCGGCCTCGGCTCAATACGCCTGTCGTGAAGGAACCATTCCGGGTCGCTTTCGAGATCCGCTGTCAACTCGTCTCGAGCCGCCATCTCTTCCGGGCTAAGCTGATCCTGCGAAAGCAGCCTGATTCGACGACGAGTGATGAATGGATTTTCCACCGTCAACACTCCTCCGACGCATCCGCCCGTACAAGCCTGAGCTTCTATATAGTCTATGTCGGAGAGCTTTCCCCGCTCGACATCTTCCAATATTTGAATCACGCTGTGAATGCCATCCACCGCAATCTGCCGACCGCTGCCAATAGACTGGTTTTCTCCCCCTGAGCGCGCCCAGCCTACGCCCAGCCCGGTTCCTCGATGCAGCCCTTTAGCAAGTTCTTCGATCAACTCCGGCTCGCGAACCAGTTTTTCTCTTATCAGCGGATAAACCTCCGCAATGGGTATAGCGCCGGTAATAATAGTATCCCCATAACCCGCCGGTTCGTTGATGGCGCTAACCTTGCCGGGACACGGCGTAATGAACCACAGCCCGATTCGATCTTTAGATATGCCAAATTCCTGATGAACCTGCTTTTTTGCGATCTTGGCTGCCGCACGCATGGGCGAAATAATCGGCAGCACATGCTCGACCAGGTTCGGAAACCTCACCTGTATCAACCTGACCACCGCCGGACATGCCGAGGAGATCAGCGGCCGCTCGATTGACGGCTGCTCGATTGCCTGGCGTATCTTCGCAGCGACCATATCCGCGCCAAAGGCCACATCCACCACATAATCGAATCCAATCGTCCGCAAAGTAGCAAGGATCTGTTCGGGACGAGTGCCCTCTCTGAACTGGCTGTAGATCGCAGGCGCCGGCAATGCAACATTGAATTTGAAGTCATTGAGCCTCTGCATCGTGTCCGCAACCACGGTCTTTGCGTTATTGGGACAATTTCTGACGCATTCGCCGCAATCAATGCATCTGGCTTCAATTATATGGGCCTTGCCATCGCGCACACGAATTGCTTCCGTCGGACAGCGCTTGATACAGTTCACGCATCCCTGGCACTTGTCCTCCAGCAGGTGTACCGAATGGAAAAACCCGTACTTCTCAGAGTCAAGCATTTTCGAATATCATCCGAACAGTTGTCCCCACACCTTTTTCGGATTCGATGTGGAGTTCGTTGGAACAATTTTTCATATTCGGCAGGCCCATACCTGCGCCAAAGCCCATCTCCCTAATGGAATCGGGCGCGGTGGAATATCCCGGCGTCATCGCCTGATCCACATCCTCGATACCCGGCCCCTTGTCTTCTATGGTGATAGTCATTTGTTTGAGATCGGCGTCCAGCGTCACGGTTCCGCAGTGGGCATGTATAACCACGTTCATTTCCGCTTCGTAGCACGCCACCGCCACCCGCCTCACAATTTCTGCGTCAGCGCCAATCTGCTGCAGGATCTTTTTTACCTTGCTTGAAGCATCCCCTGCTTTGCCAAAATCCCCTCCCTGCACCTCGAAAGTGTAGTGCAGCGAAGCGGCCACATCTACGTCACCCACGTCCATGAATATCAAGTCCCCACAGTCTGGCTGTCGGTGTGACACCCAGCCAATCCTGCACTATAGAGCCTGCCGCAACTCTCATAAAGAGGATAAGGCGACAAAATGAGCACTAATTGAAGCGCTTCCGCCATTTTAACGGTGCGCTCGTCGGGTTTCTTGCTGCGGACAAACACCACTGCTTTAAGGTCGAGCATCTCTGCGGTGCGAATCACCTGAGAGTTGGTCAGGCCAGTGAGCAAAACGGAGCCTGGGCGCGTGAATGCCAGCACATCGCTCATTAGATCGCAGCCACAGGCGCTGTTGACCTCCTGGTCAGCCAACTCCGGTTTGCAAATAATCTCTCCGTCGAGATATTCACAAACTCGATTCAGTGTCAGACCACCCGTCCCTTCCAGGGTTTCAGCGTTCATAAATGTATTGCCTGTCCTATTTGCCTCTGCCTTGTTGCGCAGCATAGACTTCGTGATATAGTTCACAAGCGTAGCGGCAAAAAAGTTGCCCCCCACCAATCCGGTTTTCTCGGCCTCGTTGTGGAATACTCTTTTGTCGAACGCCTTCAAAATTATTATAAGCCGTCTACCAGGCAGTGTCAACGATTTCCGACGACATCTTTGCCCTATTTTGTGACAACAGGCGCAGAGTTGCTTCTGATATAATATATCGGCTCTTTTTGCCGATAAAAGAAGTAGGCAGCCTTTAGATTTTGCACTGCGCGCATTGAAGGATTGCGCGGCCTGGATGCTAAATGATATATAGTCATGAATATGAATAACGACGATGACAATTCCATAAACTCTCACAGCGAGCAGGATATACCGATCGGAATAGCGCGACTGCGCAAAGAATGGCAGCAAGCGGGACTGCCCCAGCACGCTCCCCAGCCCGCCGATACGGAATCTGTGAGGCCGGTTCTCTTTCCGGAAGTCGATGGCGGAGCCGGAGTCGGGGACTATACCATAAGCTGTGATGCCGCACGAGACAGTCTGATGTTGTCCGAAGAGGCCATTGACAGGCTCGTGGACTGCGGGGAGCTTGATTCTATTCTGGTGCAAGGTCCGGACGGCATAGCCAGACGACTGATCAGCGAATCATCATTGAGCAGATTTCAGGCTGACTCAGCGATCGATCCGGATGCGATCAAGCGCGTCGCCAAGAATATGGCGGACCGCACGCTGGCTGAATCCATCGATCACCTGCGCGATGAACTCGATGATCTAAAGAACAATCAGAGCAAGGTCATTCAGCAGATGAAGGATATGATCCTGCTTGAAATCCGCAATCTCAAGGAACAGGATCGGGACCTGACATCGTTTGTTTATGAGCTTGCCGAGGAGATTCGGGAGATATTTCCTAAGAAGAAAAGGAAATAGAACCGCCACACAAGGAGCAGCATTATGAACCGCAGATATTTATTGGTAATAGTTGCTATAGTTGTTATTTCTGTCGGTTTTCTAATAGCCTACATACCAACGACCAGGGATAAAGATTCGAAGCTTCTTCGTGCCTCAGCCAAAGGATATTACACGTCTGTGCAGTCGCTTATAGATACCGGAGCCAATGTAAATGCTAAGGATAATGACGGCAATACGCCGCTGCATTTGGCAGCCGAGAAAGGTCACGACAAAATCGCTGAACTACTTTTGAAGAGCAAAGCTGACGTAAATGCTAAGGATAATGACGGCGAAACGCCGCTGCATTGGGCAGCCCAGAAAGGACACGACAAAATCGTAGATCTGCTTTTGAATAACAAAGCTGACGTAAATGCTAAGGATAATGACGGCGAAACGCCGCTGCATTGGGCAGCACTTGAAGGACACGACAAAACCGCACAACTTTTTTTAAACAACAAAGCTGACGTAAATGCTAAGAATAAACACGGCGCTACGGCGCTGCATGGGGCAGCCTTTTCTGGTCATGACAAAATCGCTGAACTACTTTTGAAGAACAAAGCTGACTTAAATGCTAAGATTAAAGACGGCGCTACGGCGCTGAGTCTCGCTGCCCATTATGGGCGTGACAAAATCGCAGAACTGCTTTTGAAGAACAATGCCGACGTAAATGCTAAGGATAATAACGGCTGGACGCCGCTGCATTGGGCAGCCCGTTTTGGACATGACAAAATCGCAGAATTGCTTCTGAATAACAAAGCTGACGTAAATGCTAAGAATAATTACGGCGAAACGCCGCTGCATGAGGCAGCCAATGAAGGACACGACAAAATCGCAGAACTGCTTCTGAATAACAAAGCCGACCCGAGAATAGTCACCTTGGTTGGCAAAACAGCACTTGATCACGCAAAAGAGAAGGAATATGAAGAGACAGTGGAGTTACTCGAAAAGGCTATGGCGGGCAGGAGTTGATGTTTGAGTCTTGAAAATTGTTATTCCGAGGCGATTGCCGAGGAATCTGTTTTTGTTTTTTCGGGAAACCCTTTTCCCGAAAGAATCGAACAGGATCGGGACCTGACATCGTTTGTTTATGAGCTTGCCGAGGAGATACGGGAGATATTTCCTAAGAAGAAAAGGAAATAGAACCGCTGCACAAGGAGCAGAATTATGAACCGCAGATATTTATTGGTAATAGTTGTTGTTTCTGTCAGTATCCTAATAGCCTACGCGTCCGCAACTGCTTTCGGCGAATCGCGTCTTAGAACCATAGATTCGGAGCTTCTTGACGCCTCAGCCAAAGGAGATCAGACCTCTGTGCAGTCGCTTATAGATACCGGCGCCAATGTAAATGCAAAGGATAATGACGGCCGTACGCCGCTGCACAGGGCAGCCTATAAAGGACACGACAATATCGCAAAACTGCTTTTGAAGAACAAGGCTGACGTAAATGCTAAGAATATTAAAGGCAATACGCCGCTGCATTGGGCTGTCTATAAAGGACATGACAAAATCGCAGAACTGCTCTTAAATAACAAAGCTGACATAAATGCTAAGAATACTATAGGCTCTACGCCGCTGTATTGTGCAACTGCAGAAGGACACGACAAAATCGTTGAACTGCTTTTGAACAACAAAGCTGACGTAAATACTAAGGGTGATTTCGGCGTCACGCCGCTTCAATGGGCAGCCTATAAAGGACATTACAAAATCGCAGAACTGCTCTTGAAGAACAAAGCCGACGCAAATGCTAAGAATAATTACGGCGAAACGCCGCTGCATCATGCAACCGATAACGGACATTACAAAATAGCAGAGCTGCTTTTGAAGAGCAAAGCCGATGTAAATGCTAAGGATAATGACGGCCGTACGCCGCTGAACAGGGCAGCCTATAACGGACACGACAAAATCGCAGAACTGCTCTTGAACAACAAAGCTGACGCAAATGCAAAGGATAATTTCGGCGATACGCCGCTGCACGCGGCAGCCATAAACGGAAATTACGAAATAGCAGAACTGTTTTTGGACAAGAAAGCTGATGTAAATGCTAAGGCTGTTGATGGTATTACACCGCTGCATTGGGCAGCCTTTATGGGTGAAGACAAAATCGTCGAACTGCTCTTGAAGAACAAAGCCGATCCGAAAATAGTCAACAAGCACGGCAAAACAGCGCTTGATTGCGCAAAAGAGAATGGGCATAACGAAACAGCGGAGTTGCTCCGAAAGGCTATGGCGGGCGGGAGTTGATGTTTGAGTCTTGAAAATTGTTATTCCGAGGCGATTGCCGAGGAATCTGTTTTTTTCTGGGTTTTGCTTCTTTCGAGCTTTCGCGATTTA
>LSQX01109536.1_pt1 | contig 12696 bp, 10 predicted proteins | sample 654561 | NCBI WGS metagenome assembly LSQX01 (sample SAMN04489861, study PRJNA283612) | anaerobic digester metagenome | isolation source: 4 biogas reactors fed with cattle manure at either 37C or 55C with and... | place: Denmark: Kongens Lyngby | collected 2014 | reverse complement strand
CCGCAATTGGTTCAGGGTCCGATCAGCCGTTTCGATGATCTCAGCCAAACATTGTTCCAGGAACATTCCTTTGACGGGCGCACGGTTACCTATGGTCTTCAGCGAATTCTGTGGGGATTTTTCAAAAAATTGGTGATCGCCGATCGAATTTTGGTCGGTGTCAATACCATCATCCGCGATCCAGAGCATTATACCGGTATTTATGTGTTGGTCGGCATGTTGTTCTATGCCATTCAACTCTATGCTGATTTTACCGGCGGCATCGACATTACGATCGGTATTGCCCAAACTCTTGGAATTAAAGTCAAGGAAAATTTTGACCGGCCTTATTTTTCCAAATCCATCGCCGAGTTTTGGCGTCGCTGGCACATAACCATGGGAACCTGGTTTCGGGATTATGTTTTCTATCCCCTTTCCATCAGCCGGCCAATGCTGAAACTGGCCAAAAAGAGTCGGACGCGATTTGGTGACGCTGTCGGCAAACGGGTTACGGTTTATCTTTCCACCCTGATCGTTTGGTTTACAACCGGTCTGTGGCACGGCGCCAGTTGGAATTTTATTGTCTGGGGCCTGCTCAACGGGGTCGTAATCATTCTGTCTCAGGAGTTGAATCCGTTTTACAACTGGTTCCACAACCGTTTTTCGGTGCGCAGTAGTTTTTTCTTCCGTTTTTTCCAGATCACCCGTACCCTGCTCCTGATGAGCTCCCTGCGCATCCTTGACTGCTATCGGGACGTGGGCATTTCTTTCCGTCAGTTTTTCTCCATATTTACAACCTGGAATATCCGCGAACTGGTCGGCGGTCAACTGCTTAACATTGGTCTCTCGGTCGCCGACTACTTGGTTTTGGCTTTCGGCGTGGCCCTAATGATCTTGGTCAGCCTGCGACAGCGCCGGGGTAGTCTGCGCGACGCATTGCAGGAACGGCCGGCCCCCTTACGATATGCATTGACGATTGCCGCCGTTATCGTTGTCTTAGTCGTCGGCGCCTACGGTATCGGCTATGACAGCACCCAGTTCATCTACAACCAGTTTTGACAAAGGAGAATCTTGAATTGAAGAGAAAAAAGCCCCTTATCATTATTCTTCTGGTCATTTTAACCATCGCGTTCCTTGCATTATTGCAGGCTCTTCTGATGCCCAAATTTCAAACACAGCTGCTGGAAGGCGGACTGATCGCCGATTACTATCAAGAGCAAAACAAAGACCATGACGTTATTTTTATCGGTGATTGCGAAGTTTACGAGGATTTTTCTCCCATCACCCTTTGGGAGCAATATGGTATTACCAGCTATATCCGCGGCAGCGCTCAACAATTGATCTGGCATTCCTATTACATTCTGGAGGATACACTCCGTTACGAAACCCCGGACGTTGTGGTTTTTAATATCCTGTCGATGAAGTATGACGAGCCGCAAAACGAAGCTTATAATCGCATGGCGCTGGATGCCATGCCCTTGTCCGGGACCAAGCTCCGGGCCATAAAAGCCTCCATGACCGAGGGTGAAGAATGGCTCAGTTACATCTTCCCGTTATTGCGCTACCATTCTCGCTGGCATGAGTTATCGGCGGAAGATTTCGAGTTTTTGTTCCGTCGCAATCCTGTCTCGCACAACGGCTATCTGATGCGGGTGGATGTTAAGCCGGTCACAAGCATTCCGACTCCCAGACCGCTCCCCGATTACCAATTCAGTGATATTTGTTATGAATATCTCGACAAAATCACCGATCTGTGCCGCACAAACGATGTTCGACTGATCCTGATCAAGGCGCCGTCGATTTATCCTTACTGGTATGATCAATGGGATCAGCAGATGGTTGATTATGCGGCCAGAAATGATTTATTATATATTAACACCCTACAGCACTTGGAGGAGATCGGCATCGATTATGATACGGATACTTATGATGCCGGTTTGCACATGAATCTTTCCGGCGCCGAAAAGATGTCGGTCTACTTCGGCCGGATCCTGGCTGAAGAATACGGTCTGGCCGACCGGCGCGGCGACGATTTGCTGGCCGCCCGATGGAACGAAAAAGCCGCCGCCTATTATCGTCAGCAGGCCGATCAATATCTGGAGCTGGAAACCTACGGTTATCTGCGAGCCTTTCGTTACCAATCGGATTAAGAAATGAGGCATGAATCATGAAATCACCCGTAAGGCAAAAAAAGATCCCCCGCCGGATCACGCGGGCTGCAATGGCCCTTCTGTTGGCGTTTCTAGTGACTTTGGCGTTTGTCGCCTGTGACAAGCCGCCGGTGACGGAGCCTCCGGACCCCGGAAACTCGACCGGTCAAACCACGACGGCCGGCATTGAGCCGTCGTCAGGCTATTCTTTCGTGTATCGGGGAATTGAGATCTTCATCAACACACCTGTTGCGCCGATTTTAGCTGAGCTGGGCGATCCCATCCATTTTTTCGAAGCACCCAGCTGTGCTTTTCAGGGACTGGATAAAATCTACACCTATGCCGGTCTGGAAATCCAAACCTACACCGAGGGCGATACCGATTATGTGTATATCCTCAATATCATGGATGATACCGTGAGCACGCCGGAAGGCATCAGCTTGGGGGCTTCGCCGGAGGAAGTAAAGGCCGCCTACGGAAATCATGCCGCCGAATCACCCAACCAGTTGCTGTACATGAGCGATGGTTGCCAGTTGAAGTTTGTCTTTGCCGATGATGAGCTGGTTTCGATTGAGTACGCTCTGCCGGTCATTTGACCGAGATCGTACTCAACCTGCCTGCTAAGTGCCGAAAGTGTGTTTGACACCCTGATTGCTAATAATCCTTAGGAGGAATATTCCCATGAACGAGACCATTAAAGCCATTTTTGACCGTCGCAGCATTCGAAATTTCAAGCCTGACCGTCTCACCGATGAGCAGATCGAAACCTTGATTCAAGTGGCACTGGCATCACCGAGCGGCATGGATCTGCAACCTTGGCTTTTCCATTTTATTACCAACCAAGATAAAATGAACCGGATCAGTGAAGGTGTGCTGGATGCCTTCCGCAAGGCCGGCAACCAAGAACTTCTGGATCGTATGGCGGCGCGCCATCCCAGTATTTTTTATGGGGCACCGTTGCTGGTCGTCATTTCCATGTCCCAAGACAACCTTTCCGGCGTCGATGCAGGCATTGCCATCGAAAATTTAGCCATTGCCGCCCAATCCATGGGCCTTGGCTCCTGCATTATCGGTATGGCGGCCGCCGGATTCAACGGGGATGAAGGAGACGAACTGGCCAGACTGATTGAAATGCCCGCCGATCATGCTTTTGTGATTTCCATCGCCATTGGTTACCCGGCGATGAGCAAGGAAGCCCATGCGCGCAATCGGGATAAAATCAAAATTGTTGACTGATTAAAATGGAGCGGCCGGATCCGGCGCAAAGCAATCCTGGTAATTAACAACCAAATCCTTGTCGCTCCTTGCAACCTGTCCGGTCCTATGTTATGATTTGTAAGAACGGAAACAATCGGAGTTTTCTCTTATTAAAGTGCCGACATCAGGTGTTTTTCGTTGTTTTTAATATGAATATGACAACACTTCTGACGATAAGGAGGCTGTCAATGCCTGAGGTTTTTCCTTTGCTCGTTTGCATTGTTTTTTCCGCCCTTCTGCTGACGGTGGTTTTTGCGCTCTTGCTCCGTCGCCGGCAATCCTGTCAGAAACCGCGACAAAAGAGCAGCCCGCCGCACAATGAAATTTTGTTAAAGCTGTTTTCCCTGCCTTTTAACAACATCAACGATCAGCTGGACTTTGTTTTGCAACAGATCATCGCCATAATCGGCTGCCGATACGGTTGCATTTACCGATATAACGAGAAGGAAGGCATCTTAACGCATATTTCCTTTGCCGATCATGACCGGAGAACGATGCTGTTTGAAGGGCAGCAAAAAACGTATCGGCTCAACCAGGCCGGCCTGCTGGCCAACGTCATTTCTCAGGCGGCTCCGCTCATAATTAATGATATGACGCAGCATACATCCATATCCGCCTCGCAACACCTCCCGCAAGGATTCCCAAAGCCGGATCGCTTGCTGGTCGTACCCGTTATTATCGACAATCAGGTTTCGGCGGTTTTGGCCTTGGGCGACAAAAGCACTGATTTTAATGCCGATGACGTTCATGAAATCACTCTGCTGATCGGCGGCGTCTGGCAGGCAGTCAAACGAAAAACAGCCGAAAATCAATTAACGATCGAACGTAATAGATACCGCCGGACCTTGGCTTTTATCGAAGACGGCGTGGTGCTGATCGATGGTGTCGGCAAAGTCGAAGAGCTCAATCCGGCAGCTGAATTTCTGATTGGCTGGTCCCGCGAAGAAGCCCGGGGGCGGCACTATTCCGAAATCTTTTACATCGACAACGAAGACAATACAGAGAAGATCGATGATCCGATCGATCAGGTCATCCGCACCGGACAAGCCCGGAAATTTGACAGCGTTCCTTTTGTTTTACGGAATAACTCTAGGCGCTTTTTGGAAAGCAGCATCTCGCCGATCTCGGACGATGCCGATCAACCGGGCGGCTATGTCGTTGTTTTCCGTGATGTGACCCGTCGCCGGATTCGACAACAGCAAATCGAATTCCTTAGTTTCCACGATTCTTTGACCGGACTTTATAACCGGCGCTTTTTTGAGGAAGAGCTGGAACGGCTTGATACCAAACGCAATTGGCCGATCTCAATTATCATGTGTGACATCAACGGGCTGAAACTGACCAACGATGTTTTCGGGCACGCCGCCGGTGACGAGCTGCTCAAGGGATTTGCCGCCATACTGAATAAAGTCTGCCGTTCGGACGATATTCTTGCCCGCTGGGGCGGCGATGAGTTTGTGTTGCTCTTGCCCAATACATCCTGTGCCGAGGCCGAGACCATTATCTCGCGGATCAAAAAAGCTTATGCGAGCCAGCAGTTCACGGCAATGCGAGGATCGACCTCCCTAGGAGCGGCCTGTAAGGCGACGGAGGAGGACGGCGATATGAAGCAGATTCTGGCGCTGGCCGAAGAGCGGATGTACCTGAACAAAGCCGTGGAGCGGGATTCCGTCCAGCAGGATATCATCGGAACCATCGTCAATCGCCTGCACAACGCCGGGAGCCGGGAACGTGAACATGCCGAGACGGTCAGTGCCTTGTGCGAGCGACTCAGCAAAAGGCTCGGCCTGCCGCAAAAGGAGGTGCGCCGGGCACGAGACGCTGGTTACCTGCACGATATTGGCAAGGTTGTTTTAGATCCCAAGTTGCTGAACAAAAACTACGTCATGTCCGAGGAAGACTGGGCGGAGATCAAAAAGCATCCCATCGTTGGTTATCGGATCCTGAATACGTTCGACGAAACCATTGATCTGGCCGAACCGGTTCTTGCCCATCAGGAGCATTGGGACGGCAGCGGCTACCCCAAAGGCCTGAAAGGCGAAGAAGTTCCGCTTCTGGCTCGAATTATCGCCTTGGCCGAAGGTTATGAAAGGTTAATACATGATTCAGATAATCGTGAAGCTTATTCCAAGGAACAGGCGATCAGCCATATTCGCTCTCTCTCGGGCAGCCAATACGAGCCGGCATTGGTTGACGAATTTGTCCAAATGATCGAGGAAAGTGATTACGTAGAAAAAGCGCCGGCTTCTTCATAAGCAAAGGAGTTGTTGATATGCGGACAATGAAACTAGGCCAAACCGATCTTCAGGTTCCGGTTGTTGCCGTTGGTTGTATGCACCTGCATACGCTGAACAAAGCCGAGGCCGGACATTTTTTAAATTCAGCCATCGAGATGGGAGCTAATTTTTTCGATCATGCTGACATTTACGCAGGTGGAAGATGCGAATCTTTATTTGCCGAGGCTCTGCCATTGACCGCTGATCGGCGGGAAAAAATCCTGATTCAATCCAAATGTGGCATCGTTCGCGGCAAAATGTTTGATTTTTCCAAAGAACATATTCTCAAATCCGTGGAGCAAAGCCTGCAACGTCTGCAAACCGAATATCTTGACGTACTGCTGTTGCATCGGCCGGATGCGTTGATGGAACCGGATGAAGTCGCCGAAGCCTTTGATCTCTTGGAAAGCAGCGGACGGGTCCGTCATTTCGGTGTCTCCAACCAAAATCCTTGGCAGATCCAATTGTTGAAAAAGTCGGTCCGGCAGCCCATCGCGGCCAACCAGCTGCAGTTGAGCCTTTTGCACACCTCCATGATCGATGCCGGCCTCAATGTCAATCGCAAAAGCGACCCGTCCATCGATCGAGATGGCGGTATCCTTGACTTTTGTCGTCTGCAGGACATCACCATACAAGCCTGGTCGCCATTCCAGAGAGATCTTTTTTCCGGAACCTATCTTGACAACCCGGATTACCCTGAGCTGAACGCCAAGCTCGTTGAAATAGCCGACCGGTACGGCGTAACACCGACAACCATTGTTATTGCTTGGTTCCAAAGGCACCCGGCCGGCATCCAACCGGTAACCGGTACAACCAAGGTTCATCGTCTGGCGGATGCGGTCAAGGCCGCCGAAATCAGATTGACCCGTCAAGAGTGGTACGCTCTCTACCTTGCCGCCGGGAACAAACTGCCCTAGTATTTGGGCAATTTGAAGTTCTTGCTCCTACCTGCTGTCTCACGTGACTGTGTGAGGTGATTTTGTTGATCGATCTTGGCTCTTTGGCTTATGGCCATGCTGTTTGTCTAACCGACAATGACGGTTGGACGACCTTGTTGAGATTTACGGCACGGCAATTGACAGCATACGAGAAAACGCCACAATTTACTGCTTTCAGCCGGCAAACAGCCGGCATTGGTCTGCGTTTTTTGACCGATGGTGATGAAATCCGTTTTTTCTGTCGCCTTGCACCACGAATCGACCTGATCAAGGCCTTTGCATCCACGACACCGGAATGGATCGCCCAAATAAAAAACGGCCGGGAAAGGGCCGTCTCTTACAATCATGATCGTGGTGTCAAGCGTATTTGGCTTCGAAACAGTGTGCGATCAGCCATCAGCATGAATGTTTTTGAGTTGCTGATCAATGGTCGTTCGGTTGCGCTGGTTAAAGCCATCAAGGGCGAAATTATCATTACTTTTGACAACCCGGACCGGAAAACCCACCAAGTTGATTTACTCTTCCCACTGTTGGAAGGGGTCGCCATTAAGGATTTCTCTGTCAGCGGAACCGTGGAACAACTGATTGAATCCCGACCGAGGATGCTCTGTCTGGGGGATTCCATTACCCAAGGCTGCTTAGCGGCGCATCCTGCTCAAACTTATGTCAGACAACTGGCGGATCGCTTGAATTATGAAGCCCTCAATCAGGGAATCGCCGGTTGTCGGTATCTGCCGGAACATCTTGCGGGCATCGAAGATATTCCCGAACCACGGTTGATCACGGTCGCCTATGGTACCAACGACTGGGATTCGTTGCTTACACGTTCTGAAATTCAGGCCAATATCCGAGCTTATTATCAACAGCTACATGACAAATTCCCCGGAAAACCCATTTATGTCATCACGCCGATCTGGCGCGCCGATATGAATGAACCGAGGCCCAGCGGCGACTTTTCCGTCATTCGAAGGATTATTGAGGCCGAAGCCGCACAGTGGCAAAATATGTCGGTTATTGACGGGTTGTCGATTTCTCCTCATGAAGAAGCTTTTTTCGGCGATATTTATTTGCATCCAAATGATCGCGGCTTCACCTATATCGCGGACAACCTGGCTGATCGATTTGGGAAAAACCACCCCGCCGCCCCGGCATGATATAATTGAAATAGCGTAGACATGATTAGGAGGTCATTTGCATGAAAGATCGGATTATTATCTGTGTCAGCCGTGAATATGGCAGTGGTGGCGGCCTAGTCGGTAAAAAATTAGCCGAACAGCTGGGTGTCAAGTGTTATGATAAAAAACTGATTGAAAAAACCGCAAGGGATCATGATCTTCCGGAGGAGTATATCGCTGAAATGGATGAAAAGCCCATCGGCTGGTTTTCGGCAGGAATTCAAAGCCCCTATCGGTCCGACTATCACGATGCATTATTTTATGTTATGAATGATCGTGTTTTTTATCTTCAGGCCGAAACCATCAAGAACATTGCTGCTGAGGGATCCTGCGTCATTATCGGCAGGGTTGCCGAAGAGGTGCTCAAAGAAGATCCCGACATGATCTCGGTTTTTATTCACGCCCAAAAGGAAGACCGCATTAATCGGGTCATGGAGACCGAAGGTTTCACGTACAAAGAAGCCGAGCGCATGGTTCGCAGAATGGACAAGAACCGCGCCAACTATCATAATTTTTATTCCGACCGCAAATGGGGCAGATGTGAGTCCTATGACTTTTCTATTTCAACCTCCCGGTTTGGCATCGATGGCGCGGTCAAAGGTATTGTCAAACTACTGGAATAGTCCCTTCACCGCTCCGTACAGCTGTTTGAACCGATGGAACTTGGCCGCATAACGCGCGTTTTCGGCCATGTTCGGCTGATAACGGTCCACATCCTTGATCAGCGCGGCACAACCGGCTTCGACCGTGGCAAATCTGCCGCAACCGGTCATTGCCAAAATGATGGCGCCCAGACCGCCCCCTTCGGCTGTGTTGATGGTACGCAGCTCCAGTCCTAGAATGTCCGACAGCATCTGCAACCATGTCGGTGATTTGGCTCCACCGCCGATCACCCGCGCAAACTTAGCTGAAGCCCCGGCTTCTTTCATCGCCAAATAGCAGTCCAGCAACCCAAAGTTGATCCCTTCAAGCACCGCGCGGCTCATGTCATCCCGTGTATGAGCCGCCGTCATCCCGAAAAAGCATCCACGAGCCAGCGGGTCGTTGATCGGACTGCGTTCGCCGGTTAAATAAGGCAGGAAAAACAATCCATCGGCTTCGGCCGAAGCAGCGCCGGCATCGGTCTGCGCATAATCGGTCTCTCGCAAGATGGATCTGACCCACCAATCGTTGCTGCCGGCAGCGGACAGCATAACTCCCATCATGTGATAGCGCCCATCGGCATGGCAAAAACTGTGCAAGGCGCCGGATTCAATCCGATTGTAACGGGCACTGCTGACAAAAACAACACCGCTGGTACCCAGCGAAATGCTCATTCGCCCATCGCCCACGGTGCCGGTACCAACCGCGCCGACCGCCTGATCTCCTCCGCCCGCAACAACGCGGGCCGTAGGCGGCAAGCCGGTTTTTGCGGCGAAGGTCGGCGAGACCGTGCCCACAACCTCGTAACTTTGATAAACCTGTGGCAATTGGTCTTGGCTAATGCCCAGTATTTCCAGAATCGGCTGCGACCAGCGACCTCCGGCAACATCAAAATAGAGGGTGCCGCTGCAGTCCGAGACATCCGAGGCAAAAACACCGCTCATTTTGTAGATTAAATAATCCTTGGGCAACATGATACGAGCGATGCGGTTGAAGTTTTCCGGCTCATTGTTTTTTACCCACAAAATCTTGGGGGCCGTAAAACCGGTAAAAGCGATGTTACCGGTCCATTCGACCAATTTTTCTCGGCCGATGGCCTGATTGAGGTGCGCACATTCACGGGTCGTCCGGTTGTCATTCCAAAGAATGGCCGGCCGGATGACAAGATCATCCCGATCCAGCAGCACCAAACCATGCATCTGACCGGAGAAACTGACGCCGTCGACCTGTGTCAAATCATAGCGGTCATTCAACTCGGCCAGACAATCGATCAAGCCATTGTACCAGTCATCCGGGTTTTGTTCGGCGTGGTTCTCCGCCGGGAAAAACAAGGGATAGCTTTGCGACGCGTGGCCCAGAATTCGGCCGTTTTCATCGGCAAGCAGAACCTTGATCGAGCTGGTACCCAAGTCAACGCCCAAATAATACATGGATTTATCCTCCTGCCTTCTCTACTGCGACAGCTTCTGTTAATCAAACAAGATGCTGTTGATAATCGTCTCCAGATATTCCTGACGGCCGCTGGCAACATCGATATCCCTGAGGTCCTTGGCATAATCGTAAAGACTTTCCAAAGTCACCTGCCCATCGAGAATTTTTTTGCCGATGCCGTTGGTATAGGATGCGTATTTTTCCGCGACGAACCGGTCAAGGCGCCCATCCTCAATAATCGCCGCCGCTTTTTTCAGCCCGAGAGCAAAGGTATCCATACCGGCGATGTAAGCCAAAAGCAAATCTTCAAAATCGTTGCTGGCCCGCCGGGTTTTGGCATCAAAATTGAGTCCGCCTTTGTCAAAGCCACCTTGTTTTAACACTTCCAACATGCAAAGGGTCGTATCATAAACATTGGTCGGAAATTGATCGGTATCCCATCCCAACAACAGGTCTCCTTGGTTGGCGTCGATCGAGCCGAACACACCGAGAACTCGAGCCATACGCAATTCGTGCTGGAAAGTGTGACCGGCCAGAGTTGCGTGATTGGCTTCGATATTCATGCGGAAATCGGCCATTAGGTCGTTCTTTTGCAGGAAGCTGACACAGGTCGCCACATCAAAGTCATACTGATGCTTGGTGGGCTCTTTCGGCTTGGGTTCGATCAGGAAATCGCCTTTGAAACCTTGGGCGCGGCCATAATCGCGTGCCATACGCAGCATACGAGCCAGATTATCCAGCTCAAGGCCAACATCCGTATTCAAAAGCGTATCGTAGCCTTCCCGGCCGCCCCAGAATACGTAACCGGTACCGCCGAGTTTGACGGTGAGGTCGAGTGCTTTCTTGATCTGGCCTGCGGCGAACGCAAAGACGTCCGCGTTGGGAGCGGTGCCGGCACCATGTGCAAAGCGGGGATTGCTGAACAGGTTCGCGGTGCCCCAGAGCACTTTTTTGTCGTACTTTTTATTCAGTTCGAGAAGCAGGTCGGATATTTCGTCGAGCCGGGCATTGGACTCTGCCAGCGAAGCTCCTTCGGGCGCGATGTCGCGGTCGTGGAAGCAATAGTACTCGATCCCAAGTTTGTCCATCAGTTCAAACGCCGCATACGCTTTGTTGCGGGCGCTTTCCATCGGGTCGGAAGAACCATAGTCCTTCTTCAGTGTGCCGACACCGAACATGTCAGAACCTTCGGCCACCATGGTGTGCCAATAGGACATCGCAAACTTCATGTGTTCGCTCATTTTTTTGCCCGCGATCACTTCGTCGGCATTGTAATACTTGTACGCGAGCGGGTTCTTGGACTTGCTGCCTTCATACTTGATTTTCGATACACCTGGATAAAATTCGGCCATGGTCGGGATCCTCGCTTTCAAATGTTTCTGAGGACAAGGTTCCGTCTCCGCCGGATCCGAAACCTGTGCGTCATGAATGGAATCATTATATCGTTCCGACTTGATTTGTGTCCATCTTACCCTCCCCGCATGCCCCCGGACTGTGACCATGACACAGTTGGCATTTCGCTTGCGGCTTCCTGTTGACACATCGGCGATTGGGTTGTGATATAGTGAGATTGCACAGTTGTTCAGAACAAAATATTGATAATATGTGCAATTGGCACGACAAAGGGGATCGTATGTATCGAAGGGGAATGGGGTTGTGGAGAGCTGTTCTTCTCACCTTGGGGATCTGTCTGATGGTAGGAACCGTTGCTTGCAGCGGGTGGAGCGGGGAGCCGGTCCAGACGACGGCCACCCGGGACAATAGTATGACATCCCAATCGCTCGACAACCGAATCTCGAATGCCACTTATGTTTTCATCGGCACGGAAACGGCCAGTGTGAACCACCAGTCTATCCAAGGCCATCACTTTATTCTCCACACCTTTCAAGTCGATCGCATGTTGAAGGAAGGGTACCCATGGGATGGCGGCCCGATCGTCATACAGGAGCTGAACGACTCCTCTGTCGAGGTCGACCCCGATTATGACTGGAACGTTATCAACGGAGCGGATCGGTGTCTTATATTTGTCTACTCCTTTGCCCCCATCGATCTCACACTGCCCGGAAACAGTCTGGGGCTGGGCATTCCGCTAGACGCGAGCGGATCGCTTGTGGAAGACAGATCGAAACGAAGATATCTGGAAGGCTGGCTCCCCGAATTGGCAGACGAAGCGTTTGCCCGGGATCCGGCCGCTGCTGTGTTGGCATCCCCCGGATTGAAGTTGCCGCCTCCGTTCCCATACCGGCATATACGGTTGAACGAATCGGATGACCTGGGCGATCTGATCGCCGCGTCGGATCTGGTGGTGCGTACCCGTATCAGCAAAGTAGAAGGGTTCATCTGGTGGTGCCGTCTGGATCGCATCGGGGATCCCCTGAAGTGGAAGTCCCGACTTCCGCTCCCGGATATTGTCAGCCTGGGTGTATTCCAACCGGAGCCGAAGACGGAATATCTACTGTTTCTCCGGTCGGACGGGACCCATTTTTATCCGGCGGCCGGTGAGGGTGAGCTGAGCATCATATCCGAACGCGATCCCGTGAGGTGGCAGGCCGCACTGTCCCTGCTGGGGAGGTCAGACTGACTGCAAAACGGGTTCCGGGTATCGTATAATCCAGGAAAACCTTCCGACAGGAGGCCCAGGCCATGACGTATTCCGATACCCGTATTTCTCTCGCCGAACCTGGTGACGCCCGCGAGATCTACGCACTCCAGCTGGCCGCTTATGCGACAGAGACGCTACTGTACGACGATCCCATCCCCCCGGTCGTCCAGACCTGGGAATCGGCTATGGAGGACTTTGCCGGCTGGCACGTGCTCAAGTTGGAGCTGGATGGGCGGATTGCGGGAT
>LSQX01068796.1_pt6 | contig 12696 bp, 16 predicted proteins | sample 654561 | NCBI WGS metagenome assembly LSQX01 (sample SAMN04489861, study PRJNA283612) | anaerobic digester metagenome | isolation source: 4 biogas reactors fed with cattle manure at either 37C or 55C with and... | place: Denmark: Kongens Lyngby | collected 2014 | reverse complement strand
ACCCGTCAAGATATCGATTACGAAGTCTCAGAATCGGCTATTGTTGAGCTCTACTCTAAGTAGAGCTTCAACTTGACCTCTCCCCCCTCTCGAGCTACTCTGTGGGTATGAGAAAAGAGTTTAAGTTAAATACACCAAAGGAGGGGATGATTGCCATTACCCGCGAAGTCGCCTCCTATGTCGACTCCCTTGGGGTCGAAGAGGGGATAGTTGTGGTCTACTCACCCCACACTACCGCGGGGATAACGATTAATGAGAATGGCGACCGTGATGTGGTGCACGACCTTCTTTTAGCGATGGGGGAGATCTTCCCTGATGATAAACGTTTTCGCCACATGGAGGGAAACTCTGCGGCCCATTTGAAGAGCTCGATGGTGGGTTCAAGCGCCACTGTAATAATTACGAAAGGGCGGCTAGATTTGGGAGTTTGGCAAGATATCTACTTCTGTGAGTTTGATGGACCGCGTAGTCGCCGGTTTCTAGTTAAGGTTATTAGTGGCTAAGGTACCCATCTAGGGAGGTAAAGAGTTCTCCCAAATCCCAGTAACGCAGCGTTGCGTAGCTATCTAAGGGGGTTGCTTGTTGGTTGACTATCACAACCTTGCCGCCATTAGAGTAGGTAATTAGTGGAAGGGTGGCAGCGGGCTGAACAGTGAGGCTACTGCCAAGGACAATAATTAGATCACACGCCGCAAAGTCACGATTAGCTTGTGCCAAAAGAGCCCCATCGAGCCCCTCTCCATAGAAAACAATGTCAGGTTTAACTACCTTGCCACATTTAGGACAGTGGGGAAGCTCCCCTTTAGCTACTAGAGGAGCCACCTCTTGGTAACTCATAGTAGTTCGACACGCTAAACAGTGGTGGTTAGCGGGGCTACCGTGAATCTCATACACCCTTTTACTCCCCCCTTTCTGGTGGAGTAAATCGATATTTTGAGTATAAACAGACTCAATCAAACCACGCTTTTCCAATTTAGCTAAGACGGTGTGGACCACTGATGGCTCAAAGTCGTCGAGGGTGTAGAGGAACTCTCTCGCCCAGCGATAAAAAATAGAGGGGTCTCTTAAGAAGTAGTCGATCGATAAGATATCTTCTACAGCCAACCCCTCATAGTCGCTGGTGTAGAAGCCTCCCCTACCTCTAAAATCTCTGATTCCACTTAAAGTGGAGACACCTGCCCCTGTGAAGACGATGCTCTTGTGGGACTTTTCCATTAAAGAGAGTAATTTTTCCATATCTACCTCACCTCTAGTGGTGAGTCCCCTTGTAGGTGTTACCTACCAAACCCGTTAAGGTGACGGTGGTGAACTCACCTATTGAGAGTGGTTGAGCCGGTTCAAAGGCTACCATCTCTCCATGCTCTGTGCGCCCGAGCAACTCTTTAGCACTCCGCTTAGAGACCTGCTCTACTAAGACCTCAACTTCACCGTGACACCGCTCTTCTTTGTATTGTTTAGTAATTGAGCGTTGCAAATCGATAAGCTCTTGGAGGCGCCCCATTTTAATAGCCGAGGAGAGTTGGCCACTAAATGATGCAGCAGCCGTCCCCTCCCTAGGATTAAAATAGTACATGAAAGCCTCTAAAAAAGCCACCTCTTCCATTAATGAGAGGGTCTCTCTAAACTCCGCTTCACTCTCTGAAGGGAACCCTACCATCACATCGGTGGTGAGGGTTAGATGGGGAACCTTAGCTCTAAGTTCTCCAATTAGGGCTAAGTACTGTTCGCGTGTGTAGCACCGATTCATCGCCTCTAAAACTCGCGTAGAGCCACTTTGGGCGGGAATGTGGAGGTGGCGTGCAATTGACCGTTCACTAGCAATTACATCAATCAGCTGAAACGAGAAGTCTTTAGGGTGGGGGCTCTCAAATCTAATCCATTTAATACTATCGACACGATTGGCAATGAGGGCTAAGAGGTCGGGAAAATTAAAGTGTGAACCGTTGTAGTGGGTGTCGTATGAGTTGACATTTTGCCCCAAAAGGGTGATCTCTTTCACTCCTCTATCCTCTAAAAAGGCGATCTCATCCAAGATAGAATCGACACTCCGTGAGACCTCTCTCCCCCTCACATAGGGGACAATGCAGTAGGTGCAGAAGTTGTCACACCCATTCATGATGGGGACATAGGAGGAGAACTCCCCCTCTTTATAGTAACTTTGAGTAAAAGTGTAGGCTAAATCGCGCTCATCACTACCCCCTGTTAGGAGGGCGGCAATGCGCTCTTTGTCGTTGGTCCCCCACACATGGTCGACTGCAGGGGCCTCTTGTAAGAAGTCGTCTCCAATCCTCTCGGCCATACACCCGGTAATAACCAGGGTCAGTTCTTGGCGCTCTTTAAGGTGCTTAAAGAAACCAATTCTCCCCCAGATTCTGTTTTCAGCCGTTTTACGGACGCTACAGGTGTTCAATATGGCACAATCGGCCTCTTCGACACTCTCAGCTCTCGTCATCCCTGCCTCAATCAAAGCCGCTTCTAGGGCATTCGATTCAGCTACGTTCATTTGACACCCGTAGGTCTCAAGCCAGTACCGTTTATGTATTTTGAGCTTTGACAAGTTAGTTTCTCCTGCTATGGTGCAAAGAGGCCGCCAATAGAGTATTTTTCATCAACATAGCAATGGTGAGAGGTCCCACCCCTCCGGGTACCGGTGTAATAGCCGAGGCGCGCTTAATAACAGACTCCCACTCAACATCCCCCACTAAGCGGTAACCCCTCTTCTGATTGGCATCAGATACGCGGTTTATCCCAACATCGATCACCACCGCCCCCTCTTTAACCATCTCCCCTTTAATAAAGTGAGGAACACCAATAGCTGCCACTAAGATATCGGCAGAGCGGGTGTGTTCAATTAAGTTGGCGGTTTGTGAGTGGCAAAGGGTGATTGTGGCATCGCGCCCTTTTTGACTTAAAAGGGCAGCTAAAGGTTTACCAACAATATTGCTGCGCCCCACAATGGTCACATTTTTAGAGCGTGTCTCGATTTGGTAGTGATTGAGGAGGTGTACTATAGCGAGGGGGGTACAGGGAATTAAACGTGGTTTACCCAAGAGGAGGAGCCCCATATTGAGGGGATGTAGTCCGTCGACATCTTTAACGGGGTCAATCTTTTGAATAACATTTAATTCATCAATATGGCTAGGCAATGGGAGTTGAACTAAAATTCCATCCACCTCTTCATCGCTATTAAGGTGCTCAAGGAGGGCTAAGAGCTCCTCTTCTTTTGTTGCCTCTGGCAGATGCAGGGTGCGATGGTTAAAGCCCAGGCGCTGACACGCCCTCCCCTTGCTAGCGACGTAGGTTAAACTAGCCGCATCGTCCCCCACCAAGACAACGGCTAAGGTGGGGGTAACGCCCGTTGAGGCTTTAAACTTTTCCCAATCCTCCCTAACGCTGTTATCAAGGAGGGTTGCTATCTCTTTACCAACCAAACTAATCATAATTTACTTATAACAAATATTTGGCCCCATGTTAACCTGACCTGTATGCAAAAAGATAACTATCAGTTATGATAAGGCAATTGAGAAGGAGAATTCGTGTGAAGAAAAAAGTATTTATAATAATGCTCCTTTTGGTTGCAATTACCACATCCCTCTTTGCCCAAGATGAGGTTACTCTCAAAAGTCATCAGTACTCGTTAGGGAGTAAGATGTTCACCTTTACTGTGGGACCTGTCTTACCTGCCTTCTTCTATCGCCCTAATATAGAGGCGGGAGAAAAGCTCCTCTCTTTCTTTGATACCCGGTTCAAAGTTGGTGGTTTCGGTTCAATTCGCTACCAAGGTTTTTTAAATAACTATCTAGCCCTCGGAGGCGAGTTAGGCTACCTTTTTGCCAACGATCGCAGTGAACTCTTCACTTCGGTCCCTGTTCAAGCCAAACTAACCTATGTTCCCCTCCAAGGGACCTTTGAAATACCCCTCAGTATAGGTTTTGGATTTGCTTATAACTCTTACGGCAATACCAGCTATTTTAGTATGTTAGCCACGGCTGAGGTGGGCTTTAGCTGGTACTTTAAAGAGGCGTGGGGACTCACAATTGGAACTGGTTTGCAACTGATTCCTGAAATCTATGGTAAAGACTCTAACAACTATCACGACACCACTTTAGCTGGCTTTATGCCAATAACAGTCTCAATTACCTACCGCAGTAACTAGGAGGAAAGCCATGCGTATAAAAACTATTTTAATCACCCTATTAACCACTCTCCTCCTTTTTGTCACTTGTAATACCGATTACGATGGGATCTTTATGCAGGTGAGTAAATCTGAAGAGAAGACCGATGTGGGCTCAATTGTACTCCTTAAAACTGATGGAACCACCTTCTTCGCCCGTACCCGTCAACATCAACTTCAAAGCTATAATACTACTACCAAAAAGTGGACCCTCATTGAAGGGGCTAAAGCGACCCATGCCACCACAGATGGTACTGCTATCTACTACGCAGCCTCTGCTTTAGGCGATACAAACCACAAGATTTATAAGTTTGATGGTAATACCTCAACTGTTTATAGTGAAGATTATAAAATTGTTTCGATGGTCCCTACTAATGATTTAATGCTGGTTAAAAATAGCGATGGTAAATTTGATGTACATAAAGTAAGTGAAAAAAGTACAATTATTGGGGACCACCTTGAGTTCTACAGCGACTATACTCCTCAGTTAATCGCAATGGGGACAGATTTGTTTGTAGTGAGTGGCAAAACTGAGAGCGATAAATACACCCACTATCTTTGGGATGGATTATCACTATCAGATACGATAAATGGCCTCAATTCTCCAGTTATTGCCTTCTTTAAAGGCGCTTCTAAAGTTGTCTTCTTAACAAGTGGGAATAAGGTCTACTCCTTTGCTGCTGGCTCTGGTGTAGCTGGTGATAGTGTCGCTACTTTCTCCACATCGAGTACCCCTGCTTCAGCCCCCTACCCCACCTTTGTTTATAATGGTAAGCTCTACCTCCAAAATAGTAGTGGCTACCTCTTTAGTATTGATGAAGAAGGTGTGGTTAAAGATGCCGATATTGATCTCTCAGCTGTTAAGGGGTGGTCCTATATAGTTGATGGTAATACTGTCTACGTAGGGACGAGCGAAAACGGGATCTATAAGATTGATATGACAACCAAGAAGGTTACTGCTCTTTAAGGTAGTGGAGAATCTCACGCACCTCAGGGTCGCTGTATTGTTGGTCTATCTCAGCATCGGTTAGCCCCACAAACTCGTGGTTCATGTAGTGGATCCACACCTCATCTTCAACAGAGTTGAGGACGTGTTTACGACAGTAGTAGTCGGGCTGGATTGGGAGGCGAGGCTCATCTTTGTAGAGGGCCACCTTGTAGTCGTAAACCGCCACTTTTATATCAGATCGGGGAATCCCTTTGGCTAAGATTACATTAACGAGAGCATTAATTGTTTTACCGGTATCAAAGATATCATCGACAATTAAGATCTTATCCCCATTACGGAGATACTCGGGAGAGTAGGTCCACCCATCGATTTGAACAGCACTCTCGAGGCGCATATTCTCATAAGAGCGGGCGACTACAGCCGCGTAGAAGACGGGTCTCTTCTTAGCCTTTTGTCGCACTAGTTTGTAGTACTCACTAAAAACATTGCCCAAAAAAGCCCCTCCACGGAGGGAGACGTAGATAATATCGGGGACGAAACCGTCTTGGCTGTGCATTTTGTGGACTAATTTAAGGGCAGAATCACGTAAGCTCTCGGGGGTAATAAACTCTTTTTCCATACTCAACCCTAATATCTTATTGAGCCAGAGTCAATATCTCAATTCCATTTTCTGTCACTGCTACGGTGTGTTCCCAGTGGGCTGAGGGTTTTCCATCGTTTGTGACCACAGTCCATCCATCATCTAAGACTCTAACATTCTTTGTTCCGAGGTTAATCATCGGCTCAATGGCTAAGACCATCCCTACCCTGAGGCGCATGTTGGCCCCTAAAGGGTTGACATAGTTGGGGATCTGAGGGTCTTCGTGAACCGCCAGCCCTACCCCATGGCCACAGTAGTCTCTCACGACTCCAAAGCCGTGGGAGTTGGCTAGGTTGAAGATTGGCTTAGAGATGTCATGAATCCTAGCCCCTGGCTTATTAGCCCCCTCAATCCCCTCTAGGAGGCACTGGTGGGTAATACAGACCAACTTCTCCCACTCTTTGTGTGTCTTACCGACAATATAGGTGCGAGCAGCATCGCTGTAGTAGCCGTTGAGGTTAATCCCTAAATCGACACTCACTAAATCCCCTTCGTAAATTTTACGGGGACCGGGGATACCGTGAATTACCTCTTCATTGACCGAGATACAAGCTGAAGCGGGAAATCCCATATAGTTTAAAAAGGCCGGTTTCCCTCCATGTTTGGTGATGAAATCGTAGCAGTAGCGGTCAATCTCATGGGTCGTCATCCCAGCTTTAATAAAATCGGTTAGGAGGTCTAGAAGATTAGCCGTTAAACGACACGCTTCACCAATGTGCTTAATTTGTTCACTACTTTTTAAAGTTACCATCTCTCTCTTTTACCATAGAATCTAAAATCCCGTTGATAAACTTATAGTTGACCTCACGACTATACTCCTGGGAGAGTTGTACCGCTTCTGTGATAACAATATGGGGGTGAATCTCGGGGATATAAAGGAGGGAATAGACACTTATTCTCAAGATGTTGCGGTCAATAAGGTCAATTTTATCCAACGGTCGGTTGATGGAGAATTGCTCAATCAATCCATTAATCTCATTGAGGTTCTCAATTGTCCCCTGGATTAGATAGCGGGCAAAGGTGAGAGCCTCTTCATTTATCTCTTGCAATTCTTCTTCTGAAATACCGGGGAAGTCTTTGGGAAACTCCCCCTCAATTAGTTGCTCATTAAAGTCGAGGGCATAGAGAGTTGTCAGGGCAAGCTCTCGCCCCAAGTGTCTCTCTTTCAACTCTATAACCCCTCTTTATATAAAATCTCAATCTTGGCTGAATTACGCAGTTGTTCAACCAGGCGGTCGATAGCTGTCAGGTAGGCATTCTGTTGATTGCGTGATTCAAGGGTTTGTCGAATATATTGGCGGACGGTCATTGTCGACTCAGGATTGATATTATCATCTATGGAGAGCAATTTAGGTTCGGTGTGGATTGTCAATTTGACAATATGGTAACCGCTGGTCGACTCTAGAACGCCTGAAGGTTTGCCTAAAGAGAGGGTGAAGACCTCATCAAAGAAGGAGGCTCCTAAAGCGCTCCTCATTTGTGAGTCGTCATAGGCTAGCCACCCGATATCACCCCCACGATTCCGGCTATCGGTATCTTTTGAGTAGCGAGGCACCAACTCTTCAAAGGTGTAGGTGTTGTAACGGAGCCACCTAGCGAGTTTCTCCATCTCCTGTTTAGTCTCAGCTTTACTCATCCCTTCCGACTCAAAGGGCATAAAGATGTGGCTGAGACGCACTAGTTCAGGGTTCATGAAACTAGAGCGGTTTTTCCTAAAGAACTCGTTTATCTCACTATCGGTAGGAGCGGCATAATTCTCGATAACACTCCCCATTTTTCCCCTTACGTAGAGGTCAACTAAGGCTGTCTCTTTTAGCTTCTCCCTAAATTCACTTAACCCATAGCCGTAGTTACTCCGCACCACACTCTCAAATTGCTCTTGGGTGATTTCACGGCCAACTTGGCTCTCAACGTAGGTTTTTTGTTGTTTGATTAGTTGGTCTACCTGGGTATCGGTAACAAAGTAACCATCACGCTCGGCCCCTTGGAGTACAACCTCATCGTTAATTAAAACTTCAAGCATCTCAGAGGGGGAGATCGATGCTGTAACGCCACTAGCTAATGCTTCAGCTTCATAAGCTGCCACCCGTTCTTTCAACTCATTAACGGTAATGATTTTGTTTCTAATCAAGTTAACCGTTGCGGCGGGTTGATTTAAAGTATTGGCAAAAAGCCCTGCCAGCGGTAAAAGAATCATAATTACGACAATAAGAAGGCTTTTTTTATTCATCGACTAACACTCCTAATTTTAAGTTATTAAAAGACGCTTACCAACCTCTTCAGCAAACGCACTCCCACTCATCACTTCGGAATAGGTTAAATAAAACCCTTCCTTTTCCATTATTTTCATAAGAGCTAAAAGGGTCTTCCCTTTGCGAAGCCCGCGCTTTGTGATGAAGGCGAAACTACGCTTACCACTAATAGTACCACATTGTTTAAGAAATTGAGCAATTTGAGGATCTATTTTTCCACCAAAAAAGTTGGCAGCACTAGTGCCAACGGCAATGTAATCGTAAAATGATATATTTTTGCCTAAATTGGTAGCGATGTTGAAAAGGTCTACAAAGTGTCCTTGCTGTTGAATCCCTTTTGCAAGGGACTCAGCAACGACTTTGCAACTCGTTGAGCTGCTCACATCTTTGTAAAGGATACATACTCTCATCTTACCACTCTATCGACAATACGAGTGTTTATAGATAACTATTCGGTTATCCACCACTCTTGCCCCTCTACTACTTGTTCAACTTTAACTGTATCGAGGAGCGATTCGGTTGAGGGGCCTTTATTTATAACTGCTAAAATAATAGCCAATACTAAAAAAGTTGCCCCTAATATAGCTGTTAATTTATTTAAGACGTTGGAACTTTGACTCCCAAATGCTGAATCACTACCACCGCCAAAGATACCGCCTAGGCCGGTCCCCCCTTCGTTTTGAATAGCTACGAAGAAGATTAGCAGGAGGCTAGCAATCACAAATAGAATCAATAGGATAATGGTTATAACACTCATCGATTAACTCCAGTTCAGTTGTTGTAGCACACAATGGGGGCAAATTGTTCGACTGTGAGTGATGCTCCCCCCACTAGTGCTCCATCGATATGTTCCATGGCCATAAGCTCTTTAACATTCGACGGTTTCACTGAACCACCATACTGTATTATTAACGATTCTGCAACACTTTTGCCAAATAGTGTGGCAACTTCTCCCCTAATAAGGGCGTGTGCTTGGTTGGCATCGTCGGGGGTGGCGGTTTTACCAGTTCCAATAGCCCAAACTGGTTCGTAGGCAACAATTATAGAGTCCATTTGTTGGGGGGTAACTCCCCTAAGTCCTTCAACAACTTGGTGCTTTAAAACAGCCTCTAATTGTCCCTTTTCACGCTCATCTAGCGTCTCACCAACACAGAGAATAACCTCTAACCCCTCCTCAAGGGCTAACTTAACTTTGGCGTTGATAAACTCATCGCTCTCTTGGTAGAGGGTCCTCCTCTCAGAGTGGCCTAAGATGACAAGTTTTACCCCTACCTCTTTGAGCATCTCAGCTGAGACCTCGCCGGTGAAAGCCCCCTTTAGATGGTCACTCATGTTTTGGGCTGCAACTTCAATATTTGTCCCTTTAGTGGCTGCAACTACCCCACTAAGGGTGACAAAAGGGGGGGCAACCACTACTCTGGCCGAGGCATCTTTAACAGCCTCAGCAAGCTCTTTTACGAACTTGGCACCCTCTTGTGGTCCCATGTTCATCTTCCAGTTACCGGCTATACAAACTTTTCTCATCTCAAATCTCCAATGCCTTAATGCCAGGCAACTGTTTACCCTCTAAAAACTCCAAAGAGGCACCGCCTCCGGTTGAAACGTGGTCAATTTTATCAACTAAACCAAACTTGTTAATGGCTGCGACCGAGTCACCCCCACCGACCACGGTGGTAGCACTACTTTCAGCGGCAGCTTGGGCAACCGCTTCGGTCCCCTTAGCAAAGGCATCAAATTCAAAGACACCCATGGGGCCATTCCAGACAACTGAGGCAGCCTTTTTAACGGCATCGACAATGAGGGCAACTGTTTTAGGTCCAATATCCATCCCAATGAGCTCATCAGGGATATCGACACTATCAATCAAAAGTGCTTCAGCCTCATCCGAGAACTTCTTAGCACAGAGGTGGTCGACGGGGAGGATCACTTTAACTCCCATCTCATCGGCTTTGGCTAAGAACGATTTAGCTACATCGAAGTAATCCTCTTCTAAAAGAGATTTCCCAATTGGGTGTCCTTTAACTTTCAAGAAGGTGTAGGCCATACCACCACCAATGACGATAGTATCACAAGTCTTAACGAGAGATTCGAGGACACCAATCTTTGAGGAGACTTTAGAACCCCCAATAATAGCGACAAAAGGTTTGGCAGGGTTCTCTAAGAGGGGTGCAAAGAACTCGACCTCTTTTTCAATTAAGAAACCGGCAACAGCCGGGAGGTAGTGCGAGACCCCTTCAGTAGAGGCGTGGGCACGGTGAGCTGTCCCAAAGGCGTCGTTGACGTAGATATCACCGTAGCTGGCGAGAGTTTTGGAGAACTCTGGGTCGTTCCCCTCCTCCTCTTTGTAGAAGCGGACGTTCTCTAATAGGAGAACCTCCCCCGCTTTAAGGGCCTTAACTTCTCTCTCAACCTCTTCACCAATTACATCGCTGGCCAACTTAACGGGGCGGCCAAGGATCTCTTCAAACCGTTTAGCAATGGGAGCCATGCTAAAAGCGGGGTTCTTTTGACCCTTGGGGCGACCAAAGTGGCTCATCACCACCAGGCTAGTCCCCTTTTGGTTTAGGATATAATTTAGGGTGGGCAGGGTACTTCTAATTCTTGTATCGTCAGTGACAACTCCATCTTGGAGAGGGACGTTAAAATCGAGGCGGATTAGGACCCTTTTGTTGGTTAAATCGACATCTTTGACAGTTCGTAATTTCATTTCGACTCCTCAATTACATCTGATGCGCACCCACTAGGCGCGCATCAGGATTAGTTTAGATCAATAGATTTTTAGCGCATCAATTTCTTGGCTAGGTCAACAACACGTGCTGAATAGCCCATCTCGTTGTCGTACCAGCTCATAACTTTGAAAAACTTGGGACCCATCTTAATGGTCAAGTCGGCGTCGTAAATCGAGGAGTGGTGGTTCCCGATTACATCGGCTGAGACGATGGGGTCGGTGTTGTATTGAAGGATTCCCTTCATAGGACCATCAGCTGCAGCTTTAAAAGCGGCGTTGAGCTCCTCAACGGTGGCATCTTTCTCTAATTTTACAGTTAAGTCTACAATTGACCCGGTAGGCACAGGAACGCGCATCGCTCCACCATTCAGTTTCCCTTCAAGGGCAGGAATGACTTGGCTAACAGCACGGGCAGCACCAGTGGTGGTGGGGATAATTGAGAGGGCCGCAGAACGGGCTCTTCTCAAGTCCTTATGGGGTTGATCAAGGATAACTTGGTCGTTGGTGTAAGCGTGAACGGTTGTCATCAAACCCGACTCAATACCGAAGTTGTCGTTGAGAACTTTGGCGATAGGGGCTAGACAGTTGGTGGTACAAGAGGCGTTTGAGAAGGCCTCAAGTTTTAAGTTGAGTTCACTGTCGTTGACACCTAAGACCACGGTTTGGTCAATTTTATCTTTGGCAGGGACTGTCAAGATAACTTTCTTGGCTCCAGCCTTGATGTGGTCTTTGTACCCACCCTTGGGGCTCTCTGCTAAGGTGAAAACGCCGGTCGACTCAATTGCGATATCGACACCAAGCTCTTTCCAGGGGAGCTCTGCAGGGTTGCGGACTGCAAAAATCTTAATCTCTTTACCATCGACTACGATAGCATCATCTTTAACAGTGACACTCTTATTGTATACGCCATAAGTTGAGTCGTATTTGAGTAGGTGTGCCAATGTTTTGGGATCTGTCAGGTCGTTGATACCAACAATATCTATCGACTTATCCTCAAAAGCAATCTTAAAAACGTTTCTTCCGATCCGTCCAAATCCATTAATAGCAATTTTCATTAAAATTCCTCCATAAACTATGTTCAACGATAATATACTGAAAAAAGGGGGTTTGCGTCAACGAACCGGTGTGATAAATATAAATATTTATCGATTAGCTCCCCTTTTTGACAACCTTGACACGGTTAATTTTATGCCCCTCAATTTCTTGGACAATAAACTCATACCCATCGTAACTAATCTTCTCTTGATTAGCCGGAATCCTCCCAAATTGTTCAAAGACAAAGCCACCTAAAGTTTCGGCATCTTCTTCGGGTAAGTCGAGAGCTAGTCGCTCATTAATCTCATCAATAGGGGTGCGTGCATCACAAATGTAGATCCCCTCCCCCACTTCGATGATCTCCTCATCTTCGTCATCAAATTCGTCTTGAATCTCGCCAACTATAACCTCGAGGATATCCTCCATACTTACAATACCAGAGACCCCACCATACTCATCAATGGCAATGGCGATGTGGACTTTGCGCTTTTTAAATTCCCGTAGCAACTTGTCGAGACGGATAGTGTCGGGGACAAAGTAGGGCTTTCTCATAATTTTACGCACATCGAAAACCTCACTTGCAAGGCGAATTATATCCTTGACATAGAGAATCCCCACCACGTTGTCAATTGTTTCACTGTAGACCGGGTAGCGAGAGTATCCCTCCTCCCCAATGATTGTTCTCAGCTCCTCAAGTGTCGCTGTATCTTCAACAAACTGGACATCGATGCGGGGGACCATCACCTCTTTGACTGCCGTCTCAGAGAGTTCATCAATCCCCTCAATCATATCGTTACGCTCTTGAACTACTTCAGTATCAGTAGGGATAGGGTTCTCCCTTACCCCCATAATCAACCTCTTTACCCTTTTCAGAAAACTCACCGCCTACTCCTTCAAAATAGACTTAACAATCTCTTC
>LSQX01023713.1_pt1 | contig 12697 bp, 7 predicted proteins | sample 654561 | NCBI WGS metagenome assembly LSQX01 (sample SAMN04489861, study PRJNA283612) | anaerobic digester metagenome | isolation source: 4 biogas reactors fed with cattle manure at either 37C or 55C with and... | place: Denmark: Kongens Lyngby | collected 2014 | reverse complement strand
CTTTTGGTCCCGAACCAAACGCGCTGCCAAGCTGCGCTACACCCCGACTTGTTGAAAAATCATGCATCAGAATATAACATTATATGGCAAAAAGTCCACAACATTTTTTGTTGGATTTCGCAAGCGCATGCCGGTGCATAGTGGTGCCGACTCGTTGCCTCACTTGTTTTGCCTTTTGCATGTATAATTTCAGAACTCCTTGCATCCTGGAGGGCAAAGCCCGCAAACCGTACCAGTGATCAGTGGGCAGAGGTTAGTCTTATGCGCCGAAACCGCCGTGGATGCTGGGCAACTCTACGGGACGGATGGGACTGAGGAGACAGATGGGACAAATTCCGGATCCGAAGTCCCGAGTCCGAAGTCAATATCGATTCTTTCGATTCTATCGATAATTCATTCACCTGCCATGATGCAGGTACGGAGCCCTGCGGTCCCAGTACCTCACAGCCACGGCTCATGAGGGCATTCGCCCTCCTGCTCTGCGGATCTGTGTAAAACAACCTACACCACCTTAGCCTTTCGTGAATTTTCGTGTTCATTCGCAGTCAAATCCTGCACCTGCCAAGAAAACTGATCTCTGTCTGGCTTACCGGCCGTACCTTGGGTGAGCGTTCAAGCAAAGCACAGTTAACGTTTTATGAAATGTCAGGTATAAGCTTTACCGGACAATAATCGCTGAGCCCCTTCCGGACAGTTCAATGCCGGAAAGCATCATTTTCTTCGCCACTGTGTCAAAATCAACTGTAGCATTGCTGATACCTACACGCCACGGCTCCGATGTGGTAATTTCAAACGTAACGAGCTCCTCATCAAAATTATCAAGTGAATCCCACTCCATAACCGTAAACACCTTATCTTTTACAAGCGCTGTTCCTTCCGACAAATCAGTCACGTCAACTTTAAAAGTTATCGGAGTGTCTTTCGGGAAAACAATTTTCTGCCCCACTTTCACAAGGCTGTTGACAGCAGCGTTCTTCTCTCCTGCATCAATTTTTACCGAAAGAGTATTTCCATCCTTCAATGTCAGCTTGGCGCCATTATCGACACAAAGCGTAAGCGTCCCTACTTTGCCTGCGCTACCGCCCGACAACTTTACATCGTCATCCAGGGTAAAGTTGCTCCTCACAGTGCCGTCACCCATAATCATTCCACCAGGTTTCATAGTGGGAGTCCGTGTTGAAGGTATAGCTATGCCCTCTAACACTTCGCATGCACCTCCTTCATAGACCTCAGGTCTGGGTGCATTAATGTTACCTATTTTAACTATTCCTTCTCTTATGAACAGACTGACTTTTCTTGCCAGACTTTCTCCATAAAGCTCCAGAGTTCCTGTACCTGTCTTTTCAATTGCCATTACGCCTGTTATGTCTCCATGAAAGCGTCTGTCTGAAGGTCCGCCGAAGTAAAGGGAGCGGAGACTGTTATTGTCGTAAGTGTAGGCATGAAAAGAGCCGTAATCACCTATCAGATCTTTTCCCGTAAAGTGAACTCCATCATTCTTGGCTACATTTGGGAAAACAACAGATGGATATTCAACTGTTGAACCTGAAGGTTTATTCCATGCAATCGGCACTCCGATTTCAGCCTTGCCGTTGCCGTTCACGAACAAAATAATATCTTCTCCACCGAAAACAAGTGAGCCGCCTGATGAAGTTATAGTTTTATCTCCATTTCCTGTTATCAGAAGAGTGCCGCAACCGATAGTCAAATCGTTCTCTCCCAGATTCAGTGTCTGCGCTGAACTTCTATCCCACAACAATCCGTATACTTCAGTATTCTCTGTGAGCTCCAGATCTGTATCGGCAAATCTGTAAATTTCAGATGCATCATTTCCTGTGCTCGCCGGAGTTTCGTAGTCGGCATTCACAGTCTGCACTATTGCACCTGAATCATCTACTTTTACATAGTGCCCGCCATGCAGCATCCAGGGCACCCATATGCCGTTATGATTCTGGGCATTCTCAATAATAAGCCGACCTGATTTTGAATATGTAAGTGTTGCAGAGGTGCCGTTAGCACGCTCATAGCCTTCAAAAACAAGATCTGTTTTATTGGCAGCATTTTCTCCGGCTATATCCAATACCATCACCCCGGATCGTATATCAAAGGCTTTGACTCGCTCCACCACATTGGTTTCAGAATTACCTTTGAGTGTAAAGCGACCTCCGTTTCTTACAGTTCCCAGCTTTACATCACCTCGGATCCTGTCGTTATCTGCTACCACGCTGTTATCAATGATAAACTGGGAGTTGTGCTGATCTGCGTACGCGAAACGGCAGTCCATATACACACCTGCCGCATTTGTAATTGCACCACCTTCATAAACAGTTTCATCTTCATCAACAAAGCGATCGCCAAGTTTAACATCAAGAGACTGCACGTAAAGCTCACCACCAACATCGATCAACCCGCCAATGCTCGTCTTGTTGTTGTGTGACCCTCCAAATGTAATATTATACCCATCACCGTTGTCTGTCACATCTCCAAAGACATCAATCCTTGAGTCCCAATTGGAAGGAGATGTCAATTCGCCATCATTCATCAGAAGCAAATCTGCCAAAACAGTGCCTTCTGTTTTAACGTTTCCACCGACCATTCCGCGTCCTTTTAAAATTAATTTATACGTATTCAGACCGTCGAGAATAGTGCCCAGTCCCTGCAACTGAAAGGAACTGACTTCAAAATCACTGTCAAGTGTAACTCTGCCATCGCTATCCTCTATATAGGGCAGTACAGCTGTATCTACTTCCGTGGGAACAAGTCCGCCCGACCAGTTCTCGGGAGTCCCCCAGAGTCCATCTTCAGTATTGTCTTGCCATGGTATCGTTGCTGCGTTGGCAAACGCAATCAGCAATAGAATTAAATAAACNACAGCAACACGCATTGTTTTGTTTTTTTCACACAATTATTCATGAGTACCCCCGTTTTATATCTATGGATCAGTAATCAGTTTTTAGCTATTTATAAATATAAGTATTATATATATGCAGGGGTGAGTCAACAATCAATTCGACACTCCCCGTATTATATTGCGTATAGAGACAAGTAATTCATCGGCATTCGAGCCGGCGGGTCTTGGGCGTTTCCCCGAACTCGTTCGGTATTGAATGCCGTTACGGTGCAACACAAGCTCATCCTCCTGCATATCAATACGTGAGATCCCACGCGAAGAAGCGAGTATGCGCAGTGAAGAAATCTCAAGAAGGCGTCTGAAAGGCGACGGTGCTGCCCCGAAACGATCTGACGTATCTGCAGCAAGTTCGTCTATATCTTTCTGAGTTCGGCATTCTGCCAGCCGGCTATAAAGCTCAATTCTTCGGGAATCATCTTCAATATACTCATACGGAACGTATGCACCCGCCTCATCATCACGTGATGAAGGATTTCTTTCGAGGAAGGGAAGAGAAACCTCAACACTGATGGCAGGTGGCGGATTCTTCCCGCGCAATCTCGCAACAGCTACTTTCAACAACTGACAATACATATTGAAGCCTATCGCGGAAATATGTCCGCTCTGTTCCGCCCCGAGTATATTGCCGGCACCACGTATACTCAAGTCTCTCATGGAGAGGCTGACGCCCGAGCCCAGCCCCGAGTGCTGCTGTAGTGCTTTTAAACGTTGCCGGGCGTCTGAGCTGATATAACTTTCAGGAGGAATCATAAAATAAGCATATGCTTTAACTCCTGAACGCCCTACTCTGCCGCGAAGTTGATACAGATCAGCTATCCCGAACCGATCTGCCCGATCGATCAGGATTGTATTCGCCCTAGGTATGTCTATGCCGTTCTCAATTATCGTTGTGCATAACAATACATCATACTTGCCCGCAGCAAAATCACGCATTATGTTCTCAATTCGGGAAGGGGGCATCTGCCCGTGACCAACGGCAATTCGAACGTGGGGCAACAGTTCTTTCAAGCGCTTATGCACCAGGTCTATCGATAAAACACGGTTATGAAGATAAAAAACCTGCCCCCCGCGGTTTACTTCAGCTAAAATCGCTTTTTTAATCAGTTCATCGGAATGGTGGACAATCTTCGTAACAGTAGCAACCCGCTCCCGTGGCGGAGTTTGAAGCAGACTCATATCACGTGCACCTGTAAGACCCAGATATAAAGTCCGCGGTATCGGTGTGGCTGAAAGAGTAAGAACATCTACCATTAACCTGACAGTTTTCAGCATTTCTTTATGACGTACCCCAAAGCGCTGCTCTTCATCAATAATCACAAGTCCGAGATTTTTAAACTTCACATGGGGCTGAATTATCCCGTGCGTTCCGATTATAATATCAACCCTGCCATCCGCTATGCCTTCGAGGGCGGCATCCCTTTGCGCGCGGCTGCAAAAACGTGAATGCATGGCGAGGTTGACAGGATACGCTCCCATGCGATCTACAAAAGTATCATAATGTTGTTGCGCCAGAACTGTTGTGGGCACGAGCACTGCAACTTGTCGCCCTTGCATTGCACTGATAAATGCCGCACGAATTGCCACTTCCGTCTTGCCGTATCCTGCATCCCCGCAGACAATTCGATCCATGGGGTGCGACGATTCCATATCTCGCTTTACCTGGCGTATACACTCCGCCTGTCCCTTCGTTTCCGTGTACGGGAATGAAGCTTCAAACTCCTGCATATAAGAAGTTACCGGTGAAAAGGCGTGCCCCTCCATTTGTTTTCGTCGAGCCTGCGTCTCAAGCATACGCAGGGCAAATGTCTGAATAGAATCATTGGCTGAAAGCTTTTCCCTCTTCCACCGGTTTCCGCTGATTGAATGCAATTTTACAGGAGCATCCCCCGCCCCCCTATATCCGGAAACCAGATTGGCATTCGTTATCGGAACATAAACTTTCGTACGATTAGCATACTCAATGCAGAGAGTCTCGGTATTTTTTCCTTTTATTTCCGTCTCTCTAATTCCAAGATACTTGCCGATGCCATATTCAATATGTACAACGAGCGAACCGGGAGTTATCGTATCGAGAATCTGGCTGCTGAGTTCTGCCAATTCATCGCTGTCATGCTCCGGATCTGAATTACGTTCAGCGATTGCAAATTCTGATACACGACCGCGCAGTCGCTTGGAATGACCGTATAAATCCGCCTGCGAGAGATATATTGCCCTGATACGAGAATCCAACCCCTCCACCAGAAAACCGCCTGATAGCGGCGCCATTCGAACATCTGCCGAATTCCCCTTCAACTCAGAGGCAAGATGCTCTACTCCCCCCTGCGTATCAAGGCAGAAATATAATTTGATATTTTTCCCGCACTCTTGTATTTCCAGGTTATTTTGAATTATCCTGCTGCGCTGTGTTGCCATAAAATCCGGATCATGGCGATGTGCGTCAGCACCGGCAAGCCCATCCACAGCCCCAAACGGCAGAAGACACTGCTCCACGCCCGCCGGTGGTGGATCTCCGGCAAAAAACTGACGAATTTTGTCACGCTTCAGCAAAGAAGATCTGATATGTTCCAGGCTGCAAGATTCAGGAAGTAGCGCACTTTTTTGAAATGTGTCAGCTTCCAGCTCTATTTCTTCATGGTTTATCCACATTACAACAGAGTTGTCAGGAATGTAATCGTGCAACATCACCTCCCCCACCCGCCTATATCGTACAGGTGCAATACGGAGAGCGTGAATAACCCGGGTCGATCTCTGATCAAGATGGTTGAAGTTCCTGATCGACTCAATCTCGTCGCCAAAGAATTCAAGACGGGAGGGAGCACGTGCGGCTATAGGCCACAAGTCCAAAATCCCGCCTTTTACAGCAAACGTATTCGGCTCAAACACCTCGGATTCACGCTTATAACCTGACCTTGAAAGCCATTCTATAAAGTCATCCATTGATACCTCCTCTCCCGTATCCAGGTATCGTGTCGCCTTCTCAAGTTCGGAAGGATCGGGAGTAGTCTGCATCAATGCCTGAATACACGTCACCACAATGGTGCCTGGACCACTGCTGCGCAGGGCGTCAATTGCAGAAAGACGCACCAAAACTGCACCGGAATCTTCACCTTCAACATCCGGCATCGGGTACTCGCTCACTTGGGATGGAACGTCGCAGAAAGACCTGGCATCTACTAATGCTGATTCGAATGCTACAGGATCCCGCAGCACAACGACAACAGCTCTCGTTGCATTATCACGCCGGAAAGCCTCTGCCACTGCTGCAGACGCCGACCCCGGCGGTTCCGAAAAAGCTAAAAGCTTTGCCGTAGGAATACTTTGCCGGATAAAATCGGCAACGTCATCCTCAAGCAGTTTAGAAGTAGAGATCGCGTTCACCGTTTCCTATGCGGTTATAGCGGTCCAGCACGTGCGGGTAGAACTTGGGGTACATTTCCCCAATTGCAGCCAGCTCTGCCTCCATCACAGGCGTACATATCTTTACACTTTCCGGAGAGGCGAAGTCCTCCAGCCATTCCCGAAAAGTGAGTACTGCATTGATTTTACAGAAAGTACCCTCCTTGCCTGTCTTCAGCGAATCCATTATGCAACCGCCTGTCCTGCCGCAGCGATACCCCGCCGTACAGAATGATGTAATTACGCCGCGGCGCGCAAGGTCGCATATAAGCTCTTCCAGTGTGCGCGGGTCACCCAGTAAAAACTGCTGCTTGTCAATTTCCTGCTCAACGCCATCCTCTGCGTAAGCACCTACACCTATACGGGTTGAAGCATCCATCTGGGTAATACCGAGATCGACACAGCGATCTCTCAACCCAGGACTCTCCCGAGCCGTGACGATTAGACCGGTATACGGCACAGATAGACGAAGCACCGTAACGGCATGCATAAAATTATCGTCAGTAAACTGATTCGGTGCATTGGAAATATCTGAACCGCTGGCGGAGTGCATGCGTGGTACAGAAAAAGTATGCGGACCTATCCCTACAAAACGTTCAAGCTCCCTTGCATGGGTAACGAGCCCCATAACTTCAAACCGCCAGTCATGAAGGCCGAAAAGCACACCAAGCCCCACATCATCAATGCCGGCATCGAAAGCACGGTGCATACACGTAAGACGCCAGCCGTAATCTCCTTTGATAGTATTCGCAGGATGCATCCGGGCATACGTATCGTGATGATATGTCTCCTGGAAAACCTGAAAAGTCCCTATACCGGCTTCCTGCACTATCTTGAGATCTTCAATCGATAACGGCGATGCATTAACATTGATACGGCGGACGTTACTCGTACCATTACGAGTCTTAACACGCACGGAATAAATGGCAGCAAGAGTCTCAGAGATAAAGTGGGCGTTTGTCATCGGATGTTCGCCATAAACTGCCATAACACGTTTGTGTCCATCACGCCCGGTCATCGCCTCTGCTTCTGCCTTGATTTCATCAATAGTAAGGGTTCTGCGTTTCTGCAAAGGATTGTCCACCCTGAAACCACAGTAACGGCAATTGTTCACACAAAAGCTCGATATATACATAGGGGCAAAAGTAACAATCCTGTTATCGTATACTTTCCGCTTTATTTTGAGCGCAGTTTCTTCCATCTCCCTGCGCAGTTCCGGATCAGTCACATTCAGGAGGACTGCTGTCTCCGCCGTTTCGAGTGTTTCTATAGCAAGCGACTTCGCAAGAATATCACGAACTCTGCTACGGTCAGGACCTTTTGCTTCCGCCAGCTCTTTTACAATCAGATCATCATCGATAAAGTCGCGTCCATTATTATAATAGCGCGTTATTTCATCACGTTTGATTACTGTTTCGGGTGTAAATTTTGTTTTCATTCATTAATCTCCTTTGGGTCAGATAATTCCTTGCCTCAGATAAAGAAGCCCGCACTTTATCAAAAACCAAATATAAAGTCGAGTTCAGAACATCTTGCCCGGCAAGCCGGGCAGTGGACAGTAGGTAGTGGGCAGTTTGCTCATGCGCCGCAGACTGTAGCACAGACATTCCTGTCTGTGCCTGCCTGTTTAGAAACTGCCCACTGCACACTAACCACTGCCCGAAGGGCTTGGGTAGGGCTGGTTTCTCCGCAAACCGCCGAAAGTATATTAACTGCGGCGCGCTACGGAGAGCGTCGCCCTACCATTCCACGGCTGCTTAGAAGGCAGGGCTGGTTTCTCCGCAAACCGCCGTGGTTGATGGGCAAGTCAGACTGGTCAAACAAATTCCGAGTCCGGAGTCCGGAGTCCGAGGTCAAAAAGCGATCGGGCGTCAGATATCGCCTGCGGTCCCAGCCACCGTGATTCGCAGCAAGCAAGCGTGTGCAAACAGCTGAGGGTGTCGGCGTAAGGAGGGGGTGATGCGGGGATGTCAGCAGCACCCTGCCTTACAGCACACCCACACTACAACCACGCAAGCCCATCATGCAACCAAACCCGAGCAGGCGCTCGGGGCTCCCAGGGCTCAGCATGTGGGCACAGACAGGAATGTCTGTGCTACAGTCTGCGGCGGTTTCTGAGAAACACGCCCTACCCTGCGGCGGTTTCTGAGAAACACGCCCTACCCTGCGCCGCATGAGAAAACTGCCTACTGCCCACTGATCACTAACCACTGCCCGGCGTGCCGGGCTCTGCCCACTGCCCACTGGTCCGGCAAGGCACCCGGGGATCCATTGCGTAATCAAACGGGTTTCTGCTCTCCTGCCGAAAAGAAAACCTGCCCTGTCTGAGAATCGATTATACTGAAAGATTCCGCCTGTCTGAGAGGATCGCTCTTGAATGAAAGCCTGCCGCTATAGTCGCTTTGCAGATTCCTTATAATCTCTTCATCTTCAGTGCGCAACCGTTCCAGAACGGCAGGATGGATGCAGATTTGAATATCGATCTCCTTTTTCTCTGCATTCAGAAGGTTTATCAGAGAAGCAAGCCGCCTCTGGATATCAACACTGAGTTGCAGTGAAGACTTTATCAGGCCCTTGCCGTTGCAATACGGACAAGTCTGGTGCATCAGGGAAAGCAGACTTTCTTCAGTTCTCTGACGCGTCATTTCAAGCAATCCCAGCTCAGAAATCGGCATCACATTCGTTCTCGCCTTGTCGCGCCGGAGCACATTCTTCAAAGCCTTGTAAACCTGCTGCTGGTGCTTGCGCGATTTCATGTCGATCAGATCAAGTACAACAAGTCCACCTATGTTTCTAAGCCTCAGCTGACGTGCCACCTCTTCCACTGCCTCGAGATTAACCTCAAGTATGGCTTCTTCCTGTGAACCCTTTCCCTTATGCCGTCCTGTATTTACATCGATGGCAATCAAGGCTTCTGTTTCATCGATTATCAGATAGCCCCCTGATTTCATGGTTATTTTACGCCTGAAGGCTTCTTCTATCTGTTTTTCTACTCCATAATGATCAAATATCGGGTAGTGCCCGTCATAAAACTGAACGAGATTTCTCGCATGCCGGGAAATTTTTGCCGCCTCTGTGCGAACCCTCTCATATATTTCTGCCGAATCAATCATGATGCGATCCACATCCTCGGTAACCCAATCGCGCACTATGCGCATTACAAGATCAGGTTCCTCATAAACACAACATGGCGCTGCCTGCTCAGCAATCGCCTTTTTCATATCATTGTAGCTGCTGAGAAGTACACGCAAATCTCTTATAAATGCATTCTTTGATGCACCTGCTCCAGCAGTTCGCACAATAAGACCGCAGTCGTCGGGTATAAGCTTCAGTGCTTGCATTCTATCGAGAATTTTCTTGAGCCGCTGTCTTTCCTGAGAATCTCCGATTTTCTTTGAAACACCTCGCAGCGTTCCTCCCGGCAGCAAAACAAGATATCTGCCGGGAATTGACAGGCTTGCTGTTACACGAGGACCTTTCGTTCCTATCGGTCCTTTTGACACCTGAACAGTTACAATACTTCCGGGAGGATACAGTTTTGCAATTTCCTCGTTTGACAGTCGTTTTGAGCGAGATTTGCGCTGTCTCCCACTGCGACCCCTGTTGTTGCCACTGTCATTATCGGCATGAGGAGCATCATCATCCAGCATGGATTCATCATCAGGATTCATATCCCAATAGTGTAAAAAAGCATTTTTCTTCATTCCGATGTTTACAAATGCCGCCTGTAAATCGTTCTCCAGGTTTTGAATCCTGCCCTTGAAGATCGATCCTATGATTCTTTCCTCTGTCGGGTGCTCTACCTGAAACTCTTCCAAACGACCGTTTTCCAGAATGGCAACACGTGTTTCCAGTTGCTCTGCATTCACTATTATTTCCCTGTTCAGATATTTCTCCGAGCGGGTTATCCATTTAAATTTAAAGAATTTTTTCAGCATTCCCTATTTGCCTTTCTTAAACTGTGTCTCGATTTTCCCATTTGTTGATTTATTTCCATATATAGCCACGCTCTGCACGAGACCAAGCAGAGCCATTGTAGATATAGTAAAAGAGCCTCCATAACTGATAAGCGGCAGAGGTATGCCTGTTATAGGCATTTTTCCGATTGTCATTGCAAGATTCACAAAAACATGCGTGAAAAGCTGTACAGCCACACCAACGCATATAAGCTGCCCGGTGTAATCGCGGCATAAAAATCCTGTAACACAAATCCCTGCGAGTAAAACACCATAAAGTGTAATCAGAAAAAGACTTCCTGCAAAGCCCGTCTCCTCAGCAATAACAGAATAAATAAAATCAGTAGAAGAAACTGCACGCGGCAAAAACCCCAATATATTTTGTGTACCGTTCAGATACCCTTTGCCCCACATGCCGCCGGAACCTACTGCAATTTCCGATTGATGCTTATTCCAACCTGCGCCGAGAGGATCACGATCGGGATAAACAAAAACTTCTATCCTTTTTTTCCAATGTGGAAAAACAATCCTGTTAACGATTTTCTCCACCTTCTCTCTTGAATGTTCCGGTATCTTCTCAGGCAATATCGGCAAAGAAATAAGAACTCCTGTTGCCAGTATACCTGCCAGACAAAGCACCATAAGTGTCCTGCGGGCACATCCCGCAACGAACACTATAGTAATAACTGTCGGTATTAAAACGAAGGCAGTGCCCAGATCGGGTTGCACTGCTACAAGCACTGTCGGCAATGCCGCAACAGCAAGTGCGCTGAAAAGCCTGCCGTAATCATTCGTAAGTGTACTTCGTGCAAGGAAAAAAACAATCATCAGCACTACAGCAAATTTTGCAAATTCGGACGGCTGCAAGCCAAACAGCCAACGTTTGGCACCCAGTTTTTCCACACCGATAAAAAGTACTGCCACGAGTGCCGCCATTGCAAACAAATAAAAAACCCAGGCGTAGTCTGTCCACTTCCTGTAATCGATACTGGCTACTGCAAAATGTACTATAAGACCAAGAGGTATCCACCATTTTATAACCAGCATGTATTGATACCTTACGCTGTCTGTTCTTATGGCGTTAGCACTGCGGACAAAAAACACGCCTATAACTAGCAATATAAGCATGCTTGCCAGCACGGGCCAATTCAGGGAAGGCAATCTGGCGGCGGATGCTATATCTTTATACCTGCCGGCAAAAGTCGGAAAACGCTTTTTCATTCTTCCGCCTCCTCAAACGATTGGGCGTCATCCCATGTTTCTCCCATCTCTTCAACAGCTGATCCGGGAACCTGCTCTTCAACAGCTTCATGATCTTCTTCATCATGATGGTAATCTTCGATATAAATCTCACCGCTCTCAACAGCTTCAGCAATTTCTTCCGCAAACAATTCTTTATATATCTTTCTGAGAATTGCTGCGGCAGTCTGGCCGCCTGCATCGGAATCTTCAGCAACCACAGTAACAGTATATGCAGGATTTTCGAATGGGGCAAAAGATATCATCCAAGCCAATTTTTTGCGCTCTCCGCCTTCGTAATATTCTGCCGTTCCTGTTTTGGCGCCCGCAGAAACACCGGGTATCTTTGAGCGCCTCGCCGTACCATAAGGCTTAACCACAGCATCGTACATTCCACCCTTCACAACAGCAAGATCATGATTGCTCCAGTCCATGACATCACTTATTACAAGTTCATCCCTGATGCCCGTTCCATCTCCGGCATCACGTATCAGGCGCGGCTTTATAACTTTACCATCTAGCGCTATTGCTGTTGCCATTATGGCTACCTGCAGCGGAGATGCTGTTATAAAACCCTGCCCCATTGCCACGTTTGCCGTATCTCCGGCACGCCAGGAATCCTTGTGCCGGGCTTTTTTCCATTTTGTCGATCCCAACAAACCTGAAGAGGCAGGAATTCCAATCTGTGGTGCCCTGCCGAAACCAAGCTGCAAAGCATCCTCATAAATCGCAGGTTCATAGCCCATTCGCTGCGCTATTTCTATAAAATACGGATTGCAGGACGCCGCTATGGCTCTTCGCATTTCGAGTTGACCATGACCATAGCGTTGTGCGCATCTGAATGTACGACCTCCAATTTTTATAAATCCTGTACAGTTATAGTGCTCATGCTCATTTATAACTTTTTCACGAAGGGCACCAAGTGCTACCACAGGCTTGAAAACACTTCCCGGCATATAAACTCCGTTTAGAGCGCGGTTGTAAAGGGGTTTGTTTGGATTTCTCAGAAGAGATTTCCATTTTTCGGGAGACAAGCGCGGCACAAAATCGCCCAGGTCAAATCGTGGTGAGCTGGCAATTGCAAGGATATCCCCGTTGGTGCAGTCTATAACTACAGCTGCACCGCGATTTTGGCCCAATGCCTCTTCTGCCACCCTCTGCAGATGAGCATCGAGCGTTAAAATAACATCAGAAC
>LSQX01026659.1_pt1 | contig 12698 bp, 10 predicted proteins | sample 654561 | NCBI WGS metagenome assembly LSQX01 (sample SAMN04489861, study PRJNA283612) | anaerobic digester metagenome | isolation source: 4 biogas reactors fed with cattle manure at either 37C or 55C with and... | place: Denmark: Kongens Lyngby | collected 2014 | reverse complement strand
TCCCAGAGAGCGTCCCAGTTGAAACCGAAATCGTCAGTAAAGCTGCAGTGACTGGCAAAAGCCTGCAGCAGGGCTGGCTTGTCTGCTATTGCAGGCAGCAGCAGTGTACGGGTGGTCATCATGGGCGCACTTCCAGGCGAATGAACGAACGGTAGTGGTCTTCGGTGTAGTACCAGACCTCGGGCGGATTGCCGCCGGTTACCACACGACGGGTACTGCGGTTACTGGCACCAGGCGTGGGTACGGTGTATTCGCGGTAATACCCGGGCGGCTTTTGTGGTAACAGGCGTTCACGGTTGTGGAAGGTACCGTTGTCTTGGCGATATGGATAAGGACCACCTTGCAGAATCAGCTGCAATGTATGCTGTAGTTGAGGGTTGTCTGCATGAGGAGTACCGGGCAACAGGGGGGAGGTTGCTGCTCCGGCCTGTGTGTAAGGCCCGTTTGCGCCCTGCATGGAGTAAAACGGCGTGATGCTTTTGAGCAGAATAAAACCGGCCAGCACCAGTGCGGCAATCATCAGTACCAGTCGCCACAGGCGTTGTAAGGGACCAGCTGGTGGCTGATGGCTGTTTATAGCCGTGCCGGCCGGAGTGTCAGCCTGTCCTTTACCGGCAAGTTCTACATTCTGCGCTTGCCAGCGCCCTTTGTGGTCCTGCTTTAACTCAAAGACGACCTCTAGCCCGGCACGCGGTGCGATATGCCTGGCCAGCTGGCTTATGTGGACGAAGATGTCGTCGTTACCGGGGCGGGCAATAAAACCGTAACCCTTGCTGTTATTCCAGTACTTAATATGGCCTTGATGATGGTTCATGTTTTTGCTCTTCCGTCAGCGATGCTGTAGGCGCCGCCGCTGCTACGTTTGGCTTGATACATTGCAAGATCGGCGGCATGTATCAGGGAGTCGGGGGTGATGCCGTGTTCGGGATAGTGGGCAATACCGATCGAGACTCCAATCTCGACCTGGACAGCGCCCAGGACAAAGGGGCGAGTCAGTTGCTCAATGACATCTTCGGCAATACGGTTGATGAAGTCATTGCCTGCCGAGGTATCCAGCAAAACCAGGAACTCATCGCCACCCAGCCGGGCCAGCTTATCTTGTTCCCGGATGATCCGGCGCAAGCGCTTGGCAGTGATGCGCAGAACTTGGTCGCCGGTTTTATGGCCATGCAGGTCATTCACTGGTTTGAATTTGTCCAGGTCGATGAACAGGATGGAAAACGCCATGTGCTGGCTGATTTTGCGCTGTATGTGTTCAAGTATGCTGCTGCGGTTGAGCAGACCAGTCAGGGCGTCATGTGCCGCCAGGCGGCGCACTTGCTGTTCGGCTTCGATGCGGGCGGTAATGTCACTGAGAATGTGAATGTAGTAAAGGGGTTGTCCCGCAGTGTCGTGCACGGTGCTGATGTTCAGCAGGCTGGTGCGCAGGCTGTCATTGCGGGTATCCGGATGGGTTACTTCGCCTTGCCAGAACCCCTGCTGGCAAAGGATTGTCAGCAGGCTGGCCGGCCTCTGGTCATGTTCGGCAATACGCAGATAGTGACTGATCGGTTGGTCATTCAACTGGCCCTGGCTGCAGCCGCATAACTCTTGCATGGCAGTGTTCGCGCGGATGATGTGCAGGTTGCTATCGGTGATGGCAATGGCTTCATGGGTGTTTTCGAAGACGCTGGCAGCCAGTAGCATTTCTGCCTGGTTTTCTTCCAGTTTTTTTGCTTGCCATGAAAGGGTGGTGATCAGGGGTTTGATGGCCAGGTGGCTGGCAAGAATGGCTATTATCAGCAAAAACAGAATGAGTAGCTGTACACCAAACAGATCGTGGTCTATCAGGGCATAGAAGGTTTGCTTTGGCAGGCGGATGATCAGGCTGAACGGCAGATCTGTAAAAGGCTGTACAATCAGTACGGTATCTTTGGCGTCACGAAACTTATGGATGCCGGCCTGTTGCAGGGCTGGCTCGTCGATGATCGGCTGCAGTGTACCGGTCTGCACAACGGACTGGTGTGTAGCGGTTACAGGAGACAGGCCAAAGGTGGCCGGGGGAATGTGCTGGTGCAGGAAAATTTCTGCCTGGTTGCCATAGCTGCCAAACTCTTGCAGGTAATCCTGCAGCGAATCTGTATGAAAAAACAGAATGTCGTGGCCTATGATGTGTTGGTCGGCACTGTAGATGGGGGCGCCAGCTTTGATTAGCAGCTGTGGCCCGCCGTCAGTTTCCAGTGTGATGAGGTCCAGACCTTCCTGTGCCGGCTGGGGGAGCAGGCTGCTGAGCTGTTCTGTATGCTCGCCCAGGGCGACAATGATTTCGTCCTGGCTAACGCGGAACATGGCGGCAAGGCCGGGCGTTTGAGCGGCAGGCTCTTGCAGGCGGGGCTGGCTGTACTGGCGCAATTGTTCCAGGCCGATTTCACCGTTTCGCCAGGCTTGCAGGCGCTTGCGGATTTCCGTCCGGCTGCTGAACTGTCTGGCAATGTTCCGGTAGCTGTCGAGCAAGTTTTCAATGCTGGCTTGCCGGGCTCTTGCATTGGCCCGGCTTACTTCTTCCAGCTGGATACGGACGGCCTGGTACAGGGGCAAGGTTACGGCCATGCTGACCAGGAGGCCGGTCAGCAGGACCAGTAATACGCTGGCCAGAATGATGCGCCGCTCTGCTTTGAGCAGGCGTTTCATCCGGAAGGCTGCTGATGGTGCTACAGTCATTGCAGTGTTATCAGCTGCCAAGGCTGGCTGCATGCAGCAGAGTGACCGGCTGTCCCTGATGCCATGCCAGTGCCTGGATGGCAGTGTGGCATCGGGCGTGCCGCAGGCTTGCCGGCAAGGGGCGCAGGCTGTCGAGCGGCAGTTCGAGATGTTGGGGTTCGCCGGCAATGACTAGCCAGCCGGACAGACCCTGTTCTGCTTGCCAGCCCAGGCAATAGAGTGGCGCTTCAGCTTCAAGGCCCGGAATCAGCCAGTGCAGGGGTTGGCCATCCAGTGAAGGGTCATAGGGCTGCAGTGCTGTAACCCGGCATGCCTCCAGGGCAAACTGGTAACCGGAGGCCAGCCAGAGAACTACGGGCAGGCCATTCATGACAGTTGCTGCTGCCAGGCTTGCAAAACCAAATCCAGGTCAAGCAGGGTAACGGGCATGCCCTGAAAGTCGAGCAGGGCGCTTACCAGCGGCCTGAGGTGTTCTGGCAGGCTGTCCATGGGTGGTTTAAGCAGGCTTTGAGCAACATCTGTGACATCCAGCAGCTCGTCAATACGTATGCCTGTCTGGATACCCGCTCCCTGGCCGAGCAAGGCTGTTTTGCCGGCAGTGCGTGTGCTGCTTTCAGGCAGCTGTAACAAGCCATTAAGCTGCAGGATAGAAAGCATCTCGCCACGCAGGTTCATCACGCCTTCGACTGAGGGGTGCATGCCAGGGACATAAAAGACATCATTGGCGGTACTTATTACCTCGCGTACCGAGCTGCCGGGAAAGGCGAAGAGGCGGTCGGCCAGACGGAAGATAACCAGCTTTACCTGGGGCTCGTCGACATCAACGACTTGCCTCAGGTTTTTTTGCTGTTCGGCCAGAGCTGCTTCGAGGGTGGCCGGCTGTTGTCCTGAGTTCATGGCTGGGCCTCATGGATAATAACGCGGTTACGGCCCTGATGCTTGGCCTGATACAAAGCGCTATCGGCATGGTGCATCAGTTCGTCCAGTGTGCTGTAGCTGCTATATGCGCTGAGGCCGATGCTGAAAGTACACTGGAAGGTGTCGTGACCGGCAGAAAACACAATGCCGGAAAACTCTTTGCGCAGCTGGTCAAGCAGCTCGTAGGCTGCAACGGTACCAGTATTGCGCAACAGGATGACAAACTCTTCGCCGCCATAGCGGCCGACAATGTCGCCGTGTCGCAGGCGGTTTTTCAGCATGTGTGACAGGGCTAACAACACCTGGTCGCCGGCCAGGTGGCCATAGTTGTCATTTACCTGCTTGAACAGGTCAAGATCCAGTGCGGCTAATACGAGTGATTCATTGTCGCGACTGGCGTGAGCCAGGATGGCGCTGATAATTTCGGTGGTTGTGGTGTGGTTGTACAGACCGGTCAGGCTGTCGCGTGTCATCAGGCCACGCAAGGCGCGCATACGCTCAGAGCGCAGCCTCACGGCAGACACCAGTTCTTCAGGCTTTACGGGCTTGGTGATAAAGCCCTCAACACCCACTTCCATGGCGCTGTGCTGTTTTTTCGGGTCGGTTTCGCTAGACAGGTAAATGATCGAAATACCGAGGAATTCGGGCACTTGCCGGATGACGCCAGCCAGCTCGTAACCGTTGCAGACAGGCATGTAGACATCAATCAGGATCAGATCCGGTGTGAATTCACGCAGTACATTGAGTACCTGTGACGGATCGTGCACCAGATGGACTTTTATGCCGGCATTCTCCAGGATCAGGCCGTGATATTTTGCGACCTCCGGCTCGTCATCCACGATCAGCACATGGTAAGGCTCTGTATCCGGCTTGCGTACCAGCTTTTCGAGAGCATCAGCCAGCGCCAATGGTTTGACCGGTTTGGTGAAATAGCTGCGGCAGCCGGCGCGATAGGCGCTCAGGCGTGCTTCGAAATTCTCCATGCCGGACAGAACGAGTGCCGGCAGCTGGTAGCCCAGACGCTGGTTGACCCGGTCCAGGGTGTCGGTACCTGCTGTTTTTCCTTGCGGAAAATGCACATCCATGACGACGGCGTCGGGCTGCTGCTCCATGACGGCCTGTTCGAATTCGCCCACTTCGGTGAAGTGACGGACGCGATAACCGAAACACTGTAGCTGGTATTCCAGGTATTCGACCTGATCGGTTTCGTCGTCACAAACATAAACCAAAGGGGAGCCTTGCTCCTGCCATTGCTGGTTGACCTGGCCCATCTCGAAGTAGGGCACCTGGAAGCTGCGCCTAGTATTGTCTTTGTGCTGGCCAAGCTGGTTGGCATGCCGGCTCAGATCACGGATAAGGCTGCGCTGCTGTTCCAGCCAGGCAGCGGGAATCGGTGTATTGCCCATATCCAGCAGGGGGTGTACCTGGGCCTCGGCTGCCGAGGTGATCTTGGCCAGATCTGTAAAGCCAAAAATCCGGCTGGCACCCTTCAGGCTGTGCCAGTGACGATGCAGAACGGGTAGAGTCGGGTTGGTGGTTTCCGCGCACTCGGATAGCGTTTGCAGCGAGTGTTTCAGCTCACTGATGCGCTCGGGCAGCTGTTCGATAAAGCTGCCTTTGAGGCGGGACATCTTTTCGCTCAGGGATACTTTCTGGTTGGACATTGCATTTTGCTCGTTGTGCAAAGGCTGGCTGGTGGCCTGTTTGGTTGATTTCATCGGTCAGTTTTGGCGGCTGAAACCCTGATACCGTATTGCTGTGCCGCGCCATAGCCTTGCTTTGATTCGTTATAGCGCCTTGTTTTACAGTCTTGGCTGTCCGAACTTGAGTTAATCAACTAACCGCACCAATCACTAGGACTGCAGTAATTTGCCTACTACCCGGGGCAGACGGTCGGTAAGGTCGAAGTCTTTGGTAAGGCAAGCATCCAGATCTGGTGCGGACTCTAACAGGCTCCCGGCATGGTCGCCAGTAAGGACCACAAATGGCAGTTGATTACCCTGCGCGCGCAGTTCATGAAAGAAGTCGACACCAGAGACCAGGGGCATATTCAGATCGCTGACCACCAGTAGAATGTCAGTATGCTGGTTAAGCAGCTCCATGCCTTCGATCGCGTTTTCAGCAATCAGGGTCTGATAGCCGGAGGCTTCCAGAATTGCGCTGGTCATTTCGGCGGCGAGCAAGTCGTCATCCACTACCAGTATGGTCATTTTGTTCTCCATGTGTACAAGTCTATCCCAGAAGTACCTTAAGGGTATCAATGAGGCTATTTTGGTCAAAGCTTCCTTTGACAATATAAGCATCGGCACCTACTTCGATACCGCGCCTGCGGTCAGTTTCTTTTTCACGTGACGTGATGATAATGATCGGGGTGTGCTGGTAGCGTTCTTCCTGGCGCAGGTGGCTGGTCAGGGTAAATCCGTCCATTACTGGCATTTCCACATCAGTGAGGATGGCGTCGAAGTCTCCGGCACGGGCCTTGTCCAGCCCGTCCTGGCCGTCTTCAGCCAAAGTGACTTGATAGCCCCAGGCTTCCAGCAGGTCTTTTTCTATTTCGCGGGTATTGCGTGAGTCGTCAACGACCAAAATGTGCAGGCGGCTGCCGGTTTGCGTGTTGCTGCCGCTGGTATCGGTACGGCTGTGCCGGGCCAGGGCAAACAGTTGGGGGGCGTGCAGCAGGCTGACCAGCTGGCGGTAACCGTGATTGACGATTCCGGCAACCAACTGTTGCCCGCTCAGGTGCGCTGGCAAGGGCTTGATCACCAAGTCGCGCTCATCCACCATGCGGTCAATGCGCAGGGCAATTTTTTCATGTTGCACCTGCAGTACCAGCATCAGCTGGCGCCTGCTGCCGGACTCAGGCTGAATGCCGTCATGTACCACAGGCAGCTGCATCAGCCGGGCCGGGTCGAACACGGGCACAAACTCGTTGCGCAGTACAAACACTTGGCGCTCGGCAATGTCAAGCAGGGTCTGCTCATCGACATAGATCATTTCCACCACATGCTGGGCAGTGAATGCCAGCATATGCCCGGCGGCCTCCACCAACAGAATGCGCAGCATGGCCAGTGACAGTGGCAGGCGCATGCTGAATGTGGTACCGACCCCCTCCTGGCTGCTGACTTCAATAGTGCCTTGCAGGTTTTCGACACTGTTTTTTACGACGTCCAGGCCGACTCCCCGGCCCGACAGCTCGGTAATCATCGTGCTGGTGGAAAAGCCGGGCAGGAAAATCAGGTTTTTCAGCTCGGCCGGGCTTTTTTTAGCCAGTTCTTCTTCATTGAACAGGTGCTGGCGCAGAGCTTTTTCGCGAATTTTGCCCAGGTCGAGCCCGGCACCGTCGTCACTGACATTCAGTGTGACCCAGCTGCCGTCCTGGTAGGCCCTGATGCTGATTTGTCCACGAGGATTTTTGCCTGCAGCCTGACGCTGCTCTGCCAGCTCCATGCCGTGGTCCATGGCGTTGCGCAGCAGGTGCTGGACCGGCTCGGTCAGCTGCTCTATGAGCAGGCGGTCCAGTTCGATATCTTCGCCGGCCACACTCAGGTCGACCTGTTTGTTCAGCTCACGGCCCAGCTCGCGGATCAGTCGGCGGGCAGGCTCTAAAATTTGTGCCAGCGGCAGCATGCGCATGCTCAGGGACTGTTCATGCAGGCTTTGTACCAGGGATTCCTGTGCGCCGATGATTTCGCTGAGGTTATGGTACAGACGTTGATAGCAGGCGAACTGCGGAGACTGGTTGCTGTGCAGGTTGAGCGGCTCCCAGTCGCGATACAGTTGACGGGCATCGGCCAGCAGTGCGCGCAGGCCGGCCTGACTGATGCTGACTTCAGACATCAGGCTGATCAGCTGCTCGAGGTTGTCCAGCCTCAAGCGCACCGAGTCGGCGCTGCGCAAAACGGGTTCGGCCCGGGGTGTTTCGTCTGTGGTGCTGGTCGCCGGCTGAACAGCAGGGTCGGGATTGTCGTGTGCTGTTTCGCCGCTGGCAATCAGGGTCAGCCGCTGGCATAGCGCGGCTGGCTTGTCGGGCAAACTGGCCGGATCGGGCTGGTCGCTCAGCTGCTCTACCATATGGCCCAGGCTGTCCACGGCTTCCAGCATCAGGTCGCGACTGTGGCTGTCCAGGCGGATCCTGTTTTCGCGCAATGCCCCGAGAACATCCTCCAGGCTGTGAGCCGTTTCGGAAATGGGCAACAGTTTGAGCATCCGTGAAGAGCCCTTGATGGTATGTGCGGCGCGAAACAGGCTATTGACCAGTTCGTTATTGTCGGGATCTGTAGCCAGCTGTTCCAGGCCTTCTTCCAGCAGACGCAACTGTTCACGGGCTTCGTCAATGAAACGGTGGATGAATTTCTTGATATCCAGAGCCATGATTTATGTTTCCGCTTCGGTGTGGGGCATGTGGCCGGGTTTCAGGCCAAGCAGCTGGCGTTCGATCAGGAGCAGGGCGTCCTGTGGGGCTGGCGCCAGTGGCAGCCAGCGACATCCGGTATCCGCCTCAAGGCTGGTGGACAGAATGCGGCGCGCAACTTGCAGAGGGCCGCGGGCGATCTGCGGCTGGTTGCTTAGACGTAAAATATCACCATAAAAGTAGTGTGCCAGCCAAGAGTCTGCATGAGCATAGCATGCCGCCTTGAACTGTTTTGCAGCACTGTTGTGGTCTGCTTGCCACTTGCTGCACAGGCCGCGGGCCAGCAGGGCGTCAAGACACCAGGGGTCGCTTTGCAGGATGCTGTCCAGCTGGCGTCCGGCTGTTGCCAGATCGCCTTTATTCAGCTGCAGCCAGGCTTGCATTAACTGGGCTTCCGGCTTGTGCTGACCGGCGGTCAACAGTAATTGTAGTTTGCTGCCGGCTTCATCGTAGCGTTCTTCATGCAGCAGCTGCCTGATCAGCTGCAAGTCAGGCAGTGGTGTGCAGACAGCCGGCGTTGCAGGCCGTTGCTTTGGTGGTGCAACGGCTGCGGTGGCGGCTGTCGGGCATGGCTGTGATTGTCCGCGGAGTGGGCAAGTCTTTCCGGTGCGGCTGGTTGCAGTTGTGTCCCTTTGGCAAAGTAGTAGAGGCCATGGCTTTCACACAGTGAAAAGAGGCCAAAGTCGTTGGCCATGGTTTCGGCAGTGCCAAGAAACAGCACAGCCTCAGGTTGCATGATGCGGTTGAACCTGTGCTGGATGTTTTGTCGGGTGTGCTCGTCGAAGTAGATTGAAACATTACGGAAGAAAACAGCATCGTACAGGCCTCGCTCCGCTGGATAGTCTGCGTCTTTCAGGTTCAGGGGGAAAAACTTTACGTGTGTGCGGATGTGCTCATGCAGCCGGTAAACCTGGCCTTCCGCACTGAAGTAATGATTGCGGATTTCGTCCTGCATGCCGCGAAATGAAAAGGCCGAATAGATGGCTTCGCGGGCCTTGGCAAGGATGTTCAGGTCGACATCTCCGGCGTCAATGGCAATGCGCTCCAGGGTTTGCTCGCCATGGGCTTCGAGGATGGCCATGGCCAGGCTGTAGGGCTCCTCGCCGGAAGAACAGCCGGCGCTGAGGATGCGCAGTGGCCGCTTTTCAGCCAGGCTCAGCAGTTGCGGCAGCACTTGCTGCACAAACAGATTGATTTGTTCTGGCTCACGGAAGAAGTAGGTCTCGTTGACGGTTAGCTGGCTGATAAGGTTGTTCAGCTCCGGCCGGGACTGCTGGAGGTGCTTGAGCAAGTGTTCAGTGTCCAGCCCCAGCTGTTGCTGCATCTGTTGCAGGTGCTGCTGTAAACGCTGTTCGGCAACGGTACCGTCCAGCAGAAGGCCGGCATAATCGTAGACCAGCTGTTTGAATGCATCCAGCCAGCTCATGGTACGCCTGCTACCAGCCGGTTCAGCTGCTCGGGTATTTGCTCCAGCGGCAAGACATGCTCAATCGCTCCAAGGCTGATGGCTTCCTGGTTCATGCCGAAAATCACTGAGCTGGCCTCATCCTGGGCCAGCGTCAGGCCGCCACTGTTACGGACAGCTAGCATGCCGCTGGCGCCGTCCCGGCCCATGCCGGTCATGATCAGGGCAATGCTGTCAGCACCATGGGTGGCGGCTACCGACTCCAGCAACAGGTTGCAGCTGGGCCGGTAGATGTCGTCTTCTTGGCGAGGCAGCAGTCGGATGCGGCCGTTGCCATCGATGGTCATGTGTTGTTCGGACGGAGATATGTAGACATGTCCGCCGTGCAGAAGCAGGCCGTCTTTGGCAACACAGACCGGCAAGCTGGACAAAGTGTTGAGCCAGCTGACCAGCCCTTCGACAAAACCATCGCTTATATGCTGGCTGATCAATACCGGGGCAGGAAAGTCTGCCCGCAGGCGTGGCAGCAGCCAGGCCAGGGCCTGTGGCCCTCCGGTTGAGCAGGCAATGGCTACCAGCTGACGATAGCTGCGAACTGGCTGCCCGGTTGTGGAGCGTGCCGGCAATAGCGGGCTGGTTGAAGTACGGCTACTGCGCAGCCGGGTAATCACCGACACTCCGGCCAGCAGACGTACTTTGCGCACCAGCCGGTCTGCCTCAGCAGCCTCCATGCCGGGTTTGGCGATAATATCCAGAGCTCCGGCTTCCAGTGTGTGATAGGCCTTTTGTGCGTCTGCTTGAGCACTGACCACCAGAATCGGGATGGCTTTCTGGTGCATGATGGCATCAATGGCTTGAGTGCCGTCCATAACCGGCATGTCCAGGTCCATGCAGATTACATCCGGCTTCAACTGCTGTGCCAGCTCCACTGCCTGCTGTCCGTTGGCCGCCTCGCCGACCACGAGGATATCGTCCTGCTCGTTCAGTATTTCGCGAAGCAGGCAGCGTGCCATGCTGCTGTCATCAACCAGCAGAACGCGTATCAACGGTTGTGCTGTCATGGGCAGAGGCTCCTTGTGACAGCTGCCATGGTGTCAGTCCTCCCCCGGCTGGCCGGAAGCGGCCTGCCCGGCGTCGAACTCTTGCATCAACTGGGCCAGAGCTTGTGCCATGGCCAGCAGTTCTTCACTGATGTCGGAGATCTGGCGTACTGACTGGGCGTTGGTGGAGCTGGCGTTGGCTATGTCACGCAGGGCGATCACGACCTGGCTGCTGGCAGTTTTTTGCTGTCGGGTGGATAGCGAGATCTGCTGTGCGGCATCGCTGGTGCGGGTCGCCGCTTCAACCAGCTCGCCCAGCTCGCGGGCCGTGGCGGCGCTGACATGCATGCCGGACTGTACCGAGTTGACGGCCTTTTCCGAGGTCAGTACCAACCGGCTGATTGAACTCTGGATGGTCTGAATGCGTTCTTCAATGCTGCGGGTGGACTCGGTCACGCTGTCGGCCAGCCGGCGGATTTCACTGGCTACAACTGAAAAGCGTTTGCCTGCCTCGCCTGCGCTGGACGCTTCCAGTGCCGCATTAAAGGCGATCAGCTTGGTCTGGTCGGCGACGTTGTTGATCAGGTCCATGACTTTGCTGATTTCCTTCGACTGGTTACCCAGGTCAAGGATGTCCTGCAGGCTTTGTGAGTAATCGTTGTGAATGCCATGCATGTGCTGTTCCAGCTCTTGCATGGCATCGGCGCCTTTGCGACTGCTGTCCAGAGTCTGGTTGGCGACATCCACTACGGACTGTGAGTGATCGGCAATCTGGGTGGAGGATGCAGAGAGCTCCTCCATGGTGGAAGTAATTTCTGCTACTGATGATGACATTTGTTCAATGGCCGCGGCCATTGAGTGATTGGCAAGTGCTTGCTCATTTTCGTGGTTATCCCGGCTCAGGCCGGTGGTGTCAGCCAGGCGCAAGGCGGTTTCATGCAGACGGCCGGATGAGCGTAGAATTTCGCTGACAGTTTGTTGCAGGCGCTGCAATAGCTGGTTGACCTGGCTGGCCAGCTCACCCAGTTCGGCCTGATCGTTGATCTGTATGCGGCGGCTGAGATCAAGACTGTGAGTAATGCTGCCCAGCTGCGATTGTACTTGATGCAGGGGGCGGGTAAGCGAGCGGGCTACCGGATAAATCAGCACCAGGGCGAGCAGCATCAGACCCATGCCAATGCCTTGGGCTGCCCACATTTGTTTGCTGATCGGAGCGGTCAGTTCGGTCTTGGGTACTTCGATTACCAGCCAGCGCTGCAGGCTGTCGACCCAGATGCTGGAGAGCATGTAGTCTTCGCCGTTGTGCTGAATATTGAATACGTGCTGCTTGCTGTTTTCAAGGAGCCGGCTGAACTCTGCAGTCGGCTTGATCGATTTCAGGATGGAAGCTTGCGGGCTGTTCTGAATGGTACCGTCATCAGTAACCAGGGAAATAAAGCCGCTTTTGCCCAGTCGATAGTTGTTGATTAGCTCGGTTAATGCGTGCATTTCCAAAGCAACGCCACCTACTAGTAAAGGTGTGCCGTCGGCGCTGGAAGCCTCGTTACGGTAGTTGACAAACAATAATAGATCACTGCCGCTGAACTCGTTGGTATCAAGGTGCAGCTCATAGGTTTGCCCGGACTTGATGAATTTGTAGTACCAGGCATCGTCAGTGTTGCTGTGCTTGAGGGGGCGATCCTGCAAAACACCCAGATTCAGCTGGTAGTACCGGGACTCGTCGGCCAGGCTGGTTGCCAGAAACAGGGTTCTGGCCGGAAAGCCTTCGAGGATGTTGACCAGCCTGTCTTCAACCATTTGTTTCCGCTCTTCCGGGCTGGCATGGGTCAGCCGGCTGTACAGTTCGGTATCGTTGGCCAGGATGCGTGAGGTCTGGATGCTGGGTTCCAGCTGCAGGCGGATTTCCAGCGCCAGCTTTTCCAGCTGGGTTGGAATTTCAAAATCAGCCAGGTGCTTCAGACGGGCCGAAGTGAAAAAATTGGCCTGAAACAGGATGGACATCGCAGTGACCAGCACCATGAAGGTACCGAAAGCGATAAACATGCGTTTGGTCTGCGACATTCGCTGCCAAAGTTCAGTCATGGTGGTTTCCTTGCAGAATGGTTAGCCGTGCAGGGTGGCAGGCCCAGTTTTCCGAGACTGCTATTAGTACATAAAAACCAGGTGAATGCACCTTGCCAGAGCAAAACAGCCAGGTGTTTGCACTGCTTCTGCATGCGGGGGC
>LSQX01187359.1_pt2 | contig 12699 bp, 9 predicted proteins | sample 654561 | NCBI WGS metagenome assembly LSQX01 (sample SAMN04489861, study PRJNA283612) | anaerobic digester metagenome | isolation source: 4 biogas reactors fed with cattle manure at either 37C or 55C with and... | place: Denmark: Kongens Lyngby | collected 2014 | reverse complement strand
CAATGGCTCTGTTCCACTTATCGGTCTTAACGCGGTAGTTTGCTTCAATAAAGGGAATGCAATCCTCAATCAGCATATCTTTGAGGACTCCCATCATAGAGCCACCACCAAATCTCATTGGAGCTTTCTCATCGCCGGCTTTTCGCGTCATGCCGTTATTCATAACTATAATCATGGGCACTGCTTTGCCTTCTGCTATGAGATTGTCCATAATGAAATTCGTCTTGCCCTGGTAGATCCAGCACATCTCGTTCTCTCCGCCACCATGTTGGAGATATAGAACGGGGTATCTTTCTTCAAGATTCTGCTGGTATCCTGGTGGAGTATAGATATAGCAGCTTTCATATTTACCAGTAACACTTGATTTGAAAAACTCCTGTACTATTGCGCCGTGAGGGACATCTTTCATCAATAAGTAATCGTGTCCTACGTCAGGCACTTCAACATAATTCAGTACTCGGTTACTGCCAAAGCCCACCGGTGCCATAGGATTTATGACCAATGCATCGTCGATATAGAAATCGATATTCTTAAATCCGGGGTAGTCATAAGCAATACTACCCTCCCAATATCCATCCTCACCCTTAACCAAATCCACTTGAATTTGTCGGCTGATTACCTTTACGGACTGAGCATTGGGAGCGTACATATTAAGCATTACACTGCCGTCCTCCAACACCTCGACTGCATCTTTTATCTGGATCATCTTCTCCCCGTCTGGTGTTTCTACCCTCACTGAGTAGGGCTGCTGCTTGCTAAAAGCATATGATCTGCTGTCATAAGCTTGGTTCTCGATATATTCTTTAGGTATTTTCATGTCATATTTCCTTTCTGCGGTGCGAATTAAGTGTGCCGGAAAAATCCCAGCACACTTAATTTCACTTTGTTATTGAAAGTGGTTATCTTGCGAAGTATCTATCCAGAGCAGCTTGCTGTATAGCAACCATTTCATCAACTTTCATTTCCTTTATTAGCTTATCGATGAACTTGGTTTCATACTCCTCAATCGGAATTGCTCCAGTTATCAGTTTGACAACCGTTTCCTGACAGAAAGTCTCCGCATCAGTTAACAGTGCTGAGTATCTTGCTGAATCTTCCGCTCCGATAGTCATTAGTTCAGGCATATTCCAAACGTAATTCTCAACGCCTTCAGCCCAAATCTTCTGATTGATTTCCAAATCTGGAGTCTCAGGCAACCAAGGTCTGTAAACAGGACCTACTGTCCAGCAATATGCCATTATAGCGATAACAGGCGAAACATGATCGGGATTATTCATAATATAGTCGGTATATTGCGGGTTGCCTCCCCATCTCCAGAAACCAGATTCGCCTTCGCCCCACTCAAAGGTAATACCTTCAACACCATAGTTTGCGAGAAGAGCTCCTTCTTCACTAAAGAAGTAATCAAGATATCTTACAGCTATTTCTGGTTGCTCACATGTTGTTGAAATGACAACTGGTGACGCATTTATTGCAGCAACTCTGCTACCGTGCTTCGGCGCTTCACCGTTCTTGGTTTTTAGCGGAGCGATCGCCTGAATATAGAAGTCGGGGTCTGTTGAGACTCCTGTATCATAATATACAGTCCCGATATTTGGGTTGTAAGCTATGCCTACCAAGAATGTATCATCAGCCCAATTCGCAGATTGACGTGACAAATCTTGTTGAACCATAAAGTCCTCAAAAAGAATGCCTTTGTCGTACCATTCCTTCATTTGGATCACATAATCCTTAAATCCGGGCATAAGCGGACCATACTGGACCTTTCCGTCAACATTTAGGAACCTTGTTGCAGCGTCAAAGAAACCTGGAAGTACGCCACTTGATGCGCTGCCCTCAAAACCATAGGTCGGTGGTGCAAAGAAGCCAGAGTGACCGTTACTTAACAAGACATCGAGGTATTCGTTCAACTCAGCTACAGACGTAGGGGCTGTTTCCCAGCCATAATCTTTGGCAACATCCCTTCTCCAAGCTATACCGTTGGCTGGAGGATTTCTCTTACCCATCCATTCAAAGATCATTGCAAAGCCAACTCTGTTGCCATCATCTGTAAGCGAACCTCTGATAGCATCTTCTCTTTCGTTAATCATTGCAAGATAATTCGGAGCATGCTCATCCATAATCTCATTCAGTCTGAGGAATATTCCATCCTTAACTGCCTGATCTAAGCCTGGGCCATACACCGGATTACTGATTATGTCAGTATAATCCTGGCTTGCTGCCATAAGGTTAAACTGCTCCGTATTAGTTGATAAATTCGGAAGTCTCCATTTGATATGTACTCCGGTACGTCTCTCCATCTCCTGCCGTACGGGATATTCGTTGTAATCTAAAGCGAGAGCGGCAAGCAACGGTTCATGCAACGGAAGGTAGAAGGAGAGTTCAGGCTGTCCGGGTATCGGATAAACTGAAGTTGGTTCATCATCCCCCTCATCATCACCTTCACTTACAGGAGCTTTTGAAGATTCTGGAGTAGGTTCTGTCGTGGTGGGCGGCGTATCATCGGCATCTTTGCTGCAGGATGCAAGCAAACCGAAAAATAGTGCCACACATAATAGCAGTGCCAGTAATCTGTGATATTTCATTATTTGCCTCCTTAAATAACCGAAATTGTGCTACATTAGGTGGATTTCGAATCAGTAGCGGAGTGTCTCATGAATACCTTTACGAATCTTCAGCAATCAACAGGACGCAGCAAAAGTAACCCCACAAATCCTCTTCCCTTCTTTCCCCCTTTCGATAATATTTGTCATAATACTCCACTATCGTATTACATAACTACTTTTTGCGCTTCCTGTAGATGGCTGTTGTGCTCAGTACTTTAAGGATGGACCAGACTATAGACAAAAAATTTGAGTTTAACAATATGTGAGTAAAGCTCCGTAGAGCCAAGAGCTATTTGGTTTACAGAGCTTAATAAACGAACTAAATGTATTCAAGTTGGGCGGGCTGTATAAGTAACGCTGTATTCGCAATTAAGTAATATTGAACTCTGGTTTCATTAATTATTGGACAATACTAAAGATTTCGTTCCCATCCATGTCCTGGAATCCGGGAATGTCTCCTTCTTTGTATTGACCTGCAACAGGCATGATCCCTAGTCCATACTTTAGAGGAAACCTTACAATCCTACCTACAGGATTGCTGCCGATAAATATAGCAGTGCCGCGCCTTACATCATTAAACTTATAGAAGCATTCTCCGTCTTTTGAGTAAATCCCGTCAGACTCCAGTCTTCCGCCATCTGCCAAGACTTCAACCCATTGGCCGTATTTTTTTGCTAAGTCCGCAATACTTGGACTTGTCGTTGCGGTAATTTCTATGTTCTCATTATTAAATAGCTTTGCCATATTATTAACCTCCAAAATCAAGATGTATCCCTTATTTCTCAATACTGTTGTGCACTCTATGTAAGTCCACAAATTCAGCGACAGCCAAACGGTCATTCAAATCCGGCAAATCTGCGAGCATGGGTCCCAGGGACAAGGTTTCGGTGTGAGTGATCGTATCTCCGGGCTTCATCGTGATGAGCTCTCCAAGACTCTCAAGCTCTAAGAAATCCTGGGACGCAAAGCATTCAAAAGAACTGCCACCATCGGTATATTGACCGTCAGGATTATGTTCAAACTCTAAAGTAATCATCTGCCCTTTATTGGCGTACATCGCCCAGCCTTCTTTATTTGCGTTTCCAAACTTGATCGGTCTGTAAATAGACGGATCGTGTTTGAGTGTAATATAGCGACTGTCGATTCCAAAACGCGGATCATCGAATCCACCGATAAACATAGCGAGCACTCCGCGCGGAACTAGAGGTTTTAGCAAATCAAAGTCAGGCATTCTAGCGCCAGGCTTTCCGGGATTTCGCATCTTCAGCTCTGGCATAAAGGGCACAAATGCGCCACCCCCTGGTGCCATCTGAGTAATCTGCCAACAAGCGTGCTGTTTTTCTTCTTCGGATATGTTTGTATACCTGACTTCAATACTGATTCTTGCCTCATCAGGAGGCATTGTCACCTTCATGTACGGTTGGACTCCAAGGATCTCTTGTGGCTCAGGTGTAAGTTTCACACCGTTTTCAATCAAGGTGTATTTAACAGGATCGTTGTCAGGAACACTTGTATGGATCATGAGCTGCGGAGCCAGCCACATCCGGTGGCCACCGTAAAAGAAAAACCGCTCTCCGACGCCAAACACTGATTCAAACAGCTCTCCACTTGTTCCAAGGGATTTTGACTCATCGTTAAACAGTAGATTCTCTCCGCCCGGTGCTGCAAAATAGATAATGCGAGGGCCAACATCTACAGTAATGAGTATTTCAAGTAAATCGTTAGTGATCTTAAGACACTTTCCATAGTGCTTGTAAGACTCGACGATACTGATTTTGACTGCCATAAAAAGACTCCCGGAAATATATATGCACATACAACGACTACACTCAGACCAGAGGTACACAATCTCCCTCAGTTATGCCGCTTCCATTAAATGCGTCGACTTGAATGTAGTAATCAACATCGGCATTGAGACTATGAACTAGTAGCTCATTCTTCCCATATACCATTGTGCAGTGATAGAGTTTATTCGGTGCAATACCCCATTTTACGTTATAGCCGTCTGCTCCTTCAGAAGGTTCCCACTTCAATGTGAAGGTGCAGGGATCTTCCTTATCCCGATTGAGGTCATAACTTGTGACTTTCTGCGGTGCCTCGCCGTTCGCATGGCCAAACACACGGAATCCGCACATGGCAAATACGTTGTAATACGGCATTTCATAGGATGTAAGCTTGAGATAACGCACGTCCTTGCCTTCCTCAAACACAAGGAAATCATGAGCTAAGTTCGAATCTGCTTCTCGTTTGTCACAGATGATCTCCCAGTTCTCCCCGTCAATCGATCCCTCAAGGAGCCAGCGGTGACGGATAAACTGTTCCTCAGGAGGCAGAGCCTGGAATTTAGCGTTTGGTATAAACAGCAGTGAGTTAACGTCATGATCTACGAAATAGAGCTGAACAGCACGCATATCTACTACTTTTTCTAAATCCATTATTATATATTCGCCGCTATCCCGACGTGAAGCAGCCCAGTATGTTTGGCAGTTTTCATCGGTTAGGTAGCATGTCGGATGACCGGCCATCGTAGTTGATGCGGTTACAGGTTTGTTATAGGAGAGAAGCATCCAACCGGTAAAGAGACTGTTCGGATCTGCAGGCCCGTCAGGCATAATGTGTGGATAATCGGAGTAGTTCATATTGCAGTACATGATACCGTCTTCATCAAAGCCTAGTGGGAATAATCCAGTCTTTCGTGCTGTCTCGGTCGTGCCTCCAACCATAGTGGTAGCATGCCACCAGTTACCGTACACATCTTGGAGAGTACTTCCGTGTCCCGCTCCGTTATAGAAACCATTGGTTTTTGCTGAGAACGGATTGTTTGGGCAGTAAGTAAAAGGACCAAGAGGCTTGTCGGAAACATATACACCGTCTGCGTATATCTCATACTCAGTCCCGGTTGCTGCATATTGCAGATAATATTTCCCTTTATATTTGGTCATATAGGGACCTTCGATCCATGGACGATTATATTCAAGACCCGGTGCGTATGTCTCTCCAGCTCTCAACTTACCAATACTTAAATCATTGTTTGTGCCATGGCGTTCCCAACCGTGCTTTTCAACATCGCCAGCTCCGGGTATCAGTACAACATTCTCGCCTATGGGCATCATTGTCTCTCTGTCCAACTCTATGCCATATATGGGATCAACATTCGAACAGCCATGGTATAAGTACACTCTTCCGTCATCGTCTAGGAACATGGCGGGATCCCAGTAAGCAAACGGAGGTGTTGCGAACAACTCAAACTTTTCATTCAGAGGATCTTTCGAACGGGTAATGATACACTTTTCAAGACTAGAAGCAGTATGGTAGAGGTAGTCGCCAATAGCACAGAAATCACCGGCTGCGCCTCGCATCAAACCTTCACCCTCATTGAAATACCAATCTATAAGGTTCTCAGAATACCAAAAACCAGAAAAGGATCCTGTCATGTAGTACTTTCCCTTAAAATATTCAACTGCAGGATCTCCCGTTCCTCTGTGAGGATGATTGACTCGGAATCCGAATCCCCCTGCACCAGTGACCGAGGTCGCTTTCGTGGGATAATTAAGACTTACCGGGTTGCATATGTACCTTTTCATTTGGTTTCCTCCTCGTTAGAAATCGTAGTGTCAAGTCTAAACGGCTCACGCCATACTAAACCCCGCAATTACTAAAATATATTATATGTATTATATTTTGCACTTTAGCTATTATCAATGATTAATTATGATGTATTATTGATGTATTGTGCTATTATCTACTACGACATACAAAAATGAGATAACTTTCACACAGTCCTATGTCGATTCCAGTCGAAATGTGTATTCTCCTGCTTGGTTTCCTCCCAGCAAAACTTCATTTTTTTAACATGAAAAATCCCCCATGTCAACAAGTTTTCTGTTAACACGGGGGATATATTTATAACCCCTAACTCATATCAAGTCATATTATATTTTCTCGAGGGATATTGACCAGTCCGAGATATATTGACCAACTCGAGAGATATTACTAGTATCGAGAGATACTGAGAGATATTGTGAGGTAAAAGATTCTATTGTGAGTTAGGATCTATTACATCCTGCAACGCGTCGCCAAAAAGATTGAATCCAAGCACTACTATCATGATCATGAGCCCTGGGAAAAAGGACACCCAGGGTGCCATGTCAAGCAGCCCTTTTCCGCTATCGAGTATTACTCCCCAGCTGGGAACAGGAGGCTGAGCTCCAAGTCCCAAGAAGCTCAAAGATGCTTCGATTACAATGGCTTTTGGCAACTCCAAGGTCGCCATCACGACCACAGGTGTCAACGCATTAGGCAGTATATGTCCGAAAATGATCCTAGCGTCGCTCATTCCCAAAACCCGGGCAGCTTCAATAAACTCACGCTGCTTAAGCGACAGGAATTGTCCCCTAACCACCCTACAATAGCCAGACCAACTGGCCAGGGCAATAGCAATTATTACGTTTTGGACTCCCGTACCTAGAGCGGCAATGAACGCTATCGCAAGAAGGGTCGTAGGAAAGGACCAGGCAATATCTGTAATGGACGTGATAATATAGTCAACAACACCACCATAATACCCAGCGATCGCTCCCAAGACTGTGCCTAAAATTAGTGAGAAAAACACCGCAATAAAAGCCACTTCAAGAGATATTCGGGAGCCATATACTATTCTTGTGAGGATATCTCGCCCAAACTCATCAGTTCCAAATAGATGTGTCCCCGAAGGTGCTTCCAACACGGAAGATATGTCTGGGACGTCATAGTCATAAGGGGTCAGCAACGGCGCAAAGATAGCCGAAAAAATGAATAGAAATATGATAACGGCCCCTACAATCGCTCCCTTGTGTCTGAACAGCTTCTTTGTGAAATCTGTAAATGCAGTCTTCTTTTCCGGCACCCTCTCTTCAGTGGCATCCGCTTCAAGCCACTCTTTATCTGAATACACCTCTACATTCTTGCTACGGTATTCTTCCAACACTTATCACCTTCTATATCACAAATCAGCTATATCTAATCCTCGGATCAACAACCGAGTATAGTATGTCAGCCAAGATATTTGCGAAAATTATTGATGAGGTCAGTACTATCATCGCGCCCTGGACAACCGGGTAGTCTCTAGCCAATATTGAATCCACCATCAATCTTCCAATCCCCGGGATGCTGAATATTATCTCAAGGGCAACCGATCCGCCAATTATCCAACCCAACCTCAATCCCATGAGGGATATAATCGGAATCATCGCATTTTTCAACGCATGACTGTAGACTACTGTTTTTTCATAGAGTCCCTTGCTCTTTGCAGTCCGCACATAATCCTGCTTCAAAACTTCCAACATGCTAGAACGAACCATTCTTGCAGTTATGGCTGCATTCGTCAGTCCGATTGCAAATGCCGGAAGAACAAGCTGCTTGATCGTTCCGTCCCCCGAAATAGGGAACCATCTCAGTTTATAAGCAAATACATATAGTAGCAGCATGCCAAACCAAAATGTGGGGATTGCTATCCCCAGCAGGGAACCTGACATACACAGGTAGTCAACGACTGTGTTCTTTTTAACAGCCGCTATAACACCTGCGGGAATAGCAATAATAAAGGTAATTAGGAATCCAAGTAATCCAATCTGCAGCGTCACCGGTAGCCTTTCCCTAATCATTTCTACTACCGGCCTGTCCTGCAGTATTGAAATACCCAGATCGCCTTTTACTACACTCTTAGCAAACTTGAAATACTGGACAACAAAAGGCTGGTCCAACCCATGTTTCTGCATTATGTTGTCATAGACTTCCTGTGTGACATTTGGCCCCGCAATACGGGAAACGGGGTCTCCCGGGGCGAAGTAAAATATCATGAAGACAATCAATGTCATCAAAATCAGCACAGGGACCATCAAAGCTACTCGTTTAACTATGTACTTCAGCAACTGCTCACTTCCCACTTACTTCAAGATCAAATCCATCATTGTACTGAAGCATCCATGGATGATATTTGAAATTCTTTACTTCTTTCCTTGCAGCAATCATATTCATTGGAATATAGATCGGCGCCCATACAGCCTCATCAATCAGGTAGCGCTGTACTTCTTTGTAAGCTTCCGCTCTCTCATCCCAGGTTGGTCTTTGTGCAGCGTATGTAATCAACTCGTCAGACTTCTCGTCAACCCACCTCGAGTGGTTGGGGTACGGGAATCTACTGGACAACAGGAACCAATCGATAATATCTGCATTCGACCAGCTATACTCCCTTATAAACAGCTCCTGCTTACCTTCTCTTAGCATATCGGCATAGCCTGCGGAATCATACAGTTGGATTTTTGCATCAATATTTACTTCTTTAAGCTGAACCTGAATTATCTCAGCTAATTTGCTGCTCTTTGAAGAGTTGTCCGCCGAAAGAGTCAGTTCCAATCCGTCTGGATATCCTGCTTCAGCTAGTAGCTGCTTTGCTTTCTCAGGATCATATTTGTAGGCTAATTCTTCACTCTCTTCAAGGTACTCATCTGTAAGGGCTGGGGGCAAATAACCATAGGCTTCTTCGCCGATTCCTCTAAGTACAAACTGTATGATCTCCTCACGGTTCAGCGCGTGGTTTATAGCCCTGCGGACCCTCACGTCGGTAAAGGGCTCCTTATCTGTGGCATAGGCTAGATATCCGAGCTTCGTTGCTGGTTCTGAATATATAGTGATATCATCATTTTTCTCGAGCTTTTCAACGTAGGTTTCGGGGACATTCCGCAGGATATGGATGCCTCCAACCTCGAGCTCCATCATTCTGGAGTTTTCATCGGGTATGATCTTCAACACGATCTTATCGATCAACGCAGGTCCCCTATTTGACATCCATTCAGGGCCCCATTTGTAGTCTTCATTCTTAACAAGTACCGTCTTGTCTCCGGGTGTCCACTCTTCCAACTTATATGGACCGGTTCCAATTACAACTCTTTTGCCGTAATCGTCGCCATATGTCTCATAGGCATTAGCGGGATGGATTCCTGAAGCAGTACCCGAGAGGTTGTATAGAAGGTTCGGGAAAGGATAGTTTAGGACCACGTCTACAGTATGTTCATCAACAATATTGACTTCTTTGATAGCTTCCAGATCTCCGCTGAAGGGTGAACCGGTGTTCGGGTCTTTAATGGTATCAATAGTCCACTTAACGTCCTCGGCTTTAAACTCCTTGTCATCGTGGAACTTGACATCTTTTCTCAAATGAAAAGTCCATACAAGTCCATCATCCGAAACATCCCATCGCTCAGCTAATCCAGGTTTATACCCAAACTCGTAGTCGCGTGTTACAAGTCTGTCATGTATGTAAATCAATGCATCGGAATACCAGGCAGTTTTTATAGTGTCCATTATTTCTGCATCCCGGTCATATCCGATTACCAAGGTCTTCTCAGTCTTCTTGGAATCTTCCTTGGAACATCCCGTGAGAACACAACTTAAAAGTAGTGCGAAAGCCAAAATCACCAGTGTTACTTTTTTCATCTTATTTACTTTCATTTACCGTATCACCTCTACTAAATTCTTCTGCATATTCCCTACTTTCTTTGTCCTCGAATCGGCTTGTGTTACTTGATATGTATTGACTTAATACAAGTGACAGCTTACATAATGCTCATCTCCTAAACACTTCGTTTGCGGTTCAATTTCGCTGCATAGTTCAGTCGCATATTTGCATCTCGTTCTAAATCTACAGCCCGATGGTGGATCAACTGGACTGGGGACTTCGCCTTCCAATATTATCTTTTTCTTTTTCCTACCGGATCCCGCACCTGATACAACCGATAGCAACGCCTTGGAATAGGGGTGTGCAGGATTCTTGAACAGCTCTTCAGCAGGTGCAATTTCAACTATCTTGCCCAGGTACATAACCGCCACACGGTCACTCATATATTTAACAACTCTTAAATCGTGGGATATGAATAGGTATGAAAGTCCCAGGCGGTTCTTAAGGCTCATCAGCAGGTTTATGATCTGGGCCTGGATCGACACATCAAGAGCTGAAACCGGTTCATCACAAATAATCAACTTAGGATCGACGGCAAGGGCGCGTGCAATAACCACTCTCTGGCGCTGTCCCCCGCTGAACTCGTGGGGGTAGCTGTCCTCCTCACCCCTGAGGCCTACCATATCGAAGAGTTCGAAAACTCTTTCTCTACGCTGTGCACGGTCCTTCATTCCATGTACATATAAGACCTCTTCTATAGCATTGCCAACCTTCTTTCTCGGGTTCAAAGAAGCAAAGGGATCCTGAAAGACAAGCTGCATTTGCTCATAAGTTTTTCTAAGGTCCTTCTTCCTAATATTCGTTATGTCTTGGCCATCAAATATTATCTCGCCCTCTGTTGGGTCCAATAGCCTGATAATAGTGCGTCCAGTAGTGGTTTTGCCGGACCCGCTCTCACCTACCAGACCCAATATTTCGCCAGAGTTGATATGAAAATCAACGCCGTCAACAGCCTTCACAAATTCGGTACCTCTACCAAACAGATTTGTTTTGACGGGGAAATACTTTTTTAAGTTTTGTACTTCTAATACTTTTGCAGTCAAATCAATACCTCCGGTCGCACATCATTTAGTGAAGCCTATGCATAGTTCCAGCAGCGTACAAGATTTCTATCAACCTGATAAAATGGAGGCTCTTCACAGATACAAGATTCACTTACAAAATCACATCGTGTTTTGAACCTGCAGCCCTCTTTTATCTCGTCAGGCCGCGGCACAACTCCTCTTATCTCCTGCAACCTCTGTAGTTTGTCGGTATCAATATCTGGAATGGCTCCCAATAAACCTCTTGTATAGGGATGTTTCGGATCGTTAAAAACTGAATCTACGTCGGAGTATTCAACGATTCTACCCGAGTACATTACAGCAACCTTATCGGCAATCTCGGAGACAACTGCCAGATCGTGGCTTATCATAATAATTGAGGAGTTAAACTCATCCTTCAGCTCATTGATCAAATCCAGGATTTGTGCCTCTACGGTTACATCCAATGCCGTGGTCGGTTCATCTGCAATCAGAAGCTCTGGGCTACACGCAAGAGCTATGGCTATCATAACCCTCTGTCTCATCCCGCCACTCAGTTGATGTGGATACTGTTTAACCACCTTTTCCGGACGCGGGATCCTTACACGCTTCAGCATTTCAATAGTTCTTTCGAGCGCTTCTCTATTTGATACATTTTGGTGCTGTGTAATGACTTCCGATATTTGGCGCCCGATAGTAAACACCGGATTTAGTGATGTCATCGGTTCTTGAAATATCATCGAAATATCCTTGCCGCGGATATCTCTCATATCGTCCTCGCTCTTGTCCAGAAGGTTTTCTCCGTTAAAGATTATTTCACCCTTTACTACTTTGGCAGGAGGGGTCTGCAACAGGCCAATTATCGACAGAGCGGTTACACTTTTTCCGCAACCCGACTCCCCAACCAGACCGAGGGTCTCGCCTTTTGACAGCGAAAAGCTCACACCGTCAACTGCAGGTATTACGCGGTCTTCAATATAGAAATTTACGCCTAGATCATTGACTCTAAGAATTTCTTGGCTCAACACTACGCCTCCCTGATGTTTGTAAGAGTAAAAAAGTATAAATATAAAAGACTATGAGGAACCATAGTCTTTCAACTCAAAATTTGGCATACTTATTCAGCTAACTATAGGCATGGCCTATAATCCCCCTCCGACGCCTGCGAGGTTAGCTGACGGGTTTGGGCTGGAAGTTTGCCCTACACCCTTGAGTGAAGCTTTTTGCTACACCCAAGTATGATTCACCCCAAAAAGTTGGTTCCCCCACTTCTTATTGTAGAATTCGGCGCTATGCTATTTAGTTAATCTTTGAACAATACAATAACAAATAGATACAAATATGAAAATACAAACATTATTTTAGCATAAAACTGAACATTATGCAAGCGGACATGTGAAACGTATTCCATTCGCAAATTGCAAGTTAAAGTGAAACTCTTTTCTCTGTCATAATGTTATCTGAAAATACAACCTTATTTATATTCAATAAGATATCTAGTTATATGCCATTAGATATAATGCGGTAATGCGATGTGAAAATATGCGGTCAGATACATACTTTGAATATCGTAAGA
>LSQX01075308.1_pt3 | contig 12699 bp, 11 predicted proteins | sample 654561 | NCBI WGS metagenome assembly LSQX01 (sample SAMN04489861, study PRJNA283612) | anaerobic digester metagenome | isolation source: 4 biogas reactors fed with cattle manure at either 37C or 55C with and... | place: Denmark: Kongens Lyngby | collected 2014 | reverse complement strand
ACGAAGACGACGCGGATGACGTCGTTGACCTCCGGGTCGTTGTTGACCACGTTGGCGATCTCGTTGATGAGCTTGATGATGCCCTTGGCGCGGTAGTAGCCCGGGGCCGCCTTCGCACCGAAGATGAAGGTGCGCGGCGGGACGTCCTGGAGGCCGTCCTCCTTGATACGCAGGTACAGGTCCAGGATGTACAGCGCGTTGAGCAGCTGGCGCTTGTACTCGTGGAGGCGCTTGATCTGGGTGTCGTAGATCGAGTCCGGATCGATCTCGATGCCCTGACGCTCCTTGATCCACTCGGCGAACTCGACCTTGTTGGCCGCCTTGATCTCGAGCAGCTCGTTCATCACGGACTCGTCGTCGGCGTAGTGCGCGATCTCCTTGAGCTTGTCCATGTCGGTGACCCACTCGTCGGAACCCACCAGGCGGGTCAGCAGGTCGGACAGGCGCGGGTTGCACATCTTCAGCCAGCGACGCGGGGTGACGCCGTTGGTCTTGTTGTTGAACTTCTCCGGCCAGATGTCGTGCCAGTCGCCGAGGGTGTCACGCTTGATGATCTCGGTGTGCAGCGCGGCGACACCGTTGATGGAGTACGCGGCGTAGCAGGCGATCCAGGCCATGTGGACGTGACCGTCCTGGACCGGGGCCATGCGGGCGATGTGGGCCTCGTCGAAACCACGCTCACGCAGGTCCTCGCGGAAACGACGGTCGATCTCGACAGTGAGCTCCCAGATACGGCCGAAGAGCTGCTGGAAGATGGAGACGTTCCACTGCTCGAGGGCCTCGACCAGCACGGTGTGGTTGGTGTAGGCGAAGGTGCCGGTGACGATCTCCCAGGCGGCCTCCCAGGTCAGGTCGTGCTCGTCGAGAAGCAGGCGCATGAGCTCCGGGATGGCGAGCACCGGGTGGGTGTCGTTCAGCTGGATGCAGTTGTAGTCGGCGAAGGTCGACAGGTCGCCGTGGTTCTCCAGGTGGGACTCGATCATGGCCTGCAGGGAGGCGGACACGAAGAAGTACTGCTGGCGGACACGCAGGACCTTGCCGGCGTAGGTGGTGTCGTTCGGGTACAGGACGCGGCAGAGATCCATGACGGCCTCACGCTCGACGATGGCGTCGGTGAAGCGCTGGGAGTTGAACGCGTCGTAGTCGAACTCCTCCATCGGCTCGGCCTTCCACAGACGCAGGGTGCCGACGTTGTCGGTGCCGTAGCCGGTGATCGGCATGTCGTAGGGCACCGCGCGCACGGTCATGTCGTCGAAGTGGACGATGCGCGGCTGCTCCTCACGGCGGATGTAGAACGGGTAGCCGTTCTCCTTCCAGGCGTCCGGGTGCTCGGTCTGGAAACCGTTGTCGAAGGCCTGCTTGAACAGGCCGTAACGGTAGAGGATGCCGTAGCCGGTGACCGGCAGGTCCTGGGTGGCGGAGGAGTCCAGGAAGCAGGCGGCGAGGCGGCCGAGGCCACCGTTGCCGAGTGCCGCGTCGTTCTCCGCCTCGAGGACGTCGCCCAGCTCATGTCCGAGCTCGCGGACGGCCGAGGCGGCCTCGTCGACCATCTCGAGGTTGGTGAGGTTGTTCAGCAGCGCGCGTCCCATGAGGAACTCCGCCGAGAAGTAGTGCTGCTGGCGGACACCCGCGTAGGCCCGGGTGGTGGCCTCCCACTTGTCGGCGATCTTCTCCATGACACTGCGGGAGAGACCGAACCAGAACTTGTAGTCGGTGGCACTCTCCGGGGTCTGACCGGATGCGGCGCGGACGTGTCCACCGACGGTCGAGTTCAGCGGGGGCAGGGTGTCACTCATGGGTTAACTCCTGGGTTGTCGGGCTGGCAAAGGGCTATCTCAGGTAGCCACTTGTCTCAGCATATAGGCACCCCTGGGGTTCCGCGCCTCAGTGACCCAGATAAGCGAGGACACCTGCGGTGGCCGCCCGCGTGGTGGCGGAGACGGTGGGTTCGTATTCGGGGAGGAAAGTGTTCATGTGGTTCACAGGAACGTCCTCCTTCACCCGATTCTCCGCCACCGCGCGGTCCCATAGATCCCGTGGCGTGCAGCCCACGACCCAGTACATGTAGGGGACGCCGAAGGCCTTGGGGATGTTCGCGAAATCCTCCGACACCGTCGTCCGCTGCGCGTCCACCGACTCGCGCCCGAAGACCTCGTCGAAGACCGGGCGGACGGTGTCGAAGACCTCCGGACTGTTGTCGACGAGCTCGCCGTGACCGAAGAACTCGAAGGTCGGCGCCTCCTCGCTTCCCGACGCCACGCACTCCGCCTCCACCACCCGGCGGATGGCGGCGTAGACCCGGCGCTTCGTGGTCTCACTGTAGAAACGGCAGTTGAGCACCAGTTCCGCGGAGGAGGGGATGATGTTGTTCGTCGTCCCCGAGTGCAGGGAACCCACGGAGATGACGGCGAAGTCGTTGGGGTCCACCGCGCGGCCGACGATGCCCTGCAGACGGATGATGACCATCGCCGCGATGTAGGTCGGGTCGATCGCGTTGTGCGGCATGGAGCCGTGGGCGGAGCGGCCCGGGATGGTGATGCGGATGGAGTCGCAGGCGGCGAACTGGGGGCCCACCTTTGTCTGCACCTCGCCGGCACGGCCCGGCATGATGTGCTGGCCGAGGCACACGTCGGGGCGGGGGATGCGGGTGACCAGGCCGTCGGCGACCATCGCGGCCGCGCCCTCACCCGTCTCCTCCGCGGGCTGGAACAGGGCGATGAAGGTGCCGGACCAGGCGTCCCGGTGGGCGTCGAGAAGCGCACACGTCCCCAGCAGGGCGGTGGTGTGCATGTCGTGGCCGCAGGCGTGCATCACACCCGTCCGGGTGCCGTCCGGGCCGGGGCGCACGCGCGTGGAGGCGAAGAGCACGCCGGTCTTCTCGGTGATCGGGAGGGCGTCGAAGTCGGCGCGGAACAGGGCGGTCGGGCCCTCCCCGTTGCGGAAGACGGCGACGATGCCGAAACCGCCGATGTGGGTGGTGACCTCACAGTCGAAGTCCTCGAGCTTCCGCGCGATTTTCTCCGCCGTCTCGTGCTCGTGTCCGGACAGCTCGGGTCGCTCGTGGAGGTCCTCGTAGATGGACCTCTGCCAGCTGAGATCGACGTCGTGGTGGGCGAGGAGACGGGCGATGTCGCTCATCGGGGTTTCGGGGACTCCTTGCAGGGTGGGGGAGGTGGACTGGTGTCCAGAGTAGAGCAGGGGAGGAGGGAACGGTACCCGGAAAGTGCGCAGTTGCGCACTCTTCAGGGGGTGTGACCTGGGGTGACGTCGTCGAAGGTGTCCTGGTGCTCCCATACGTCGAGAAGTTCCTCGTCGCCCTTCGGCACCGGGCCGTGCGAGTAGCGGTCGGAGTGCTGCCCCATCGCCAGATCCAGCATCGGGGGCCGGCTGTCCACCGACGTGTAGGACTCCCCGCCGGGGAAGCGGAAGCGCAGGAGCGACGGGTCACGCTCATCCGGCACGATGACCAGCTCACCGTTGGAGACCATCGCGTGGTGCGTCGGGCACAGGGGTATCAGGTTGTCAAGGTCGGTGGCACCTCCGGAGGCCCAGGCGAGGATGTGGTGGAACTCGAGCCAGCGGGTGCAGGTGCACCCCGGGGTGGCGCAGCGGTAGTGCCAGCGGGTCAGCAGGACCTTGACCTGCGCGGCGTTGGCCAGGCGGGAGGTGCGGGAGAGGTTGAGCACGCGTCCGCGGGCATCCCGGATCTGGACCGCGAAGAAACCGTTGAGGATGCTGCGCAGCAGTTCCCCGCTCGCCGCGCCGGGCTGGGTGGGCAGGCTGGCCCGGTCGTCGGGGCCGATGACGATGTTCACCTGCGCGCCGGGGGCGGTGCGGGCAGCCTCCGTGGCGTTGGTGCGGGTGATGTGGCACATCGTGATGAACGCCCCGACGCGGGTGGCGGCGATGGGCGTGCCGAAGCGGGTGTTCGAGGAGTCCGGGCCCGGTTCCGGCTCCGGTACGTCACCTGCGGGGCTCAGTTCCGCGGCCTTGAGGGCGGCGAGGAACTCGGCACCGCGTTCGGGGTCGAGGCTGCCCCAGAATTTCACGCGCCCGGACTCGGGGTCGACGGCGACGGAGAGCCGGTTGCCCGCCTTGCGTGGGCGTCCACCGACGCGTTCATGGCCGGCGAGGAGGACCTCGAGTTCGGTGATGGCGTGGGCCAGGGCCAGCTCCAGCAGTTCGGGCTCGTTGTCCAGGGTGGCGTACTGCAGGAGCAGGCGGACCTTGGAGTAGGAGACGTCGCCGGCGGCGAAGGCTCCGGTGAGCAGGATGAAGGGGCGGAGCGCCCGGCCGACCTGGAGGTACTCGTAGGCGGTTCGCCGCGAGAGGTCCTGGGTGCGCACGGCCCAGTCGGCGGTGGTGGTGGCGCCCAAGGTGCGGGCGAGGCCGCGGTCGTCGAACTCGGCGAGGTGGAGGATGAAGGCGGCCTTGTGGCGGGTGAGGTTGCGGTGGGCGTGCGTGATCGAGGTGGTGAGTTGACGGTCGGTGAGTGTGGACGGCTCGGTGATCGTGGCGAGCAAGGATTCCCCCGGTGGTCGAATTGGTGTTCGATCACGGTCACCATAACAGGTGTCCCGGACATGAGATCTCCCAAAGCTATCGCCGCAGGTCAGGCGGCAAAAAGAGTGCGCAGTTGCGCACTCTCACACCACCCCGGAACTACTGCAGCAGCGGGTTGTAGAGCAGCGAGTTGCGGCGGGCGGAGCACTCCGTGGCGATCCGGATGTCCTGGGCGATCCGCCCCTCGTCCCGCAGCCGGTACATCGCGGAGACCATGCGGTCGCGGACGTTGTCGGGGGACAGGGTGTTGACGAAGATCTTGGTGCCGCCCTCGAAACCGGCGAGCGTCGAGACGCGCCACTTGATGTTCACACGCCAGGGCATGGGCAGGTCCAGGTCGACGGGGCGGTGGTGCCACTCCTCGTTGACGGGCACATCTGGGCCGGTGGCGGCATGGCAGGCGTGGATGAGGTCACTCATGCCGCGGATCTCGGCGTTGGACATCAGCCAGGGTTCCGGGGTGGCGGAACGGGAGTAGATCGTCAGGGTGGGGTAGCGGTGTCCGAAACCGGCGTGGACGACGGCGTGCTCGTTCTCCGCGATGATGAGGTTGCGGTAGCCGGCGTAGTCGACGCCCCACTCGTTGTAGATGTTGTGGTTGTTGCGCAGACGGGAGATCTCCAGCTCGGCCTGGACGGAACGGGCGTCGATGGCCACGAGCTGCTTGTGCAGGTGGTCGAAGGACGCGCCGGCGGGGGCCAGCCAGTTCTGGAACGCCGCGACGTAGGGGGCGTAGCGGTTGCGCTGGTAGAGGTCGTCGATGCCGTCGATCGTGAACAGGGTGAGCGCGAAGTGCTCGTCCGGGGTCAGGGTGCCGGAGGACGCGAGCTCGTTGTCGTGCGTGGCCTCATCGGTGAAGTGGCGGCGCGAGATGATGACGTCGTGGCCGCCGCCGAAGTAGGCGGGCGCGTACTCGAGGAGCTCCTCCTCGGAGAGGTCCGCGGACTGCCCGCCGGCGGTGAGACGGGTGCGCACGATGTCGAGCACGTGCCGCCGCCCCGCCGGGTCCGCCAGGTACGTCGCCATGCGGGCGGTGGTCTCCGCGTCCATCTCGTAGCCGTAGTTCTTGGCCCAGTAGTCGTAGGAGATGATCTCGAAGAGGTTGGGCACGCGGCGGAACTCGGGCACCGTGTCGTCGAGTTCGTGGGGGAGCAGTCCGTTGAGGATCCGCCACCCGGACCCGTCGCGGACCATGCGAGACTTCTCCGGCGGGGTGGCCAGGGGGGTGGCGGGGCAGAAGGCGCAGCGGTGGTCGCGGTCGTGCGGGCCCAGGGGAGCGGGGTCCACGGCCGGTTTCGCCAGGGGACGGTTGCCCCGGCCCGGAACGGTCCACACCTCGGTCCCGGAGAACGGGTTGACCTGTTTGATCGTTCCGTCGGCCATGATGGTGATGGGGTCGCGGTGCGCGTTGACGGGGAGGTTCATACCCACCAGGTTATTGGCTAGTCTTTCCTCATGCCTGCGATCCAGTTCGATGTCCTTATCCCCGACTCCGCCGCACTCCAGCTCCAGGAGGTGTTCGAGGACGCCATGCGGAAGCTTCTCGACGCCGGGAAGCTCACCGCCGCCGACGTCACCCACCACCACGCCCCGGCTCTCTACGAGGGCATCGAGGAGGGACTGCGCGAGGACCGTGACGATCTCTACGACGCGCAGGTCCACCGCTACGTCATCCGGGTGGAGGGCCAGACGGGTTCCGTGAACCAGCTGGCCATGGTCCTCTCCCGCTTCCTCACGCCGCAGGCCGACCTGCCGCAGGACGCCCTGCTCCTCGAGCAGGAGCAGAACTACGAGGTGGACGCGATCTACCCCTGGGCGGTGGAGATCCGCAGGTAGTCCGCGGCGAGGCGGGCGCCGGCGTCGAAGAGCTGCTTCTCGACGTCCACCGGCTCGCCCATCTCCACCGTGAGCACGTCCTCGCCCGGGTCGACGTCGATACGCCCGGCGACGATGCCGAGCGTGGCGTTGGTGCCCGCGACGATGTCGGCGATGGTGCCGACGACCTTGCCGGTCAGCGACTGCGCGTCGAAGGCCCCCTCACCGGTGATGACGAGGTTCGCCTGCGGGATCGACTCGTTGAGTCCCAGGGCGTCCGCCACGAGCGGCGCGCCGGGCAGCACGTGGATGTGGCTGTCCGTGCCGTGCAGCATCGTGGACAGCCAGTGGATGCCCACCGGCACGGCGCCGGCGGCACCGAAACGCGGGGTGTCCGGGTCGACGCCGAGGGTCTCGGCGGCGTGGGTGAGGGCGGCGTCGAGAAGCGTGACGTCCTCCGCGGACGCCCCCTTCTGCGGTGCGTAGACGGTGGCGGCCTCGGGGACGGTCGCGTCGACGTCGGTGAGCAGGATCCACTCCACGGCCGCGGCCGGGATGTTGAGCTGCGCGGTGTCGATGCTGGCCAGCTGTCCGAGGGACCCGCCGCCCTTCTTCAGGGAGTAGCCCTCCGCGTCGAGTGGTGTCGCGCCGAGTGCCACGAGGATGCCGGTGCCCGCGTCGGAGGTCGCGGAACCGCCCAGGCACAGGACGATGCGGGTGGCGCCGCGGGTCTGGGCGTCGGCGATGAGCACGCCCGTGCCGTAGGTGTCGCCGGTGAGGGGGACGGGGTGGTCCGCCACCGCCGGGAGACCGGAGGCTGCGGCGATGTCGATGTAGGCGGTGGAGCCGTCGAGGACGTAGGAGGCCTCGGTGAGGCGGCCGGCGGCGTCGGTGGTGGGCAGGGTGATGGTCTGGCCGTCGAAGGTGGCGGCGGTGCCCTCACCCCCGTCGGCCATGGGAGCGAGGGTGATCTCGGCGTCCCGGATGATCGAGCGGACACCCTCGCCGATCAGCCGTGCGGCCTGATCGGCGGTGGCAGTGCCCTTGAAGGAGTCGGGGGCGATGATGATGTGGACCATGGGAAGCAGTCTAGGGGTAGTGGGAGTGACATATTCAACTCCGGAGTGACTTGCATGAACCGCGCCGCCCGTGAAAACTATAGGCCGTTAGAAAACCCCATCCCCCGGGCTGCCCGCGACTGCGGGCCGGAAAGGACTCGTATGTCTATTGACGAGCAGGTCTCCTCCTACTACAACATGCTGCTCAAGCGGAACGCAGGAGAGCCGGAGTTCCACCAGGCAGTCGCAGAAGTTCTCGCCTCCCTCAAGATCGTCCTGGAGAAGGATCCGCACTACGCGGACTACGGCCTCATCCAGCGCCTGTGCGAGCCGGAGCGCCAGCTCATCTTCCGTGTGCCGTGGATCGACGACAACGGCGTGGTACAGGTCAACCGTGGTTTCCGAGTACAGTTCAACTCCGCCCTCGGCCCGTACAAGGGCGGCCTACGCTTCCACCCGTCCGTCAACCTGGGCATCATCAAGTTCCTCGGCTTCGAGCAGATCTTCAAGAACTCCCTCACCGGCCTGCCCATCGGCGGCGGCANNGGCAAGGGCGGCTCCGACTTCGACCCGAAGGGCAAGTCCGAGCTCGAGATCATGCGTTTCTGCCAGTCCTTCATGACCGAGCTGCACAAGCACATCGGCGAGTACAAGGACGTCCCCGCCGGTGACATCGGCGTCGGCGGCCGGGAGATCGGTTTCCTCTTCGGCCAGTACCGTCGTCTGGCCGGTCAGCACGAGTCCGGCGTCCTCACCGGCAAGGGCCTCGCCTGGGGTGGCTCCCTCGTGCGCACCGAGGCCACCGGCTACGGCGCCGTCTACCTCACGCAGGAGATGATGAAGGCCCACGGCGACTCCCTCTCCGGTTCGAAGGTCATCGTCTCCGGCTCCGGCAACGTCGCCATCTACGCCATCGAGAAGGCCCAGGAGCTCGGCGCCACCGTCGTCGGCTTCTCCGACTCCTCCGGCTGGGTCTCCACCCCGAACGGCGTCGACGTCGAGCTGCTCCACGACGTCAAGGAGAAGCGCCGCGAGCGCGTCTCCTGCTACGCTGAGGAGGCCACCGGCGCGACCTTCCACGCCGAGGGCTCCATCTGGGACCTCGCCGCCGACGTCGCCCTCCCGTGCGCCACCCAGAACGAGCTCAACGGCGACCACGCCCGCACCCTGGCCGACAACGGCATCCGCTACGTCGCCGAGGGCGCCAACATGCCCTCCACCCCGGAGGCCATCGAGGTCTTCCGTGAGCGCGGTATCTTCTTCGCCCCGGGCAAGGCCGCCAACGCCGGTGGCGTGGCCACCTCCGCCCTGGAGATGCAGCAGAACGCCTCCCGTGACTCCTGGTCCTTCGAGTACACGGACCAGCGCCTGCACAAGATCATGTCCAAGATCTTCCGCACCATGTCCCGCACTGCCGCAGAGTACGGCCACGAGGGCAACTACGTCGTCGGCTCCAACATCGCCGGCTTCAAGAAGGTCGCCGACGCGATGCTCGCGCAGGGCGTCATCTAAGGCTCTCCACAGGATTCCCTGACCCCCTGGCCCTGCCGCACCACACATTGTGCGGCAGGGCCAGTAATCTTTGAGTCATGTATAGAGTCTTCGAAGCCCTGGACGAGCTCAACCAGACCGTGGAGCAGGCCTACGGCGTGCCCATGACCTCCAACTGCATGGTGCCGCGCAACGACACCCTCGCGCTTCTCGACGATCTGCGTAACGCCCTGCCCGTCGAGATCGACGACGCCCAGGATGTCCTGGACCAGCGCGACGAGATCCTCCGCGGGGCCGAGGACCGGGCCCGCGACATGATCGCCGCAGCCGAGGCGGAGGCCCACGAGATCGTCTCCCGTGCCCGGGCGGACGCCGACCACATGGTCGACGACGCGCAGCACCGCGCCACCACCATGGTGGCGAAGGCCGAGGACGACGCCGACCACATGGTGTCGTCGGCGCGTCGGGAAGCGGAGGACACCGTCCACCGTGCCCAGGTCGAGGCCGACCGCCTCATCGAGGACGGCAACGAGTCCTACCGGCGCAGCGTCGACGAGGGCATCGCGGAGCAGGAGCGACTGGTCTCCGAGTCCGAGGTCGTGCGTCGCGCGAACGAGGAGGCGCACCGCATCGTCGACGCCGCCCACGCGGATTCCGAGCGTCTGCGCAGCGAGTGCGACGAGTTCGTCGACTCCAAGCTCTCCGAGTTCGAGGGCTCCCTCAACGAGGTCCTGCGCACCGTGACCCGCGACCGTCAGGCGCTGCGTCGGGGCGCAGGTGTGTCCCGCCGCCGAACTGAGTAGGCTCGGTACGTTATGACTTCACCTTTCGTGTTCAACGTCGCCCGTCTCACCGACTTCGCGCAGTGCACCCAGACCGGCCCCGCCCCCACCCGCATCGGGCCGGAGATGATCGGCATCGCCGAGGGCTCGGAGGTCACCGTCGACGCCACCCTCACCCAGCTGGGCGGGGGAGTGCTCGTCGACGCGACCGTCACCGGCCAGCTCACCGGCCAGTGCGTCCGCTGCCTCGCCGACCTCACCCCACCGCTGGAGCTCCGCGTCCAGCAGGTGTTCTCCGGCTCCGACGACTTCGTCACCGGTGACGCCGACGATGAGGGCGAGGTTGACGAGCTGCCGGAGATCGTCGGCGACGAGATCGACCTGCTGCAGTCCGTCATCGATGAGGCGGGCCTGACCCTGCCCTTCAACCCGCAGTGCGAGGGCGGCTGCGACAACTCCGAGACCCCCGCCCCGGACGGCGTGTCCGGCGAGTACCAGCCGCTCGACCCGCGCTGGGCCGACCTGGAGAAGTTCCTGTGAGTCGGAGGCGTTCACGTCCGACCGGGAAGGACGCCTGGGAGGCGGCGTTCGCGGCGGTGGACCACACCCCGCTTCTCGACGCCCTCGGGGCCACCGTCTCCGACACCCACCTCCGGCTGGCGCTGACCCACCGCAGCTTCGCCAACGAGAACGGCAACCTGCCGAACAACGAGCGCCTCGAGTTCCTCGGCGACGCCGTCCTCGGCCTGTCCGTGGCCAACCAGCTCTACGACCAGTACCCGTCGCGTCCGGAGTCGGACATCTCGAAGATGCGTGCCTCCATCGTGTCCCGCTTCGGACTGGCCGACATCGCCCGGGAGATCAACCTCGGCCCGCACATCCTGCTCGGCAGGGGAGAGCTGGTCACCGAGGGCCGCGAGAAGGACTCCATCCTCGCGGACACCACCGAGGCGCTGCTGGGCGCGATCTACCTGGAGCACGGTTTCGAGGTCGCCCGCAGCGTGGTCCTGCGCCTGTTCGCGGAGAAGATCAACACGGCGTCGGCAAGCAACATCCACCGCGACTGGAAGACGAACCTGCAGGAGCGGGCCGCGGAGCTCAAGTACCCGATGCCGGTGTACGAGGCCACGTCGACCGGCCCCGAGCACGATCTCACGTTCAGCGCCCTGGTGACCGTCAACGGCGTCGAGCTGGGACGTGGCGTCGGCCCGAGCAAGAAGATCGCCGAGCAGGCCTCCGCGCGCGAGGCCTATCTCGCGCTGAAGGAGAATCCGCGTGCCGGAACTCCCCGAGGTTGAGGTCGTCCGCCGGGGACTCGCGGAACACCTGGGTGGCGCGACCTTCGAGGACGTCACCGTGCTGCACCCCCGCGCGAACCGCGGGCAGGACGCACCCCTGGCGGACCTGCTCGTCGGCGCCCGCATCGAGGAGGTGCGTCGACGGGGCAAGTACCTCTGGCTCGACCTCGGTGACGACGCCCTCTACGTCCACCTGGGCATGAGCGGGCAGATGCTCGTCGGGGACCCCGGCGTGTGCACGTCACCGCACATGCGCATCCACGCCTCACTCACCGACGCCGCCGGCCGGGCTCGCGAACTTGCGTTCGTCGACCAGCGCACCTTCGGCCGCTGGCTGTACACCCCGCAGGTCGGTGGGGTGCCCGTGCCGGTGGCGCACGTGGCGCTGGACCCGCTGGAGGAGGAGTTCGACCGGGTCGCCGTCGCCCGCCTCATCCGCCGGAAGCGCTCGCCGATCAAATCGGTGCTGCTCAATCAGGAGGTCGTCAGCGGGATCGGCAACATCTACGCCGACGAGGCCCTGTGGCAGGCCGGTGTCGCCCCGATGCGCCGGGCCTCGTCCCTGCTGCAGCGGGAGGCGGTGGCACTGCTGGAGGCGGCCGAGGACGTCATGCGCCGGGCACTCGCGGAGGGCGGCACGTCCTTCGACTCGCTGTACGTCAACGTCAACGGCGAGTCGGGCTACTTCTCCCGCTCTCTCAACGCCTACGGGCGGGAGGGGGAGCCGTGCCGGCGCTGCGGGACGCCGCTGCGGCGGATCGTCATCGGCGGAAGGTCATCTCATTTCTGCGAAAAGTGTCAGTGACCTGGAGCACATTTAGCGCTACCTTTGAGGAATGGACTCACTCGAATCGTTCGTCACAGGGACGATCAACGACAATCTGTGGACCGTCGTACCCTGGCTGCTGATCGCGGCCGGTCTGTACTTCGGGATCCGTACCATCCTCGTACAGATCCGGATGGTGCCCGACATGCTCCGCTCCGTCATGGAGAAGCCCGGTATCCCCGGCAGGAACAAGGATGAGGACTACGGCGGCATCTCCGCCTTCCAGGCCTTCACCATCTCCGCGGCCTCCCGCGTCGGCACCGGCAACATCGCCGGCGTCGCCGTCGCCATCACCCTCGGCGGGCCCGGCGCGGTGTTCTGGATGTGGATGATCGCCATCATCGGCGGTGCCACCGCCTTCGTCGAGTCCACGCTCGCGCAGCTGTGGAAGACCAAAGACGCCCACGGCAACTACCACGGTGGCCCCGCGTACTACATGACCCGTGGCCTCAACGCGCGGTGGCTGGCGGTCATCTTCGCGGTGTTCATCTCCGTCACCTACGGCTTCGTGTACAACGCCATCCAGACCAACTCCATCGTCGAGGCCGTCGGCGGTTCCCTCGAGCGCGACGACAACACCTTCAAGATGGTCGTCGGCGGCATCCTCGCGATGTTCACCGCGATGGTCATCTTCGGTGGCGTGCGCCGCATCGCCAACGCCACGCAGATCATCGTGCCGTTCATGGCCATCGCGTACCTGGTGGTGGCGTTCATCGTCATCGCGCTGCGCATCCAGGAGGTGCCGGGTGTCCTCGCCGACATCGTCGGCCACGCCCTGGGACTGCGGGAGATCGCCGGTGCCGCGGTCGGCGCCGCCTTCATGAACGGCATGCGCCGCGGTCTGTTCTCCAACGAGGCCGGCATGG
>LSQX01339295.1_pt1 | contig 12700 bp, 10 predicted proteins | sample 654561 | NCBI WGS metagenome assembly LSQX01 (sample SAMN04489861, study PRJNA283612) | anaerobic digester metagenome | isolation source: 4 biogas reactors fed with cattle manure at either 37C or 55C with and... | place: Denmark: Kongens Lyngby | collected 2014 | reverse complement strand
ACCGACAGGATCATTCCGCTAATTGCTGATGAATATGTTGATATGGAATTCGGTACCGGTTGTCTCAAGATAACGCCTGCCCACGACCCCAATGATTACGAAGTCGGGCTGAGACATGATCTGCCGATTATTTCTATATTGACTGATACAGCTAATATGACGGAAGATACGGGCAAATATGCAGGCATGGATGTCAGGACTGCCCGCAAGACTATTGTTGCAGACCTGAAGGAGCAAGGCTTTCTGACAGAGATTGAAGAGATCAGTCACAATGTAGGAACTTGCAGTCGCTGCGGCAGCCTGATCGAAGCAAAACCTTCTCTGCAGTGGTTTGTTCATATGGAGCCTTTGGCAAAGCCGGCGATTGACGCTGTCAGAAATGGCGAAACAGACTTTGTGCCGCAACGATTTGAAAAAATATATTTTAACTGGATGGAAAATGTCAGAGATTGGTGTATTTCCCGCCAGCTTTGGTGGGGACACCGCATTCCGGCCTGGTATTGCAATGACTGTGATGAACTGATTGTTGCCCGCGAAGAACCAGGCAAATGCCCCAAATGTAATTCTACAAGCCTGAGAAGAGATGAAGATACTCTGGACACCTGGTTTTCTTCTGCACTCTGGCCCTTTTCAACATTAGGCTGGCCGCAAAAAACAGTTGACTACCAGACCTTTTACCCTACGGATGTGATTGTTCCGGGTTATGATATTATTTTCTTCTGGGTTGCGCGTATGATCTTTTCAGCAATAGAGCATACCGGACAGGTACCTTTCAAAAAGGTTTTGATTCATGGTATGGTGCTTGATTCTAAAGGCCGCAAGATGACAAAATCACTTAACAACGGTATCGATCCACTTGAAATAATTGATATATATGGTGCCGATGCACTGCGTTTTTCACTGATCTATGGTACTGCTCCCGGCAATGACATGCGTTTCCGTGAGGAAAAGGTTGAATCGGGCCGCAATTTCATAAATAAGCTGTGGAACGCTTTCCGTTTTGTCCTGATGAATCTGGATGACAACAGGGACTATAGCGATGTCACAGCTGAAATGCTTGAAGTGGAAGACAGATGGATTTTGCATGAAGCACATTATGCAATTAAGGATGTGGGCACTTATCTGGACAAGCTGGAGCTTGGTTTAGCTCAGGAGAGAGTATATCAGTTTATCTGGGACCTGTATTGTGACTGGTACATAGAATTTGTTAAAGAAAGACTGCATCAGGGAGGCAGTAGCGGCCGGGCAGCGCAGAAGGTTTTATTTGAAGTCCTTCAGTTAATAATCAAGTTGCTGCATCCGTTTATGCCTTATGTAACAGAAGCTATCTACAGTCATCTTGACTTGGATGGACTGCTTATTTCTTCAAGCTGGCCGCAATATGAAGAATATCCGACAGATAATGAAGCAGCGAGCACCATGGACTGCCTGATGGAAGCCATAGGTGCTGTAAGAAATCTGCGCGCCGATTATCAGCTTCCATCAGCGAAAAAAGTGAATGCAGTAGTGAAAGCAGAAGATGCCATTGCTCAGCGGCTGCTGGATGGTGAGGACATGCTTTCCCGTCTGGCCGGCATAGGCGAGATACGCCGCATGTCAGAAGCTGAAACGCTGAAGGATGGTGTTTCAGTTCAATTCCCTGGTGGTGAATTGCTGATTTCTATGCGTGAATTGGTAGATGTGAAAGAGGAAATTCAACGGCTGAAAGAAGAAGAAGACCGTATTAAAAAGGAAATACAACGTTCAGAGGGCATGCTCAAAAACAAGAACTTTGTTGATCGGGCACCGGAAGAAGTTGTAAATAAAGAAAAAGCAAAATTAGAACGTTATCAGGGAGATTTAAAGCAAGCTGCAGAGAGAATAGAAACACTGAGCACTATGTTATAATTTAAGCAGTTAAAAACAAGCATCTGATTACTTGTTTATAGAATAAGGAGAATAATTATGCCGTTAGTATCAACGAAAGAAATGTTTAAAAATGCCTATGAGGGTGGTTATGCCATTGGAGCTTTCAATGTTAATAATATGGAAATTATCCAGGGTATTACTCAGGCAGCCAAGAAACTCGATGCTCCCCTGATTTTGCAGGTTTCTGCAGGAGCCCGCAAGTACGCGAATCAGACATATTTAACTAAGCTGGTTGAAGCTGCTGTGATTGATACCGGTTTGCCGATAGCCCTGCATTTGGATCACGGTGATTCTTACGAATTATGTGTTGATTGTATTGATAGTGGTTTTACTTCAGTTATGATCGATGGTTCCCACCTGCCTTATGAGGAGAATGTTGCATTGACACGCAGAGTAGTCGAGTACGCTCATAATCATGACCCCTACGTAACGGTAGAAGCTGAACTGGGACGTCTGGAAGGTGTTGAGGATGATGTCAATGTATCAGCGGAAGACGCTTCCTATACAGATCCGGATCAAGTCCAGGATTTCGTTACCCGGACAGGATGTGATTCATTGGCGATCGCCATAGGTACAAGCCATGGCGCCTATAAATTTAAACCTGGTCAGAAACCCCAGCTCCGTTTTGATATTTTGGAAGAAGTCGAGCGTCGTTTGCCCGGTTTCCCGATTGTTTTGCACGGTGCCAGCTCCGTTATTCCTGAATTTGTTGAAATGATTAATGAAAACGGCGGCGACATGCCTGATGCTATTGGGATTCCTGAAAGTATGCTGCGCCAGGCAGCAGGAATGGCTGTTTGTAAGATTAATATTGACAGCGACCTGCGTCTGGCAATGACAGGAACTATTCGTAAGCATTTTAATGATCACCCCTCTGATTTTGACCCCAGAAAATATCTCGGTCCGGCCAGAGATTCAATTGAAGCTATGGTTCACCACAAGATTGTGGATGTGCTCGGATGTGATGGAAAGGCTGAAGACCTGCGGGGAGAATAAGGTGTCTGACGGAAAATTCTCAGATATGATAAAAGACTCGGAGGAATGGCTGGAAGGCCTCTCCGAGTCTTCTGCTATGCAGGAGATTAAAGAGTTGCGGGCCCAGCTGCAGCAATACAATCATGCCTACTATGATCTCGACGATCCACTGATAACAGATGCACAATATGATCTCCTCTCGCAACGCCTGCGGAAGATAGAAACTGCCTTTCCACAACTGGCAGCCGGGGAATCTCCAACAATGACAGTAGGAGGGCGAGCCAGTGAACGCTTTCAGCGCGTAGCACACAAATATCCCATGCTTTCACTCAATGATGTTTTTTCTCTGGAGGATGTGGATGAATTCATCGGGCGTACGCGTGCAGCTGAAGCAGAGGCCCGCTTCATCGTCGAAGCAAAAGTCGACGGTTTGTCTTTATCCATAGCTTATGAAAATGGTGTTTTGCAACGAGCTACTACACGTGGTGACGGTGTCAATTTTGGTGAGGACGTGACTTTAAACGCATTGCAGTTAAGCAACTTGCCGCACCAGCTTCCCGAACCGCTGGCTGACTTGTCAGTTCGCGGTGAAGTATATATGCCTAAAGATGAGTTTGAACGTATAAACGAGATTTTGACAGCAAAAGATGAAAAAACTTTCGCCAACCCGCGTAATGCAGCTGCCGGCACTTTGCGCCAGCTGGATTCTGCCGTGGTCAGAGAACGGGGGCTGGCCTTTTCAGCTTTTGAAATTCAACATTCGTCAAGAAGCTTTGAATCTGACCGGGAAGAATTGCTGTATTTAGATTCTTTAGGTTTTGACACGGTAAGAACCTCTGAATTACTTGACACCGCTGACGAGATATTCTCAGAAATAAAGAGTGTAGATCAATCTCGGGGAGACTTTCCCTATGAAATTGATGGTGCTGTGGTCAAGGTTGATCAGCTAAAGTTGCGTAAGAGACTGGGGGCGACTAGTAAAGCGCCCCGCTGGGCTGTTGCATACAAATATCCACCAGAAGTTAAAGAGACAAAATTGCTTGAAATCAGAGCTCAGGTCGGCCGTACAGGTAAGATTACACCGCTGGCTATCCTCTCGCCGGTTCAGCTGGCCGGAACTACAGTGCAGCGGGCCACTTTGCACAATCAGAACTATATTGACAAGCTGGACGTGAGGGTGGGGGACACAGTTTTGGTACATAAAGGCGGCGAAATCATTCCAGCTGTTCTGGGCGTGGTTAAAGAAGACCGTGACGGAAGTGAACAGAAATTCTATCTTCCTGAACATTGTCCTTCCTGCAATTCGCCAACCAGCTTTCTGGATCAGGGTGTCGATTTGTATTGCACCAACACGGACTGCCCGGCGCAAATGAAGCGCCACCTCTCATACTTTGCTTCACAAGCGGCGCTGTCTATAGACGGTCTGGGAGAAAAAACAGCTATTGCTTTAATCGAGGGTGAATATGTTCATTCTTTGGCAGATATTTATTTATTGAAAAACAGAAGAGATGATTTGGTTGAATGGGGTGGAATTGGCCGTGAAAAAACTGTCGATGCCCTGCTGGCCGCGATTGAAAACTCCAAAGAAGCTCCTTTATACCGGCTGCTAACGGGATTTGGAATTCCTCATGTCGGTGTGCAGACTGCTCAGGCTCTGGTCCGGCAGCTAAACTCACTTGATGCTATTGCTGCATCCACTGTTGAAGAGCTTTCTGCAATTCCTGATATAGGACAGAAAACGGCAGATGCTATTAAAGACTGGTTTGCCCTGCCGCAATCACAGACTCTGATCTCCCAGCTGCGGGCTGCCGGAGTGAAAACCGACGAGACTGTCAGGCCGGCAGAGGTCGGCACAAGATTTAAAGCGATGACCTTCGTTCTGACCGGAACACTCCCAAGTCTGAGCCGCAGCCAGGCAAGCGAACTCATTGAGAATGAAGGCGGACGGGTTAGTGGCAGCGTGTCGGGCAAAACAGATTATCTGCTGGCGGGTGAAAATGCCGGCAGTAAATATGATCGTGCGCTCGCGCTTGGTGTAAGCATAATCACAGAAAGTGACTTATTATCGATGCTGGCTGAAAATGAAGGGAGAGAATAGCTGATGCGCTGGTATTTTTTATTTGGCTTAATCGCCAGTTTTATCATGGTAATCGTTTTATTTGTTCTAATGATGCTTGCTTTGCGCAGAAACTGGAATCACACAAACCGATCAGTTATTTCTTACTTTATACCATTAATGCTTGTGCTTTTGCTTGTTTATCTGGCGGCAAGTCAATTTGTACCGCGGGTCTTTGATGCTGTGCAGATAGTTTTCGGCCAGTATGACAGCACAGAAGTAAATTTATCTGAGAAAAACTTTGAATACAATCGCATAGTAACAGAGGAGGAAGTCTTCTTCTATCCACCGTCATATTTTGTAAATCCGGAACCGGGCAAGTATCAGATATATTTCACGGAACGCACTAATTACGTTATGAAACTGATTTATGTTGGCGAGGCAGAAGATCTGGCAGGAGCTCCCAATACATTGCCCTGATTTTGATTTGATCAAAGTTAATTGTCAGCTCCTCGACTAATATTGTTAGAGGAGGTGATGATATATGACGAATCAAACTGTCATTGCTGCCGATTTGCAAAGCGCTTATGAATATCATCTGCGCAGACCTCAACAGGAAGTCGGCGTTTATCTCATCTCATCTAATCGTGAACTTTTAAACCATGTGGAAAAACTAATGAACAGCCACGGAGCATTTGGCGTGATGGATTCTTACGGCAGGGTTCACTATGTCCTGGATGCGCGCAAAGGCATGCCCTTTGTGGAAAACAAATTTTATGAGACTGTCTCAACATTATTGGAAGACCACAGCGGCGAGCAGGTCAACTATCAGTTGGAGACCCAGAAACTAGTAAATCGAGTCTTGAACAGATATGATTTCAATCAGAATTTACGTGGTTACAGAGTGCTCTCAACCATGCTTGAAATGAGTCTTAAAGACTATTCGCTTCTTAATCCGATCAGTAAACGCCTTTACAGGAAGGTGGCAGAAGTCTTTCGTGTGACTCCTACGCAAGCTGAGCGTAATGTGCGCTATCTTTTTCAGAATCTGAGTCAAAGAGAAGAGGCTGCCAGGAAAAACGGGACAGTCACAAATAGGGCTTACCTTAGCCCTCCGGATGGGCGCCTGCCTGTGGCAGAAACTGTTGTGAGACTATGGGACATCTGCCGGCTGGAAGAAAATAATGATATGACAGGAGCAAGATAGGCAATCTAGCAGAAATCATCAGTAAACAATATAAGCACATAAAAAAACTCCGCCTTCAGGGGCGGAGTTGATTTTTTTAGCCTTAATAATAAGAGTTTAGCCGTTGACTCTGTCTTTCAAGTTCTTACCTGCTTTGAAAACCGGTGCCTTTGATGCAGGAATCATGATTTCTTCCTTTGTAGCAGGGTTACGGCCTTTGCGAGCCTTGCGACCACGAACGCTAAAAGTGCCAAATCCAACCAGAACTACTTTTTCTTCATTAGCTAGGGCATCAGTAATGGTGTCGAGAACAGCAGAAACTGCTTTTTCGCTGTCTTTTTTAGTAAGTCCGGTGGACTTAGCGACTGCATTTGTTAGATCAGTTTTATTCATATTAGGGAGCCTCCTTCTGGCAAATATCTTTGAACATTATGGAGTGTGAAATACTGAATTGTCAAGCTTTGTAGCCATTTTTCAATGGAATAGGTATATTTCTACTAAAATACATGATTAAAAGTAATATATTTGCAAAACAGTGATAATAGTGAAAATAAAAAGCAGGGCAAAACACGCAGAAAATGCGTGTTTCTTGCATGTTAACTGACTATCTAGTAAAATTAGCCAGTGGAAGATTTAGATAATACAGAGGGTATATGTTAAGCAGAAAAAGGTTAACGCCGAAAAAAGTATTTTTGTTTGTCTATGATCTGGGAGCATCTTTGATAGCCATGCTACTGGCTATTTTTATTATTAATAATGGCAGCTTGCCCCTTGCACAATGGCGAGTTTTCACGGCTACCTGGTTCGTACTGCCTATAACGGCTTTAATTATATTTGCTTTGGTTGGTTTCTATGACCAGATGTGGGCTTTTGCCCGCGGCTCGCAATATTTGGTTCTGGTTGCCGGAACATCTTTGCAATTAATATTGTCTGTTCTGATTATGCAAATTATGGATATCCACTTCAGCTTTGCCTGCTATGTATTATATTGGTTCCTGCTTACAGCTGCCGTGTTTATTATTCGTTTTATCTATCGCTTCTACTCATCATCAGCCAGGGTGAAAAGGACCGGAAACGACAGAATGTCCCAGAAAAAAGTAATGATAGTCGGGGCAGGAGAAGCAGGTTCTCAGATAATTACTGAGCTCAAGACTTCCCTGACTGACCGGGTGCCGCTCCTGTTGATTGATGATAATCCTTTAATACTTAATTATAAAAATAATGGCGTACCGGTTCTGGGCAACCGCCACGATATTCCAGATCTGGCAGAGAAGTATGATATTGATGAGATTATCATCGCCATACCTTCAGCTTCGAGAAACACCATACGTGATATTGTCGATATTTGTTATGAGACAGACAGCAGGGTCAGCATTTTGCCATTTTATACACAGCTCCAGGACAGCAAAGTACGCCTGACGGATGTTCGGGATATTACGATCGAAGATTTGCTAGGCAGGGAAGAAGTCGATCTTAACCTGGAACAGATATCCAGATATATCAGAGGCAAAACGGTTCTGGTGACTGGCGGCGGCGGCTCCATCGGGTCAGAGCTTGTACGTCAGATTGCAGCATACAGACCTTCTGTCCTCCTGATCCTGGATATATACGAAAACTCGGTTTATGATTTGCAGCAGGATTTGATTGCGACCTATGGTAACAGTCTCAACCTGCAAGTGCTGATCGGCTCTGTGCGCGATCAGCGTCGGGTTGCTCAGATATTTGATCAGTGGAAACCGGATCTGGTCTTTCATGCTGCTGCCCATAAACATGTGCCTCTGATGGAAGATAATCCCTGTGAAGCGATAATCAACAATGTCTACGGAACTTATAACGTAGCAAGGCAGGCTGGCCGGACCAAAACAGAACATTTTGTGCTTATTTCAACAGATAAAGCTGTCAATCCTACTAATGTCATGGGTGCCAGCAAGAGGATGTGTGAAATTATAGCTCTGGCTTTGAATAAGGTCTACAAAAGTACCAGTTTTGCTGCTGTGCGTTTTGGTAATGTCCTGGGCAGCAATGGCAGTGTCATCCCCCTCTTTGAACGACAGATCAAAGAGCAGAAAAGAGTTACGGTTACGGATCCGGAAGTGACGCGCTACTTTATGACTATTGCTGAAGCTTCCAGCCTGGTTTTGCAGGCCGGAGCCTATGCAGAGGGCGGCGAAATATTTGTTCTTGATATGGGCAGGCCGGTAAAGATTATAGATTTAGCTAAGGATCTGATTCGCCTTTCCGGTTACATCCCTGAAGAAGAGATTCCGATTGATATTATTGGCCTGAGACCGGGTGAAAAAATGCATGAAGAGCTGCATCTTGATAAGGAAGAAACTCTTGAAACCGAAAACGAAAAAATTATGATATTACAACAGATTGAAGATAGTCTGTATTTAGATGCGGAAGTCAGCCATTTGACCAGATTAAGTCGTTGCAGCACTGTAGGATTATGTCCCTTTATGGACTCGATACTTCATATATTGCGTGAAGCAGACAAGAAGTCAGCTGATGAATTAAAAATGCTTTTGCCTGAAATACCTGATAATAATTTAGCAGCCCAGCTATACTTAACTGAGAGAGAATATTAACTTGTCTTTTGCTGATCTGGCCCATCTGACCCGTTATGGCTTCGTCCTTCTGGTCCTTCCGGTCGCAGTCATCCTGTTGACTAAAAGCCTGCGCAATTTTACCCAAGGCATGAAATATGCAAGAACCCCTGTCAGCGGATTTTTTCTCCTGGCATCAGACCCGCTTGATGATGAGCTTGTACGGCCTTTACCTCTATATCATACAACCCTTATCGGTTCTTCCCGGTCTGCTGATATTCGGGTGAAGGGCAAAGGGGCAACGAAACGCAATGCGATGATCTATTACTTTAATCGCCGCTGGTATCTTGAACCTACATCCAAAGCTCTCTTATTTTTGAATCATAAAGAAATCAAGGAGCGAACTGAGATCAGGCAAGGAGATATTATTGGCATAGGTGCTCAGCAGTTATCCTTTGTCGTAGATATCGGTGCAATGGAGAAAAGAGGACTGGCAGAAGAACTGCTGGCTGAACCTAAAGGCCGTTCCTGGACTTCAGGAGTTATGATTGTCTTCCTGCAGATAGGAGGAACAGTCATGATCTATCTGGGCATGCAGGGTACAGTGACTGAAGGACTGTCAATTCTGGTGGTAATTGTTCTGGGTGTACTTTTTCTTTTCGCTCAGTTGCTCTATCTGTCCATGTCTCGTCTTACTCCGGGTTTTGACGAGAGTATCTGGCACAGCGTTATGCTATTAAGTACTTTGGGGCTTATATTACAAACTCGTCTGCTTTTTCTGTCCCGCAGCTTTCCTGACTGGATTGAAGGCTATACTATGGAACAATGGTATGCCAGCCTGAGGTCCGTCTTTTTCAGTCAGACAATCGCCGTTTTTATCGGCTTGCTTCTCTTTCCTTTGATTTTGCTCCTGGTGCGGCGTACAAGTATTCTGGAAAAGCTTGCACCGGTCTGCTTTGTTCTTACCCCGCTGCTTTATCTGATCACGCTTCTGATGGGCAGAGGCAGCGAGACACATGGAGCTGCACTTTGGATCAATTTGCCGGGAGGCTTTTCTCTGCAATTAACCGAATTTGCAAAGATCAGCTGGATTATAGTTTTGGCTGATTTTTTTAAAACCCGTGCCAATAAGCGCAGTATTATTATTTTCGCTGTCTGGGCAGGAGTTAACGCAGTTTTAGTTTTGCTTTTGCCTGATCTGGGATCTTTGATGGTACTCTTGCCGACGACTCTTATCGTCTTCGCAATAATGACTTCGGAGTATCTTATTACCTTTTTAGCCCTTGCCGGTTCATCGGTGCTTGGAGTTTTGGCCTATAATGCCTTTCCCTATGTACAGAGACGCCTGTATGGCTGGATCTCTTTATGGGAAGATGTGAATGACTACAACCGCCAGATCGTTTACGGATTACAGGCGGTAGGCCGTGGAGGATTACTTGGACGCGGTCTGGGAAACGGATCGCCTGAAGGGATTCCTCTCGCCAGCTCGGATATGGTGTTTTCAATACTCTGGGAAGAAATGGGTTTACTGATCGCAATTTCCGTCATTATATTATTCTTTGTAATCTGGTTGCGTTCTGCTTCCGCGATTATCACAGCCAGGGATGGTTTTACATCAAGTCTGATTCTGGGTTTAAGTAGCTGTCTTTTAATGGAAGCCCTGATTGTTATCGGGGGCACAACCGGACTTATTCCTTTGACCGGTGTTACCTTGCCTTTCATCGCCAGGGGCGGAAGCTCTATTATAGCGAAGTGGATTATGGCCGCACTTCTGGTGGGAGTGGTCGCGCGTTCACGCCGTTTATCTTTAAGCAGAAAGGTGCAAAGGCAGTATAAAGAAGAACTTGAGGCTCGGTCATGAAGCAGTTACGAAATAATATTAAGTCCTTCCTGCTGATTTTTCTCAGCTTATTTGTGCTGTTTACAGCTGGGGTGATTCTGCAGAGTCAGCGGGCACGGACAACTCTTCTGGCTTCATCAGGTGAAAACAGGGCTGCTCTGGCACAACGTTATTCGCAGGCGGGTAGTATATTATCTGCAGATGGCGTGCTGTTGGCTTCCTCAGATGCAGATGGCAAGAGAAACTACAGCAGTGATTCTCAGTTGGCTGAAGCTGCCTTGCATGTGGTTGGTGACTATACACATAACATAAGCTACACTGTTGAGTCATTGTGGCAGAACGAACTTCTGGGTGAGGGAAGACCTCTGGCAGAGCAGTTTCTGCTTGACATTCAGGGTCAGGGACTGCAGGGCAACAATATTGTACTTAGTTTGAGAAGTGATCTGATGAAGACAGCTTATGAATTGCTCAGTAACAGAAAGGGAGCTGCAGTTGTTATTAATTATAAGACCGGGGCTATTCTGGCCTCAGTTTCTTCACCTTCCGTCCACCCCGATCAGGTGGTAGCCTGGAAGGACATTCCTGATACATCGCTCTTTAACCGGGCCTTTCTGGGTGAGTATCTTCCCGGATCGACTTTCAAAATAATTACGGCTTCTGCCTTGCTTCAAAGTAACTTATCAACAGAGGATACCGTTATGTGTCAGGGCAGTACCCCGCTGATACCGGGTGGAGTAAATGAGACTCATATCAATGCCGGACATGGTGAAGTCAGCCTTCAGGAGGCTATGGCGCAATCCTGCAACCATTATTTCGGTTATATAGGATTGGAGCTGGGTGAACAGAAAATTAGTAAAGCTGCTGAGCAAATGGCCTTTAATAAGACCATTGAGTTTGATCGTTTTACTCTTAGCAAAAGTCAATGTACGATCGGACGGGAAGATGATGCGGCTCTGACCTGGGCTGCCATCGGCCAGCCTGCCGGGAAAGATATAATTCAGCTGAGTCCGCTGCATCTGGCTATGATATCAGGGATGATTGCAAATAATGGCCGCATGACTCAGGCATATTTGCTGGAATCGATGATTTATCCATCCGGAAAGGAAAGTACTTTCGATAACAGAGGAGATCTTGTGGCACAAATAGATCCGGGACTCGCTCAGCAACTTAAAGATCTGCTGCGTCAGGTGGTAAACAGTGGCACAGGCGTTAATGCTCAGGTAGCAGGGCTGGATGTGTGTGGGAAAACAGGTACAGCTGAAGTATACAACCAAGAGGGGGAGCTTATTATCTCCAGCCTCTTTACGGGTTTCAGCAATAATCAGGATTATCCTTTCGCAGTAGCAGTCGTCCTGGATGACAGTACATATGGTTCATCCCAGATAGCTGGTCAGCTTTTAGCAGCTGCGGCCTACAATTAGAAATAAACAAGTTAGGGATTGGGGTTTTCTCCACCGCCAGCACCGAAAAAGGGACTGGTGTAGAGTGGATTGCTCTGGTCTTCAGGATTTTCTGGATCCAGTGCCCCCTGGGCCATATCACTGTTGCCGTCAACAATTGTTATATCATCATCAGTAAATTTCAGGCTAATTGCGCCATCCACCTTTTTCCAGATTGTGACCAAACCGTCACGCCCCGGGAATTGATCGGAATACCAGTTGTCCAGATCGCTTGACGTTTTTCCTGAAATAACAGATCCAGCTGAGATCTTCGGGAACTGGGCCAAGGCTCTGTTTTCACGGGTAGAAATATCTTTGTCCGGAAGCAGGAAGGTCATGATTCCCACCACTACAAGTGCAGCCAGGAAAATAGTGAAAATAATAGTGCTGTTAAGATGTGTAGTTCTATTTTGATATACTTTTTCCGCTCTGCGTGGCGGGGGTGCAGGGGGTGTTACGATCTCAGCCAGCCATGGATTTACATACTCGTCTTTCCGCTCTCTCTCCAGGGCAGGGGGCTCTTTGTGAACTGCCTTTAGCTGCGGAGCTCTGATTCCTTTGTTTATGGAAGATCTTTTATTCTCATAGTTATCAATATTCATCTTAGACTCCTAGAAACGGAAATAAAGAAAGGGGTTGAAACCTGATGCCACCAGAGACATTGTACAAAAAAACAGTATCCCCATGTAGATAATAGAACTGCAAATACCATAGAGGGGCTCTTTGTTTTTCAGAGTATTAAATAAACGC
>LSQX01084321.1_pt1 | contig 12700 bp, 10 predicted proteins | sample 654561 | NCBI WGS metagenome assembly LSQX01 (sample SAMN04489861, study PRJNA283612) | anaerobic digester metagenome | isolation source: 4 biogas reactors fed with cattle manure at either 37C or 55C with and... | place: Denmark: Kongens Lyngby | collected 2014 | reverse complement strand
TGCTCACCGGGTACCTGCAAAGCGGTTTCGTGCTTGTTGCCATTATAATCAGCGCATTCTACAGCCATTATTTCCTCGCCTTCGGGCTGCTCATCGGCAGCATCCTGCGGCTGGTGGCATTGACCTTTGTTGCCAAGGGAAGGGGCTTTTCCTATCGACCTACCAGGCACATAGGCAGCGCTGCCAGAGAAATCACGGTTTTGGCGATCCCCGTCTTCATCGGCAGCACGGTAAACCAAATCAACTCCTTCGTGGACAAGATGCTTGCCTCCGGCCTGGATGAAGGCAGCGTTTCCGCCCTGAACTACGGTTATCTCCTGATCAACATGATAACTGCCTTGACCATAACGGTCATCGTAACCATCATTTATCCCAGGCTGACTCAGTTCTTGGCCGCGGAGGATTATGGCAGATTCAACGATTCCATCAGCACCGGGATGAACATCATTCTGATTATAGGCCTGCCATGTTCACTTGGAGCCATGCTCTACAGCCACCCTGCGGTACAGTTGGTTTACGAAAGAGGCGTATTCGACAGCGCGTCAACGGACCTCACCGCCGGCGCATTTTTCTACTATGCAATCGGCCTTACTTTTATCGCCGTTAATGCGCTGCTGGTTAAAGCCTTCTACGCCATGCAGGACATGAAAACCCCTGTAATTTGCGGCGCTATCGGCGCTGTCACAAACATCGTGCTGAATCTTTTGCTAGTAGGACCGATGGCTCACCGCGGACTGGCTCTGGCCACCAGCATCGCCGCAATTGTGAACGCAACCATGCTGTATTACTGGATACGCAAAAAATATCCCAAGGTGCAGGTCGTTCGCGAAAAGGCGAAGATATGGAAGATCATCTTTTCGGCTTTCATATGCGTGGGCATTTCCTGGCCGGTTTACAAGGGAATCGGCGCAATAGCTGCATCTACGTCAGCTCTCTCATCAACGGTAACGACCCTGCTATCTCTCTTCGGCGCGGTGGCTGCCGCGGCTGTCGTGTACTTGATTTTGCTGAAGTTCTTCCGCATACAGGAATTATCCCTGCTGAGGGATTTGATTAAATAATAAAGTCGTAGAAGGCTCGTCCTGCTCGGTTGGCACTTTCTTGTACACGCTGGAGCACAATCCTGCGATCCAAAACATGATTAAATAGTTGTAAAAAGTGTCAGAAATGCAACTGCCGCCAAAGTTATAAAAAGTGTCAGACACCAATTACAATATTATATTGAAAGAATTTTTGGTGAGATGTGCAAAAATTCCATGATAAAATTGCAATAAATTGGAAGAAATCCTGCACTAATTGAAATTTTGCACAGTGTTAAGCAGTAAAATGTAATATTTTGACAACTAATAATGCATTACTTGAAATTTTGCACAGTTCGTTAATCCAAACCGACTTTCCGTTGCCTGACCGACGAAGCCTTCAACATCACCATGTCCAAAGGCCTCATCGTAGGCCAGGCCATCACCGTCACGGAAGGCCCTCTCAAAGGCTACGAAGGCTGGATCAAAAAAATTGACCGGCACAAGCGTACCGCTTATATTGAAGTGCCGTTCCTCGGCACAAAAACCCGGATTCGGGTGCCGCTTGAAATCGTAGAAAAACGGTAAACGCGGGGCGACTCATTGAAGTTGTAAAAAGTATCAGAACCTGAGCGACCAATTCAAATTCTAACAAAACATTAAAGCCGAAATAATCAATTGAAATTGCAAAATAGCGTTAAGCTCGGAGCAACCAATTGAATTCTATAAAGCGTTAATAGGAAACGATTAATTGAGTCTATAAAGTGTTAAGCTGGGAACGACTAATTGGGTTCTACAAAAGTGTTAGACCTGGGACGACCAAATGAAATCGCACAAAAGCATTAGGCATGGAAACCCAGATGAAATCGCGAAAAAACTGCAGAAACCCCTGATGCCGTCAAAAACTTTTTACTAGATTACGGAAAAGAGGTAATAATAAATCACGAAAATCGATACAAATAAGATGTAAATCCGAATTAAATTTCGATACAAATACTGGCAGTACTGGCAGAGTCAAATGGCAGAATGGCTGTTTGATCTGTTCGATGAGGGACCGATGATTAAGCAAGAATTCAAAAGAATCCCCAGACACATTGGCGTCATACCCGATGGAAACCGCAGATGGGCCGTCTCAAACGGCATGGACAAGTCGGAAGGATACCATCACGGATTATCGCCCGGTTTCAAACTCTACGAGCTGTGCGTGGAGCTGGGGATTCAAGAGCTTACATTATACGGTTTTACTGTGGACAACACGAAACGGCCTACTGCGCAGAAAAAGGCCTTTCAGAAAGCTTGCGTCGAAGCAGTCAAAGAACTTGCAAACCGTGATGCAGAGCTCCTTGTGGTCGGAAACACAGAATCTCCCAACTTCCCTGTCGAGCTGCTGCCTTACACCCGCCGCGTCAAATTCGGCGACGGAAAAATTAAAGTAAATTTTCTCGTCAACTACGGCTGGGAATGGGATTTAAAACAGAAAGACGGCCCCGCCTCCAAAGACATCTCCCGCATCGATCTTATCATCCGCTGGGGAGGACGGAGAAGGCTCAGCGGCTTCCTGCCCATTCAATCCGTCTATGCCGACATCTTCGTGCTGGACGAACTCTGGCCAGACTTCCAAACAGCCCACTTTTACCGCGCCCTGGAATGGTATCAGTCCCAAGACATCACCCTGGGCGGCTGAATTTACTACCTAACCGCCCTCTTCCGCAACGGGGATCACATCGACAAGGATGCCTTTCTCCCGCATTTGATCGATCATACCCTGTGGGGCCATAGAATCTGTGATCAAAACATCGATGTGTTCAAGGCCACTTATTTTAAACAAGGCTTTTTTCCCGAACTTTGTATGATCTACGAGAGCTATTCGCTTTAAGGCTTTTTCAGCCAGCATCCGCTTTAATTCATTATTTTCCAAACTGGAAGTAGTAAAACCGTCTTCAATGGTTACGCCGTCACAACTGAAAACATACATATCGATCTGAGAAAAACTGCTAAGAGCTTGTTTTGCGAGATATCCGTTGGTAGAGCCGTTGGTCGTAACCATACCCCCGAGGAGGAAAACCTGATTGGAGCCGTTGCGCAGTATCACTTCGGTAATATTTATGTCGTTGGTAATGACAGTGATGTCGGAGTGTTTATTTAAGTGCTTGGCAAATTCATAGGTCGTCGTGCCGGAATCCATGGCCAGCAAACTGCCGTTTTTTATATATTCTATTGCACGTAAGGCAATTGCCGTTTTTTCGCGGACGGAAATACTCATCCGCTTTTGCCAGGTATCCCGGTCCGGCTTCACATATACCTGCTGTTGGACGGCCAGGGTGGCTCCGCCATACGTCTTGATCAAAATTCCTTCTTTTTCAAGTTGATTAAAATCTCGTCGTATCGTTTCGATAGATACCCCTAGAGACGATTGCAATTCCGAGGTTTTTACAAACCCATCTCTCATCAATAAATCAATGATCTTTTTTTGTCTTGCAGATTTCATAAATGTTTTCCTTTCCTGCAGGTTATACTATTGACCATTTCCAACTAAATACATTATATACCAAAAAAACAATTATGCAATAGTGCTGACTACATTTGGTCAATAACATAATATTATTGACCAAATTATGCACAAAAACATGAATAATCCACAAGAAAAAAAGACTATTTTATGCCGACAAATTGACAACATATTAGCTTTTATGCTAGTATTCAAGTATCAAGATTGCGGCACCGTCAAAAAATAGGGTGCCCAATCCCAATCAAAGGGTCTCACATTATAAAAGAATACAGACCAAATGAAGGTAAAAAGGCCTGTACCAGCGAGTCCTAAACCAACAAAGGAACCCATTAAGTGTATTCTATATGTGCATGAATGGCATGATATGGCATGAAGCCACAAAAGCAATTCATAGAACTGAGGGTAGGTCTATGGGAAAGCTTTATTTAGGAATTGATCAAGGTACTACGGTGACAACAGCCTTGCTCTTGAATGAACAGTGGCAAGTAGTCGGGCGAGGACAAAAGGAACATCGCCAGATTTTCCCGCAGCCCGGTTGGGTGGAGCATGATCCTGTCGATATATATGAATCCTGTCTCGAAGCTGTGCGTTTGGCTTTGCTCCAGGCACACGCGGATCCTAAAGATATCTACTGCATAGGTATGGATCATCAAGGAGAAACTTGCCTCTTATGGGATAAGCGTACAGGGGAGCCGGTGTACAATGCCATCGTCTGGCAGGATCGACGGACTGCAGACATTGCGGAAGAACTTAAACGCACACACGGTGAACGCATTCGGCGCATAACCGGCATGATCCCGGATTCATATTACAGCGCCACAAAACTGCGCTGGGTTATCGACAACGTAACCGGTGTAAAAGAGCGTATCGATAGAGGCGAACTCCTGGCTGGCACCATAAACACCTGGCTGATTTGGAAGTTTACCGGAGGCGCTTCGCATGTGACCGATGCATGCAGCGGCGTCCGGCTCATGTTAATGGACTTGGAGAAGGGAGAATGGGATAAAGATCTTTTAGACCTGATGGGTATTCCGCGTGAAATCCTTCCTCCGATACATAATTGTAATGAAATCTATGGATATACTCATCCGGATGCCTTTTTTGGAGTAAAAGTTCCAATTGCAGGCAGCATCTCTGACTCTAACGCCGGAATTATCGGTAGCGGCAGTACAGCACCGGGAACTCTCAAAACCTCTTACGGAACCGGCAGCTTTATGACATTAATTACAGGCAATCAGGTGATTTACTCAAAGGTAGGTCTTATGCCATGCTGCTGCTGGAAATTAAGCGGTGTGCCCTCCTTCTCCCTGACCGGTGCCGCTTATGTCGCCGGCGCAGCCATCCAATGGTTGCGGGACGGCATTCGCATAATCAATGATGCCGGCGAAACCGAAGCCATGGCCTTTTCTGTGGAAGACACAAAAGACGTTTATTTCGTACCTGCCTTTGCGGGTCTTGCGACTCCCTATTGGGATCAATATGCCCGCGGTATCTTTGTGGGTCTCACCGGCTGCATCGGCCGCGAACATTTAGTTAGAGCCGTGCTGGAAGGTATTGCACTGCAAAATATGGACGGATTCCGCGCAATGCAGAGCGAATACGATGGGAAGATTACTAAAATGCGCGCCGACGGCGGAATGGTGGACAACAAATTTTTAATGCAGTTTCAAGCAGACCTCTTAGGTATTCCTGTTGAAGTACCTTTGGAGAAGGAAACCTCTGCAATGGGTTCTGCTTTTCTTGCGGCCCTTACCATGGGAGATCTCAATTCTCTGGCTGATGCAAATCCTTATGTGAAATATAAATGTGTATTTGAGCCCAAAATGTCCGATGACGAGAGGGAATTTCGACTTGCCCGTTACCATCAGGCAGTGGAACGGAGCCGTGGTTGGGCCCAAAAATAGGAGAAGCAGGAGTAAGAATATGATAACAAGAAAATGTGATGTAGCCATTGTCGGATCCGGCCCTGCGGGTCTGGCAGCAGCAATTGCCGCAAAAGAAAACAACGCTCAATCCGTGTTGATTATAGAGCGGGACGCATATCCCGGAGGGATTCTGCAACAGTGCATTCACGCCGGATTCGGGCTGAAATATTTCAACGAAGAATTGACCGGGCCCGAGTATGCACAACGATTTATCGATAAAGCCGCTGCCGTTGGGGTAGAAACTCTGTTCAATACTACAGCTATTCGTATTGATCAGGACGTTCTAGTCTGTGTCAATACAGACGGAATATTAAAAATCAAAGCAGGTGCCATTATTCTGGCTATGGGATGCCGTGAGCGCACCCGGGCTAACTTAGTCATCCCGGGCAGCCGTCCTGCAGGAATTTATACTGCGGGGACAGCCCAACGGCTGATGAATATTCAGGGTCATAAGGTGGGCAAAGAGATCGTCATCCTTGGTTCAGGCGACATCGGTATGATCATGGCCCGCCGTATGACCCTGGAAGGTGCAAAAGTAAAAGCAGTTGTCGAAATTTTGCCGTATCTGACAGGTCTAACACGAAATAAAGTCCAGTGCCTGGATGATTTCGGAATTCCCTTGCTCTTATCACATACGGTTGTGGACATTACAGGAATCGACCGGGTGGAAAGCGTTACCGTGGCACCGGTGGATGAAAATCGCAAACCTATTTTGAAAAAAAGCCAGGTCATACCTTGTGATACGCTGTTAATTTCCGCGGGATTGATTCCGGAAAATGAACTTTCCAAAACAGGAGAGGTCCCGCTTGTCTCCTCCACGAAAGGAGCATCCGTCAATCAATACATGCAGACGCTCCAACCAAATATATTTTCCTGTGGTAATGTGCTTCATGTTAACGACCTGGTAGACAATGTAAGTCGGGAAGGGGAAATAGCCGGAATGGCTGCCGCGCTCTACAGCCGCGGAGAACTGCCCGCGGTAGAAGAAGTGCCTACATTAGCCGGTGAAAATATAAACTACGTCTGTCCCCAGCGCATCGTCAAAAACGGCGACAAAGACGTAGAGCTATACTTTCGCGTAATAGTGCCGGAGCAGGATGTGGTTCTTATGGCGCAGAGCGGCGATAATGTGCTCGCGCAACGCAGAGTCATTGCAGTCAGCCCGGGTGAAATAGAATCCCTTACAATTAAAAAAGAACTGTTGAAAGACATAGACTCAGAGATCACCGTAAATGCAATCATACAGAGGTAAGATAAATGGAAAGAGAAATTATATGTATAGTTTGCCCAAAAGGCTGTCGAATCAAAGTAATCGGGGAGAACGGGCAGATAGATAAAATTGAAAATTATGGATGCAATCGGGGTGTGGAATACGCCACCAGTGAGTTTACCAATTCCTGTCGCATTCTCACATCTTCCGTTCCGGTAAAAGGGACAAAGGATAGGCGAATGTTGCCTATTCGCTCTTCAGCACCGATTCCCCGCGATAAGCTGTTACTCTTTATGGAGCAAATCAGAAAAACGGTAATAGAAGATACCGCTGTGCAAATGCACCAGCCTGTCATAAAAAATATTCTCGGAACAGGCGTTGACATGATTGCCTGCAGGTCCATGCGCTAGGAGGTTGTGGCATGTATCAGACCGATATTTTAATCATAGGAGCCGGAGCTGTCGGCATTGCTATAGCTCGGGAATTATCGAAATACAAGATTAATACTATGGTAGTGGACAAAAACGATGATGTGGGAGGCGATGCGTCTAAATCCTGCAGCAGTTGCATCAGTACTGAGTTCACCTTGGAACCTTTCACCTTGGAATCCAGGATATGCCAGTCATCCCGCCCCATGTTTGAACAGCTTTGCCATGATTTAGAAATTCCTTTTAATGTATGCGGAAGCATTACACCGGCGGTAACAGAAGAGCAATTAAAAAGGATTCTCGAGCTCCTGAAAAGGGCCTTTGATAATGGGGTGTATGATGTTGAGTATCGCACGAGAGAAGAGCTTCTGGAGATGGAACCCAATCTGAACCCCGATAATTACGGCGGATTATATAGTCCCCGCGACGCTCAGATCAACCAGTTCCTCCTAGTCGTTGCCCAAGCCGAGAATGCGGCGGAAAACGGAGTTGAATTTTTACTGGATTGCAAGGTGGAAGATATTGAAGTCAGCAACGGAGCTATTTCCTGCGTCAAAACGACTAAAGGCGACATAAAGACCAAGTATGTCATCAACGCAGCGGGTCTCTATTGCGACACTATTGCAAAAATGGTAGAAGAATGCGATTTTGAGGTTCACCCAAGAAAGGGGCAGTTTTTCCTACTGTCTAAAGATACTCTGGTAAAGGTTTCCCACATTATCCTCCCTATTCCTATGCCTCATACCCGGGGAAAACTCGTCATTCCCACCGTGGAAGGCAATATCCTTGTAGGTCCTACCGCAGAGGATTTACAGGACAAACAAGACAAAAAAACCACCAGGGAAGGCTTGGAACAAGTAGAGCGGGAAGCACGCATGTTGGTCCCCAATTTGCGTCTGGAGGATACCATTACTCAATTTGTCGGACTTCGGCCTGCACGGGAACCCGAAGGCTATCATATTTTAATCTCCGATAAAGTAAAAGGCTATGTAGGTATTTCCGGCATACGATCCTCGGGGCTTACAGGGAGTTTGGGCATAGCCAAATATACCATTCAAATGATGCGGGAAGCCGGATTAACGCTGGAACGGAAAAACGGCTTTCGTGCCACACGAAAGGGGATTGTCAGCTTTGCCTCTGCCAGCGATGAAGAGAAGGATCAACTGATTGCCAAAGATCCTCTGTACGGCCGCATAGTCTGCCGATGCGAGCAAATCACAGAGAGCGAGATTCTGCAGGCCATTCATCGACCCGTAGGTGCTCGAACTGTAGATGCCGTAAAACGACGGGTTCGAGCCGGTATGGGGCGTTGTCAGGGTGGTTTCTGCGGGCCTCATGTCATGGAAATCCTCAGTCGCGAATTAGGGCTTAGACCGGAAGAGATTCGTAAAAGAGATGGCGCATCTTTCATGCTTCAAGAGTAGTATGCGGTTGTTGCGATCCTTTTATGAATATAAAATATTGTGGTGTAGTTCAGGAGATTATTAAGGAGGAAAATCATTATGAAAAGAGTAAAAATTGTTTTGCTGGCTCTGATGCTGATCCTGGGATCAGTAATGATCACAGCATGCGGCGGCGGAGAGGAGCCTGCCGGTGACAACGACCTTACAACCCACAAACTGAGACTGTCATCTGAATACCCGATCGATAACCATCAAACCATTGCTTTGCAGGATGCCGCCGATTGGATCTACGAGCAGACAGACGGCCATGTAAAGATTGAAATTTATCCCAATATGGCACTGGGAGACTACACTGTAGTATATGGCCAAGTCATGACCGGCGACATTGATATCTGCGTATGTCCTATTGCATCTTCTTACGGGGTTAATGCAGACATCTTATCGCTGCCTTATCTAGCTACGGATTTTGACGAATTTAAAGAGTACTTCTTCCCGGGTTCTTATGTGTGGGATGTAGTATCTGAAGTAAACGACAGCAACGGAACTGTACTGATGGGAATTTTCAACACAGGTTTCATGGGAATCGGAGTCACTTCGTCCACGTTACCGTCGGAGGATTTTGCAACTCTTACAGATGGAAGTGTTTCTAAAGACCTCTTACTCCGCATTCCCGGAACCAACGTTTTTGCGCGTTTAATTCCCGCCATGGGTTATCGGACGACAACCATTCCTTATTCCGATCTCTATGCGGCACTACAGGCGGGTGTTGCTGATGGCTGGATCGGTGGAAGCGCTTTGGTTAACTGGGAAAGCTTCCGCGATGTAATCAAATTCTTTATAGATTGTCGTGCAGTCAACGAATGCATTCCCATCACCATGAACAAAGAGCTGCTGGAAAGCATGCCCCAAGAATACCAGGATATCATCAAGCAAGCATTCCTGGATGCGGCAGAGCGAGTAGCAGACGAACGTGAAGCACAAGAAGCAGAAGCCATTAAGAATCTGGAAAATTACGGTGTAAAGATAATAACACCGACGGATGAAGAACTCGCAGTCTTGCGTGACAACATTCGCGCCACTGTATGGGCACAGATGACAGATGTGCTGGATCAGGAAATTATCAACAGATTAGCCGAAGAATACGGAGTAACTTATTAATAATAAAAACACACCAGGTCGGAGGCTGTGACTCCGCAGCCTCCACTTCTTTCATAAAAGGTGAATAAAATGAAAAAAATAGAAGAATTTTTTGTCTGGCGACTGATTATCAAGCTTGTGCGCATAATACTGATTCTCTGCAGCGCCTCTGCTATACTTTTCATCGTCATCAGTGTATTAACGCGATATGTATTTAAAGTAAGCATGTTTGGGGTTGAGGAGATAATTCTGCTTATCGCCATGTGGCTCTATTTTATCGGTGGAGTTTACGGTAGCTATAAAGATAACCATATTACCGCAGACGTCTTGTCAACTTATGTGAAGTCCGAAAAGATAAAGCGTGCTCTGAGAATTTTCGTGACGGGATTATGTCTTGTTATATCCATTATACTTGCTGTCTGGGGCATTATATATATCAATTGGAGCTTCCAAGTAGGCGGAGCGACGGTTGGGCTACAAATTCCGATGATCTTCCTTCGCATGCCGCTTTTTATCGGTTTCATTATGATGTGCCTGTTTAACTTATATCACTTTGTCAATGTCATTATAAACAGGCAGATCCCGGGAGGTGATGCGGCATGATCATGATCGTAGGATTTATACTCTTGGTTGTTTTGCTGATCATTGGCGTTCCGGTGCTTTACTGTTTTGCAACGGTTACCATATTTTTAGCTGCAATATTAGGGTATACTCCTTTGGGTCTTTTCCCCACCATGTACGGCAAGCTGGCTAACGTTGTGCTGCTATCCATCCCCTTATTCATCATGGCAGGCGGTATCATGGAACACGGAAAGATCGGAGATGCTTTGATCAATCTTATTGAAACCATCCTCTTTAAAGTAAAGGGGTGCCTGGCTTTAGTTACTACTGTAGCTTGTGCCGTGTTTGGATCAATCTGCGGCAGCGGCGCCGCCACTCTTTCATGCATTGGATCCATCATGCTGCCCAAGATGAGAGATCGCAAATATCCTATGGAGTTTGCCGCTGCCATTGCCTGCTGCTCCGCGCCTATTGGCATGCTTATTCCACCTAGCAGCATTCAGATTGTTGTAGCTTGGGCTGCAAATCTTTCCGTTTTGGCTTGCTTTTTGTCCACGGTAATTTCAGGTATTATACTCACAACGCTTCTTTGTGTAACCAGTTATTTTATTCTCAAAAAGAACCCGGACATTGTAACGGGTGTAGCGGCAGGACAGGTCATTTCCTTTGCTGACAAAAAAGCTTACTTCAGGCTGTTGGGTCATCGGACAAAAGACGCAGTTCCTGCACTGTTTATGCCGGTTCTCATTCTTGGCGGTATTTACGGCGGTATCATGACACCTACGGAAGCGGCGGCCGTTTCCGTATTCTATGCCATTCCCGTGGCGGTGCTGATTTATAAGGGCATTAAAATGAGGGAGGTCAAAGACGTACTCATTAATACAGCCAACACCACCGGCGTCGTTATGGTCATGTGCGTAATGACTATGGTCATGGGGCAGATTCTCACCATGGAAAGAGTGCCGGACATGATGCTGGAGTTCTTTACAAATGTATCTCACGGCAACAAAATTTTAGTGCTGATCATGATCAACGTTTTTCTGGTGGCCATCGGCATGATCATGGACGACACTTGTGCCACCATGCTCTGTACGCCACTTTTAATGCCCCTGGCTATAAGCTTTGACATTAGCCCTTATCAAATGGCTGCAATCCTGGGCGTCAACCTGGGCATGGGTAATGTGACCCCGCCCACGGCTCCTTTCTTGTATATGGCTTCCCAAATGGCCAATGTAAACTCAGCCAAGGTTATCAAATATGTGCTGATATTGATTTTATGTGCATATGTACCCACGTTAATATTAACTTCTTACATACCGGAACTTGCTACATTCTTGCCAAAACTGATTCTGGGAGATAAGTTCATTTAACCGGATGAAACTAGTTATCATAGATGAGAAATCAAGCCGGGCAGAAATTCTGCCCGGCTTTTATGGTTCAATGTCAATTGTTAGGGTTGGATCTGTAAGATTAAAAAGTGGTGTCACTTTTTCGCAGGGTGGAGTAATCTACCCTGCGTTTTTCCTTTTCTTAAAGGTTAAGGATAGAACCTTGTATAGAAATTGGCAAAATTACTAACCTTAAACAACCATGCGATATGCCATGGTCAATTCAAGAGCTTCCGCTTTCCCTGTAGGTTTAGTTATGCAGTCATTATATGTAGTATTCTGTTGCGGAATCGTTCAAACTTTCTGATCCCGAATGCATTTCGTTTGATAACTTTGACTTTGTTGTTAACGGATAAACTTATATTTTTCATCGCCGGCATTGCCTTTGAATTCATCGAAAGATAAGATTTCTGTTAGGAATGAGTCTGAATAATTAATATGGTCAAAGATTCTTGCTGCAGTTACTCCCGGAACATTGTTCCTATCTGCAATATCTTTCATGGAATGAACCTTTCTGAATTCTTCTACGATCCAGGCAGAAAGACGGTTTGTTAATCTGTGATATCTCGGGAGAAAAGAAATGGTTTCATAAAAACGCTTATCACATAAAGGACAGGAATATCTTCTCTTTCTTAAGATCAGGTATGTGTATTTGCCAAAGGCGGGTATGTCTTTAATCTTCTGCCTTCGATAGTCGTGAATTTTGTCTGTCTCATATCCACATTCCGGGCATGTATGTATTTTTCTTGGCATTTCAAGATATATGCTGCATATTTTATCTTTCTGCTCCACTCCGGTGATAATTACATCTTCCAATCCGATCAACTCTTTTATATAATCGTTACAGAGCATAGTAGAAACCTCCTTTCGATTTGGTTTGGTCACCCAAATATAATGTAGTTTATGCAGGCGCAATAAGGCCTGTCAATAATGTAGGAAACATTTTGGATGCTGCAGCATTATTAGAGGATGATAACGATATTCAATTTTTAATATATGGCGATGGAAGCGAAAAAGAAGTCCTGGAAAAGAGAATTGTGGATGAAGGTTTGTCAAATGTGAAAATGAAAGGCTTTATCAACAAACAATTCATACCATACATATTGAGTAAATCATCCGT
>LSQX01170677.1_pt2 | contig 12701 bp, 16 predicted proteins | sample 654561 | NCBI WGS metagenome assembly LSQX01 (sample SAMN04489861, study PRJNA283612) | anaerobic digester metagenome | isolation source: 4 biogas reactors fed with cattle manure at either 37C or 55C with and... | place: Denmark: Kongens Lyngby | collected 2014 | reverse complement strand
CCCTTGGCAAAGAATTCACTGTCAAGTTTATCAAAACCCTGCTCTCTCATGGTGGAGAAGAGCATATACCCATAGGTGTAGCTAAAGCGCTCATCCAGAGATACGGGTTTCGGCTTGTCCTTGATGGAGTCTGTGACAACCACCTCTGTTTTTGTCTGGACGACCGGGGTATTGGGTGTTATCGCCGGAATTGCAGCAGAGGCGTTCACCACTGGCGTTTCTTCTGATCGGCCACAACTGACTAGAGAGAGCATTGCGATACAAGAAAAGATGCAAATAAGGAAAAAATTCTTCACGGCACAACCTTCCGTTGCAGGGGTTTTGCCTCCTGGCACTACGCTGAAAGACAGGGAGTGCGCTAGCTTGGTTCAGTATTGTCATTCACCCCGAGATGACAACAACTACCAAGCGGAGGCTTGCATACAGGAAACTTTACCGCACATACCGCTTAACGTCCAGTAAAACATTACAAATCTGCTCTGTGCAGGTGCAAATATCGCCCTAGCGTGAGAAAACGCTTGTCCCGTTGCTGTCGATAGCTACGACCACAGGAAAATCCTCTACCTCCAGGAGCAGAAGCGCTTCAGGGCCCAACTCAGGAAAAGCCAGGGTTTCCACCTTCCTGACGGTCGAGGCATAGAGTGCGCCACAGCCGCCGAACGCCTGCAAGTAGAGAGCCCGGTTACGTATGATGGAGGAGATTACAGCTTCACTTCTCGGACCCTTGCCAACCATGACCCTAAGGCCCTCATCCAGAAGACGGGGTGCAAACGGGTCCATACGGGCACTTGTAGTTGGGCCGCATGCTCCCAGAGGAAACCCTTCGGGAGCGGGAGAAGGCCCCATGTAGTAGATCGCCTGCCCCTGTAGCACGATAGGGAGCTTCTGGTTATTTTCCAAGAGATCGAAAAGCCTGCTATGCACCTGGTCCCTTCCCACATAGATCGTCCCACTGAGCAACACCTGGTCGAATGCCCTCAAGGAGAGCAAGTCGCTCTCTGCAATCGGTAGTTGAATCTTACGCATCTTCCCCCTCCCAGACAATCTCTGCCTTACGATCTGCCCAACAGTTGATGGAAACGGAGAGAGGCATCCCGGCTATATGGGTAGGCTCCTCCTCGATGGCCACATGCAAGGCGGTCACCCTGCCTCCAAAACCCCCGCCGCCTATCCTAAGGGTCTGGACAGCCGCGAGAATATCCTCTTCAAGCTTGGCATAGGATGGATCGGCGTGTGCTATGCGCGCATCCCTGAGCAGGGCTCGCTTGCTCAGATATGCTGAGCGCTCCATAGTACCGCCGATGCCCACACCAAGGAATATGGGAGGGCAAGGCTTCCCTCCGCCCAGGCGCACTATATCACAGACTGCGTCGATGACAGCCTTAGGCCCTCCTGTCGGGTTGAGCATCCTCACAGAGCTGCAGTTCTCACTGCCAAACCCCTTGAGAAGCACCCTTATGGTAAGGCCTTCTCCATCGACAAGGTTCCAGTGGATTATAGGAGGGAGATTGTTTTGGGTATTTTTTCGGGTAAAGACAGGGTCGGTGACCACCGAGCGCCTATAGTATGCCTTCTCTACAGCATCAAGGGCCCCTTCGTTGATGGCTTTCTCAATCTTGGAGGGCACTAGCGGGCATGATCTGCCCAAATCCACAAAAAACACGAACATACCGGTGTCCTGGCACATGGGCAGGAGATTCTTATCAGCTATCTTTAGATTTTCCAGGATGGCATCAAAGACCGCCAAGCTTGTCTTGCCTGCGACATCGGAGGCGTTTTTTGCCTCCTCTTCCCTCCCCTGTCTTATACAGGAAAGGACATCCGAGGGTAGCCTGACTACCGCTTCTTGCAACGCTTCACTAATTTTCCTTGAGAGTTTCATCGGGGCCCACCTTCCAATTAGGATCATATAACCATGGGCGGGTCGAGAAGTAGTTGCCTACCAGATTGAGCAGGACCAGTGCCAAGGCCAAACCTACCACCAGTCCCATACAATCAGCGGCCAAGTCCATCCACTCGCGGGAACGCCCGAAAAATGGTTGGAGCATCTCGACCATAAAGCCCAAAAGCAATCCGAGTACCAGTGTCTTGATGATGGAAGGGCCAGCCCAAGAGGAGAGGTGGAGGGTTGAACGAGTTTTTCTACCATCCTTTCTGGTCTTTCCTGAACCTGGGATCTGCAGCGTAGCGTAGAACAAGGAGAATCCAAGGCAAGCATAGGCAAGCATGTGGTCCCCCTTATCTGCAAAAGGAATCCATGTGAAGCTTGGATAATTCTCCGCAGGTATGAATGAGAAATAAAGGATGGCAAACACTACAAAAACAGAGGGGGTAATCCCCACTGTCCTGAGTATTGTCTGTAACGGAAGCCGGTTTTTCATGTCAAATCCCCTTGCCACACATCCCGCTCTTCCATTGTCTTTTCGAGAAGAGAAAGAAATGCGCTCTTGTCCGGAAACGTCCTTGGAGCCACCAACCTATGATTAGGAGTCTCGCATATAAGCCGTTCCACCACAATGTCTTTTTTCAAATGTCTAAGAATCCAAATGCTGTTTTCCACATGCCTTCTCAGGGAGGGCACACTGACCTCCCCCTGTGCATACCAGTCGTACAGCCTCGTACCCCCACAAACATGGAGGTTGTGAATCTTGACAGCTTCGCTTTCAGCCTTATTGATCCACAGGCAGGTCTGTTTGAAATCACCTTGGGTTTCTCCCGGCAGACCTACCACTATATGAGTACAAACACCAATACCGCGGGAATGTAACGCTTTTGCACTAAGAATATAACAATCTGCATCATGTCCGCGGCCGATCCGCTTCAACGTCTGGGGATTGGAGCTCTGAAGGCCGAGTTCGACCCACACTTTGCTGACACGGCTCTTGTACCCCTTTAGCAGGTTTAGCACCTCATCGGTGATACAGTCCGGCCTGGTGGAGATGATAAGTTCTGTAAACGGACCCTCATCCAGGGCGGCATCATAGAGCGCCTTCAAGGTAGCGACATCTGCATACGTGTTGGTCCATGCCTGGAAGTAGGCACTGAACAGCTCAGCCTTGTAGCGGCGTTTCAAAAAGGAACGGCCGCGCTCTATCTGGTCTTTGAGGGAGGAACATCGCTGCTCAAGGGAGAGCACGGCGATCGGGGCTGTTTTGCTGAGCTCCTCATCAAAAGGGCTTGCATGAGTAAAAGAACTCTCACCCGATCGTTGGTACATCGCACTTGCGCCGGTTCCATCACAAAAGGCACAGCCTCCTGCCCTGCCCTCATCACGGTTAGGACAGGAGAAGCCCGCATCAAGGCCTATACGGTAGACCCGCTTGGAGTAGACTGATTCAAGATACTGGGCATACCCCCTCCAATGCTTTCTCATCAGAGGATTTCTATAGCCAATGAGACCTGACCGAGGACACTTGCTCCGAACCGTATGATCACATCCCCCAAAGGGGTCTGCAATCCCATGCCCATGCTCAAGCCGAAGTCAAAATCAACAGGGGAAGAGAGCCAGGGGTCAAAGGGGTAGGAAGAGGGTGGGACAAGATAGGGATCGTAACGGTCTGTCACAATAATCTTTGCTGTTGTCTGCAAGAAGGAGTCAAATCCTAAAAATTCCCCAATGGCATACTGGTAGAGCGCACCTATCTGGGCAACATCCCGTTTCAAAGAACCTGCACTGTATCCCGGGAATGCGTTCAGCCCGCCGATATCTACATAAGATGAGAGAAGCGGATAAGGCATACGCATCATTGCCAGATGAATATCGTAGCCGATTGAAGATTTGCTGCCAATGACGAACCGTTGTCTCCAAGCGGCCTGCAGACCGAACACAGCCCTTTCATACCTTCCCAATGTGCTCCAGAACTCACCGCGCACACCAGTGGAGGCAAATATCGATAATTGAGTATCCCAGACCAATGATGCATACAAGGATGGGACAGCAAAGAACTGCGTTTCCCACCGTGTGTCATACAGAAAGACCAAGTCAACCAACCCACCAAAATTCAGCCTCCCATAATCAAGGAACCTGTAATCCATACCCAGCTCCATAGTGAAGCCCTTATCCAGTGCTACCTCCCTCTGCCCGTTCACCATACTGTTCAGCGGGGAGAAACCACCACCTTCATAGGCAATGGAGAAGTCCAAGTCCAAGGATGCATAGGGTGAGACATAGAAGGGATAGAGAGCGGAGAGCTTCAACTTGGAAGTCTGTCCGAGCGTGGCCAATATCTCCATGGAGAAATCTGAGTCCATCATATTGGAAATGCGGGCATTTACCCTAGCATCCGCAGAGAGCCAGGCACCACCGTTGGGCGTGTTGTTTGCGATGCCGGTGCTTCCGGAAACACCTAGGCTGATATTGGAGTCACTCTTCTTCAGGGACTGGATGACTATGATGAGCTCGCCCTCCCCTTCACTGATGGTTGCCATCTGGTAGGTGGCTGAGGAGAGGCGGTAATGTTTCTTGATAAGGGCAAGGGAGTGAGAAAGCTCCAGTTTCGTCCCATCATCCAGCGGCCGGCCGGCAAACATGGAAAAATGTTCCTTTTGTGGAATATCTGCAGCAGGAAACAGCGAAACGTCAACTACCTGCACGTCACTTATGAGAGGATCACCTTTGAGCAGGTAGGTACCATCTCTTCCCTTCTCTTTGAACAGCAGAGGCCGGTCTAGGGAAATACGGTTGGCAAGAGTCTTGAACTCCTCTTCCTTTTCATCACAGGCCCTCTCCCCCTCCCGTATGATCTGCTCGGGTTTCGAAAAGTCGAGGGCGAGGACCTTAGTGAGGTCGGGACATATCAGCAGGTCTGCAAGTTGGTGCTGGGGTTTCGCCCCAATCTGATTGATCAGCACCATTGTCTGCATAAGCATGCTGGAGAAAGATCCCATCAGGTCCTCAGCACTCTGGATGGTTGCATTCACATCACAGGCGATCACGATATCATAACCGAGGTCCTTGGCTGCCTGTACCGGCAAGTTATCCACAATGCCGCCATCGACGGCGTAGGTGCCATCGGGCTGGGGATAAGGGTCAAAAATGATGGGTATGGAGATACTTGAACGGACCGCTGTTATCAGCGAGCCCCTCGCGTACAGAATCTTCTCCCCTGTTGCAACATTGGCTCCGACACACCTGAAGGGAATTTCAAGATCATCAAAATCCATGTCATCGGGGAGTTTGGAAAAGACCGAGGCGAGCAACTCCATGACCTTCTGATCACCAAGCAGGCCCGGAGAGGTCCCGACTCCCTGCTTATCAAAACCTAGGGAGAAGACATTGCTGTGGGTCGGTTCGAACGCCCGGGCTATATCATAGGCAGAGCTGAAGGAGCTCTCCAGAAACATTGTGGAAAAATTCGGAGCCTCAGCCAAGGCCCTAATCTCCTTGGGACTATACCCGGCAGAGTAGAGTGAGCCCACAAGTGCCCCCATACTGGTTCCAAGAATCATATCTATGGGGATGCCATGCTTCTCTACGGCCTCCAGCACCGCAATATGTGCAAGACCTCTTGATCCCCCTCCGGAGAGCACCAGGGCCACAGTCGGTCTGGAGGCAAAGAGAGAGAGAGTGCACAAGAGAACAACAAGCAAAGAGAGCGCTCGCCTTTTCATTGTTACCCTAACTTTGTTCCTAGGAACGTACGATTACCTGGTAGGAATGAGACCCAGTCCATCTCCTTACGTTTTTCCATCTGCATCCGGTCGATCCAGAGCAGACCATCGCCTGTGGCTATCGCTACACCCCTGCCTTTCTGCTTGGCGACGACCGTGCCTACCGCTGTCCCCGGGGGCACAGGATCTGAAGAGGCATCCTTGCGCAGACCGGTGACTGAGGTGATATAGAGAGTCTCCCCTTCAAAAGTGGTGTGGGCCTTTGGCCAAGGGTTCATAGCCCTTATCTGGGCATGGATATGTGTTGCAGGGAGGTTCCAGTCGATTCGGGCCATCTCGCGCGATATGAGGGTGGTATAGGTAGGCACACCCTCCTGGGGGACAAACAAGGCAGAACCGTCCTCTACCTTCTTCAGGGCCTGTACGGCAAGACCAGCGGCTCTCTCTTTGACTATGTCAGTCAGGGACAGGGTGGTCTCATCGCCTTGGAGGGGGAAGGACTCACTGTGCAGCAGATCCCCGCTGTCCATCTCGGCAGCAAGGCGCTGGATACTTATTCCGGTTCTTTCAAACTGGTTGAGAATCGCCCCTTGGATAGGGGAAGGTCCCCTCAATAGAGGCAGAAGGGAGGGGTGTATGTTGAGTTTTTCCCCTGAAAACAGTGATAGGAACCGTGGTCCGAATATCTTGCCATAGGCAAAGCAGACTAGGGTGTCGCAACCATAGGAAGAGACCAGGTCCCTCGCTTCGGTACGCAATCTATCAGGCTGCAAAACGGGTAACCCGAGACTCAGGGCCTCCACCTTTACAGCAGAAGGGAGCAGGGTCTTTCCCCTCGACCCTTTCTTGTCAGGATTGGTCAGTACCGCAGCCACATCAAAGTGTTCGGCGAGGGCGCGTAAGGTGGGCACAGCAATCTCGGGAGTCCCTGCAAACAGGATCCTCACGCCTTGCGCCTCTTGCGTGGGCGGTTTCTCTTCTCGTAAGCCTTCACCATGCTCTCCCTCTCCTCAGCGCTAAGGCGGTCGATGAACAGTGTGCCGTTGAGATGGTCGTTCTCGTGTTGGATCGCCCGTGCAAGCAACCCATCCGCCTTGACGGTAAACGGTTTCCCTTCAATGTCCTGAGCCTGCACATTGACCCTTGCAGGACGGACAACATCATGCCAGACACCGGGTACGGAGAGGCAACCCTCTTCTGCACAATCGGTCTCTATGGATGTTTCCAGTATTTGAGGGTTTATATATGCTCGTTTCTCCACTCCGTGGATGTTTATCACAAAAAGACGCAGCGATACGCCTACCTGAGGGGCGGCAAGGCCGACTCCATCAGCTTCGGACATAGTTTCAAACATGGCATCGACAAGGACACGAAGGCCGCTATCGAATTTGGTTACTGGTTGGCACTTCTCTGTGAGTACCTCTTCCCCAAGGGTGTATATATCTAACATGGTAGATATATGATACCAACACAAGAGTCCTCGGTCAACGCTACAACATTTGCAAAGGGTCTATATCGACCTCCACATAGATGCCGGAAGGGGCTGTGTAGTGCTCCAGGACATGGGACACAACCTTATGGGCCGAGGAGGCGTCACTGCCCATCACCAGGATATGATTTCGCCAGTTCGATGCGATCTTCTCCAGGGGGCATTCGCTATTGCACATCACTGAGGGAGAACCCTCACCCTTGTAGGTTGCAATAGCGGCTTCAAGCAGGCTTTCCAGCTTATCGGCCTCAGCACTGACCTTCTCCCTATTCCTGCCTCTCAGGACCAGGTTGATCAGACGGGTATGGGGGGGGAACCCGGTCTCCTCGCGCATAACAAGCTCCTGGTCAAAGAAAGCATCCACTTCCCTGTGCTGCGCATAGAGCACTGCAGCATTTTCGGGGTGGAAAGTCTGAATGATGACCTGGCCCTGGTCATTATACCGTCCGGCTCTGCCCGAGACCTGCATCAAGAGCGAAAACGTACGCTCCTGGGAGCGGAAATCAGGAATATTCATACCACTATCCGCCAGGACGATCCCGACAAGCTCCACTCCAGGAAAATTGAGCCCCTTGGCAACCATCTGGGTTCCCAACAGGATATCGACTTCCCCCTTGCGAAACTGTTCCAGGACCTCATGCATATGCTTCTTATCCTTGGCACTGTCAGTATCGAGGCGCCTGATACTCGCCTGAGGGAAAAACATACGCACATCCTGTTCGACCATCTCAGTACCGAAGCCGCTGTAACCAACATCAAGGGAGTGACATTCAGGACAGACTTGTATCGGTTTCCTACGGTACCCACAGTAGTGGCAGATCATCTCCCCCTTGCCCTGATGAAAGGTCAGGGAGACGGAACAGTGGGGACACTGCATGTCGTAGCCACAGCTTTTACAATGGAAAAAATAGGAGAATCCCCTTCGGTTCAGGAAGAGGATCACCTGTTTCTTACGGGCCAAGACAGCCTTGATTTCAGCTAAAAGCTTCTTGCTGATGGTATGCTTCTCCCCTTGCATATCCACAACACGGACCTTTGGGGGAACTCCCCCTCCCACCCGGCTATCGAGTCGCAGCGCCTTTACCTGCCCCTTCTTCATCATGCTCCAAGCTTCAAGGGATGGGGTGGCACTACCCATGACCAGGATGGCCCCCTCCTCACGGCAGCGCTGCTGTGCCACCTGGCGTGCATGGTAACGCGGGGTATTGCCGCTCTTGTAGCTGTTCTCGTGTTCCTCATCGATGATGATCATGCCCAGATTCTCAAACGGGGCAAAGACCGCACTGCGTGCGCCTATGGCGAACAGAACCTCCCCGCTTCGAATTCGTTTCCACTGGCTCAGACGCTGACTCGGAGTGAGGGCGGAGTGAAGGATGGCAACCTTGTTTGCGAACCTGTTGGTCACCTGCCTCGCAAGCTGGTGAGTAAGGGTAATTTCAGGTACGAGGTAGATGACCGACCTACCCTGAGCGATCATCGCCTCGGTACAGCGAAGAAAGACTTCGCTCTTGCCGCTGCCTGTTATCCCGTANNGTTCATTACCTCGCGTATGGTCTCATCGTCCTCAACGGCTAAGGCGGGGGTGCTGCTGTCACGCCTACCGCCAGGAATCATCATGCTCAGGGCTTCTCCCTGGCTGCAAAGGTAGAAACGGCTCATCCATAAGGCAAGCTCTACAGATTTGTCTCCATAGAGGCTCACCTTGTCGATGACCCGTTTGATATCCTTTACCTGATAGGGAGCTTCAAAATCATCCGCCAGACCGATTACATAGCCTGTCATCTCCCGCTTTCCGAACGGGACGACTACCCGCACCCCGACACCGACACTCTCTAGCAGTTCCTCGGGTATAGCATAGGTGAAGCTCTGCTTTACGGGGACATCTAGGACGAGGTGGGCAAACTTGCTCATCTTGACCTGCCAGGGAGGGTGAGGTTGAGAAAGGCCGCGACCTTCTTCAGGTCTTCCCAGACAGGCCGTTTGAGCTCTTCCATATTGCGAAGCACACCAGCAGGGTGGTAGGTAACCAGGACAGGAACCCCCTCATAACGGTAAAAACGGCCACGAAGCTCACCCACTCCCTTATCGGTATCGAGAAGGGCCTTGCTGGCAACTCCTCCTAGCAGAAGAATAAGCTCAGGCTTAACAAGGCGGATCTGCCTTCTCACAAAGGGAAGGCAGCTGGATATCTCATTGACATGGGGAGTGCGGTTCTCCGGAGGACGGCATTTTATAATGTTGGAAAGGTAGACATTGGTCTCTCTGGACAAGCCAAGGGGGGTAAGCCAGGTATCCAGGTACTGCCCTGCCTTACCGACAAAAGCTCTTCCGGTGGCATCTTCATCCGCTCCCGGACTCTCTCCGATGACAAGAAGACGGGAAGGAAGGGCTCCCTCCCCAAAGACCGTATGTGTGCGAGTTTCGCATAAGGGGCAGCGGGTGCACTCCTGTACCATCCGCACCAGCTGCTTCATGGAGGCTCCCTCGGGAGCGTCCTTGTCCAGGGGGAGGGGAAGTATCTCATCTACCAGGGATGAGAAATCCATCACTGGACTTGGAGTGACCTCTTTGCCCGTAATCATCTCCTCGGCCTGGTCACAATAGTATAGGAACTGTTGCAAATCTTGGGCGAGTGCCTCTCTCTTCTCTTCTATATTACTCATGTTGTTGTTCCTCAAACCAGGCATACTCCTCAGGATCGTAGGAGATGGCGTAGAAGTAGAGCCCCCATGGGGCGGCTGTCCTGCCTGAACGCCTGCGGTCATGGCTTTCCATGATCTCCTTGAAAGTGGCGGCATCGACTCCCTTTTCTGCAAATTCCAACATGGAACCTACCAGCGAACGGATCATCCTATACAGAAAGGCATTGCCGCTGATGGTGTAGGTCAGCACCTTGGAGCCAAAGCGGTCCACCTCATATGTCCAGTATGATTCATAGATATCTCTCCATCGGCTCAAGGACTTGTCTCCACGGGCCGTAAAAGTAGTGAAGTCATGGGTTCCCTGTATATGTGCGGCATATGCATTGAGCAGCCCGATGTCGGGAAATTTCCTGACCTTTGCCACTTGCTTGATATCAAAGGGTGTCATCTCCCTCTCTTGCTTAATGTAGTAGCGGTACTTGCGGCCCATCGCTGTAAAGCGGGCATGGAAGGAGCCATCCACCTCACGGCTCTCCATAATCCTGATATCAGTGGGGAGCAACCTGTTGAGTGCAACGGCAAAGACCTTCCCGTCGATGCCCTGGTTGTAGGTATCGAAATGACAGACCTGAGCCAGGGCATGCACCCCGCTATCTGTCCGGCCACTACCTACAAGAGTGACCTTCTCCCCTATCATATTCTGGATTTCCTGTTCGATACGATCGGAAATGCCCAAACCGTTTGTCTGTTTCTGCCACCCATTGTAATGTTGCCCATCATAGGCAACGGTCATGCGGATACGTCGCACCCCCTCTTCCAAGGGTAACAAAGGGGGTCTCCTCCAGTCAGTGCGCGCCATCTGAGCCACCTTGCAACAGCACTACAGCGCTGGCTACCGGGGGGTCATGGGAGATGGAGAGAAGGATGGTACGATTCCCCACCATAGTCTTGGCAGTGCCATGGAGCACCATGAAAGGTTTGCCACTCTCTGTCGCATCGGTTTGGATATCAGATGGGCGCATGCCTGCCATCCCTGTCCCCAGTGCCTTGCCCAGCGCTTCCTTTGCAGCAAACCTGCCGCTCAGGTATTCACTCTTGCGTTTGGGCCCCAGGGTAAGGGCATAGGCAACCTCTTCAGGGTGGAAGAGACGCTTGAGCACACTCTCCGAAAGAGAGTCCATACGAGAGATGTTTACAATGTCGATACCGATACCCTCAACCATCACTGTCCGCCTTGCCGCTTGAAGAGGATCCTATGCTCACTGGGATTGGGTGCAACGGAGACCCCTCCGCTTTCGAAGACATTCTCCTCATAGATCAGCACCACAGGAGCCCTGGCTATGCCCTCCTCCTGTACAAAAGAAAAATTGATGCTTGCCTTGATGGAGTTGGGGTCGATCAGATAGATGACATCCTCATTGCCTCGGATCTCAATCTCTACTGATTCGGGGACCAGGCTCAAGGCCTCGTAACCGCTAGGCAGGTGCACGTCCAAGGGAATCGTCACCACACGTGCTCCAACAGTCGAGTACTGGATGAAGAGGTAGATGAATATGGCAAAGACCAGTGATATTACTTTCGCTGGCCAGTGGTAGAGCATGTTTTGCAGATGCTTATTCAGTTTCATCGCTGCTTGCCTCCTGCAACAACTCCTCAGGAGTGATTTCGTGATAGCTGAAGAGGGCGAGAAGCATCCTCTTGATAGTGCTTGGTTCGAGATCATAGTAGAGGTTGGCATTGTAGGTCATGCTTATTGCCCCGGTCTCTTCACTGACTATGAGGACTACCGCATCGGACTCCTCAGCCATTCCCAAGGCAGCCCTATGACGGGTACCAAAGCTTTTCTTGATGTCAGTCTGCTCACTGAGGGGCAGGTAGCAGCCTGCTGCAACGATCCGTCCGTTCTGGATGATCATGGCCCCATCATGCAAGGGTGTATCATGGTCGAAGACAGTGAGGACCAGAGACGTCGACAAGTCGGCATTCAGCTTGGTCCCGCTGTCTATGATATTTTTAATGCCTAAGCGGCGGGGGAAGACTATGAGAGCCCCCCTTCTCTTGTTGACCAGGACATTGCATGCATTGAGGATGCTGTCTATCTGGTCCCCACTGGTTGTCTGGGTCCCGATCCTAAAGAGCCTGCTCCGCCCGCTCCACAGTTGGGTGAAAGAGCGCCTCAATTCAGGCTGGTAGATTATGCAGATAAAAATGGTAAGAGGGATGGCGAGCACTTTGAATACCCACAACAACACTTCAAGGGCGAGTATGTAGCTTATTGCATAGGCAGAGAAGATGACGACAAGCACCTTCACTATCTGCAGGGCCTTCGTCTGCGCTATGGCATCATAAAAGCGATAGAACACCCATGCCAACACCCCCACCTGCAAGGCGGGGCGAAGGAAAGCGAGTATGTTTTGCACTACTTCAGAGAACATCCATATACCTCTATTCTTCCTTGTCGGAAGAGACCCAATCGAGTGTTCGACTCACAGCCTTTTTCCAAAGACGTTGCTTTTCATCACGTACGGCCTTATCCATGGTAGGCGACCAGCGTGTCTCTTCCTGCCAATATGAGGAAAGATCATCAACACTCTTCCAGACCCCTACAGAGAGTCCGGCTGCGTAAGCGGCCCCCAGTGCAGTAGTCTCCACAACCAAGGGGCGGATAACAGGGATACCCAGAAGATCAGCTTGGAACTCCATCAGCGGGGTACTGTTTGTCAAACCCCCATCCACCTTCAAGGTAGTCATACGGATATTGCTGTCACTCTCCATCGCCTTGAAAATATCGTTAGCCTGAAAGGCCGTCGCCTCAAGGATTGCCCTGCAAAGGTGTGCTCTGGTTGCAAAGCCGGTAAGCCCTGCAATTACCCCCCGTGCATCCGAGCGCCAGTATGGTGCGAACAGGCCGCTGAAGGCAGGAACTATGTATACACCGCCGCAGTCTGGCACAGAGGTGG
>LSQX01353327.1_pt1 | contig 12703 bp, 12 predicted proteins | sample 654561 | NCBI WGS metagenome assembly LSQX01 (sample SAMN04489861, study PRJNA283612) | anaerobic digester metagenome | isolation source: 4 biogas reactors fed with cattle manure at either 37C or 55C with and... | place: Denmark: Kongens Lyngby | collected 2014 | reverse complement strand
GTTTTCCAATTTCTTAATACATTTTGTATCTAAATTAAATTATTATTCTATTCCTCTTTATTGATTGAAAGCATCTTTTAAATAATTATACGATTTATTTCTCTCTTTCTCTAAAATCTCGGATACATGTGAATAGTCTATGCTAAATATATCATTGTCGGATTTAATATTTTCATATTTCCTGTCTTCAAGCTTAAACTTAGAAAGCAATGTTTCTATCCTGGAATACATTGACGGTGAAGTATTTTTTCTTTGGTACACAATAAAAGGTTTTTCCATTAAAATTGAAAATATTGACCCATGGTATGAATTTGTGCAAAACAGACTGCAAGAATTTATATAATCTATAAATTCGCTTGGTCCTGTTCTGTATGCTTCTTTTTCGCTTATGTCATATAAGTTAACAACTTGCAGATTGTTCTTTTTAGCTATATATTTGATGTGCTTTTTATAACTGTACGGCAGGTTTCCTAAAAAATAAGTTGCTAAGTATTTTCCTGCAGGTTTGTTTGTTGCTTTTCTTGAAACAGAAAGCCATTCTTCTTTTGTAAGTAATAACGTTGGATCAAGCAAAACCGGTGCTTGTCTTCCCGTTAGATTTTTAATAATCTTTGCCCCATCATCTTCCCTAACTGACAATTTGTGGATACCTGAAAGCCATTTTTTATAATTGCTAATATATCCTTGGGGTATTTTTGATACGCCAAAACTTGGGGCATAGGTAATTCTTTTTTTGTATTCAGCAAAGGTTAAAAAATTTATCGATGAATCACAGATGTAGTCCGGATTCCATACCTGGTCGCTTCCGGCCACAAAATAAGCATACCTGTCAGACAAATCAGCAGGCATATTGTTTTGCGAAACATTGTAGTCAGTTTCACAAATATAGTTGTGGCTAAACTCTTTAAATATTTCAGTCCGAATCTTTCGACTATTAATGTACTCTTCTTTGTATAAGATATTATTCAGCTTGTATTTCAATATTCTAAAGATATCTGCCATCGATTTACTTTTAATTTTTTGAATCCTACTGCTGGTATTCTTTTTTAATTTAGTCGTGTTAATAATTGTCTCTACGTCAAAACCTAAAGATTCAATTGCATTTTGTAATGCAAAATTTTGCAATCTGTTACCATAGTTGAAATAACCGTTTAATGTTATAATGGCAATTTTTCTATTCATTAAATTTCCTTTTTCATATTTTTATTTTATTAGCAAAATTGCTGTTAATGCTTTTTTCTCTGCACGATAAAATATATGCAGTATTTATCGAACACGAAAAGAAGTACATCATTAAGAAGTTTGGATCATATAGAACGTTTCCTGTTAATCCATACAAGAGAATAAACAATTGATAGCCGAAAGAATAATAAAGTAGACTACGCCAAAAGCCGGAATTTTCAGACTGCTCTTCTTTTCTAAGGTTTCGCAAAGTATTGCAAAGAAAGACAACCATAGATCCTGCTATTATAAAAAAGCCCATGATGCCTGTCTCACTTAAAAGCTGAAGATAAATATTATGAGTTTCCATTTCAATCGTAAAGATATCGAAAGCAATCACACTCTTTCGAAAATTGCCCCAACCTATTCCAAACAAAGGATTTTCCAAAAACATATTCCATGCATGATCATATAGGGTATTTCTGCCGCTCGAAACGTCTTTTCCTTCAACCATATGAATTACAGTGTTGACTGAGCGCGATATAACAGGAATTGTAGAGAATATTTCAACAAATACGAAAAACAATGCAAGCAGAAGTAGGAGCACAATAACCACATTGCGAATTTTTTTTGCTTGCTTTATACCTCTGTGAGGAAGAATATAAAGACAAATCAGACTGATGAACAAAAACAATAAATGGGCTCTTTTTCCAGTCATAAGGAAACTGGCAAACAGTAAGATAAGCATTACATTGTTAATGATTTTATCTTTTTTCTTAACTGTAGCGCCCCTTCTGCTTACTAGCAAAAAAATACCACAAACGATATGACCTGCTGTAAATGCGGGATTTGATGAAAACCCAGTGTAATAAGATCCGGAGCTAGCCCATTTGGCAACATCATTTCGAGTATTTACAGGTAATAATACTATATAGTTTTCATAAATTGAGGGCATAAGAATTTGCACCCAAATAGAAATAGCATAAAATAACGCGAAGAACAATATGGCCTTAAAAGCCAAACGGAAATTATTACTATTATTCCCGCTAAATATGAGCAAGGAAATACCTGCTATAAATGTAAAAAGTGTAACCAAGCTATTAAGATAATTATCCGTTCCGTAATCAGTTCTTGTATAACTAAACAATATCACTGCAAGAACAATTAACCACAAAAAAGTAAGCTTTATAGCTGGAAGATTGTAACTTTGATCTGATTTCATTCCGACAGCAAATAGGATTAAACTGCTAATGACTAAACTGATGATAAGAAGTGAATTCGAAGCAAAAATGTGAGTAAAATATTGAATGCAAAATGACAATATCACGTACATCAAAATTGATATTTCCAGTAAATTAAAACTAGACCGACTAGGGCTTAACACCAGTTTTTTATTTTTAACAATATTTTCGTAATTCATAATTTCACAAATTTATCTTATTATTGAATTAATAATTCATTTCATTTTAACCGTTTTGCACTCGGCTATATTTCCTATAGTAACGGAATTTGACCAGACCTTTAAGCCTTAAGCGCATTAAAAGATAGTAAGCTTTAAAACGTTTAAAGCCCTGAGCGAAACTTAAGGAGTCAATCGCCGCCAAGAGAATCCGGTCCTGCAGAATTTCATCAGCATCAGCAGCAAAAATTTCCTTTTGTTCAGCTCTGGCTGCGTTGTTTAAAGCTATCAGAGACCGATAAATTAAAACAGTATCCAGTCCCTTTTTAATATCTGTGCTTTCAGGTAATTTATTCAGCAAGGTTTCGTTTATTTTCCCGACCATCTGCCAGTAGTTTCTGACATAGGTGTTGGTAATTGAATCCTTATTATTAATGTAATAATACAAAGGCTGATCTGTAATCAGACAAAGCCTATCAATACGGAAATGTAATTCTGTGGTGAAAAGATAGTCTTCGCTGCGCATGATGCCTTCCGTATAACGCAGACGCGGCTTCTCCAGAACTTCACGACGGATCAGGCGGATAACCGAATAAGGCGGCAAATAAATATAGGAGTGGTTACTCAGAAGGTCCAGCGCTATTTGCCTGGATTTATCCCCCTCGTAAACTCCGGGTTTATAGGTAATCTTATGCTCTTTGGGCAAACCGTCTTTAACATAGTAGAGACCGCAAATTGTGACCTCTGCTCCGGAATTAACTGCTGCAGTATACAGTTTTTCTATAGCATCATCGGCGATATAGTCGTCGGCGTCGACAAAATAAACAAAATCGCCGCTGGCATTATCTATTCCTGTATTGCGTGCTGTCGAAGGGCCCTGATTTTCCTGGCTAATGACTTTGAGACGATCGTCTTTGGCAGCATAGGCCTCGAGAATCCTAAGGCTGGAATCTCCGGAACCGTCGTTGACCAGTATGACTTCGAAAGCTCTGAATGTTTGCCCGATAATGCTGTCCAGACAACGTTCGATATATTTTCCCGCATTATAAACAGGTACAACAATACTTACTTTAGGCATTTAAATCTTTATCCTTTCAGGTCCACAGTGGCAATACGCGGCTCGTAAAGGCAGCAGGGTCTGATGCTGACAACCCTGACGCCGCTGGCCCGCTGGGGGCCTACTTTCATAAAGGTGGCCAATACAGTGGTCTTGCCGCCCAAGCCTAGGGCTCCGGTCCGGCTGGCGTTGACGCGCTCGGTGATTTCAGATTCCAGCTGGCTTTGTTGGGTGAAATTTCCGTCTACCAGGGCTTCCAGCATCAGAGACGCGGCTTCGTACTGCGAGCGGCCGATGCCGATGGCCAAGCTGGCAGGCGTACAACCCAACAGGCCGGTACCCTCAGTGGCGCGGGCGACGATCTCGTCTAAAACTGTATCCAGGCTGTGCTGGTGAAAGACTCTGTAGGTCAGGCCCCGGATGGCAGGTCCGCCGCCAAACATCAGGATATTCAGGTCGAGGACGTCCTCCTTGGTCCTGCGGACAAGTAACGGTGCCGGTTCCACTGCGGCCGGATCCTGATCGAGACCAGCCGACTGATCCAGGCGCTCCCGGTCGTCTCCCTTGACGGCCATAGAACGGCCGGGCAGGAGCCGCAGGCCCCGACGCACACCTTCGTAAATCGAATCTATTAAACTGCCGCTGACGGACTGGCTGGCGCCCACATCCAAAACAAGATGCGGGATGCCGGTATCATCGCAAAGCGGCGACAGTTGTTCCGCCGCTATGCCGGCGTTTTGTAAAATCAGCTCCATGGACCAGCTGGCGTTTTCGTTGGTTTCGGCCGCGATCGCCTTTTCCAGAGCCAGCTTGTGATCGGCTGTCATGGTGGAAGCAGCGCGGACCAGAGTGTCACTAACTTTATTTATAATTGAAGTATCGTAGGTCATGGTCAATCCTTGGTGTAGATGCTTTTATTATGCGCGGCAGCGATGATAGCCGGATAATTTCTTACTTGGAGCTCATAGAATGCTTCCATGCCCAAGTCGGGAAAAGCCGCTATTTTCTGCGATAGGATATTCTGCTTTAGAATGGCCGTGATCGGTGGTATCAGTGCGAAGACGGAATTAACAGCAGCCAGACCGGCTATGGTCTTGGCGCTGATTTCACCCTTGCCCAGATAAAGTTTGACTCCGGCCTGAGCCAGCAGCGGCATATTCTCCTCAATCTCCGGCTTGTTGCTGGAAGTCGGACCCAGTCCGGCCGCGCTTATCGCCGAATGAAAGATTACGCTGCCTTTGAGGTCGATACCGTGAGCGGCCAGTTTACCCTCCCGGGCTAATTGTGCTATGCGGGGCAAAACTGCGTCGCGGCCACAGTAGATTTTACCGGAGATAAAAACCTTGTCTCCCACCTGCAGATCTCTGACTATATCCTCGGAAAGAGGAGTTTCCAGTTGTTTCACCTCTTGCTTCATTAATTTTTCTCCGTTGAAAAAAGCTCGTGGTAGCTATTTTCATTTTCAATGACACCAAAGGCTCGGGAGCGCATATACAGTTTTCTGGCCCAGTTGCTATGCGGCTTGACCTCATTCATTTTGTTGCCGCCGGCTCCTTTGAAGACACCGCCCTCAGTATTTTCGAGAATACTTACGGCGTCTTCATAGGCCTCTCTGGTCACGGCCTGCAGGGCATTGACGTATTTGACGTGGGAGGGATGAATAACGGTGCGGCCAATAAAGCCGTTGGCCTTGTCCAGGACAAGCTCGCGCAGCAGGCCGTCAATCTCGGGATTGGCTATGGGGAAACGCTTGAGCAGAAAGTCCTCCACATCGTGGGACGGCAGCTTCTCAAACATCATGTCTTTGCTGACACGGAAATATTCCCAGACGGGCCCCGAAAGCACATAATCGTTGTTTCTGGAAAGGACGTTGAGAATATCAGTGAGAATTTCTCTGACTGTCAGCACATCGTAAATTGAATGGTCGACACCTCTGCGCACGCCGAAATTTGAGGAGAAATCTGTGGCACCGACACGAACCTGCAAAACCAGATCCCGGTAATTATCCAGAATCTGTCTGATCGACATCAGCTCCGTCATTCGTGTTTCCTTAAAGGCGACGCGGGAATCCTCGATAATAGGCATGCCGTACACAATCTCGCCCATACGGTCATTAAACTTCTTGAGATAGAACATATAAACTTCGCCGTTTTGGGCATTAAATTTGGGAAAGTTAAAGCCGGTCAGGACTTTAACCTGATGCCGGGTCAGCTTTTCGCTAAAGCGGATAAACTGGTCATGGCTTCGCACCCGGCAAAAGATCAGAGGCAGATCATCGTAGGACAGCTCTTTTTCATCAATGGCAGTGCTGAAAAGGTCCAGCATTCCGAGGACATTGGTTTCTGCCTGTTCTACCAGATTTTCTGGGCAGGCATCTTCAAAATCAAAAACAATTGAGGTCAGGCCGGGCATCTGCTTTTTCAAAATTTTGCTCGAAAAATCCTTGGTACCGGGCATATACATGGTCGCGCCCAAACAATACTGCAGCAGATTTTTGTCGGTGTATTTATTAAAACTTTCCGGTTCTATGACAAATTTAAATCCGGGATTGTATCCGTGGTGTCTCATATTTTCACCTGATTGAACCCTTGTCAGACCTGATGGCTTGCGGATAATACTGGTCGATCATTCTTTGCACCAGCTGCACCTGCCTGGCTCGTTTTCTGGCATCATCAGTTGTAGATTCCCAGCTGTGCGACTGGGCGACAGAACCTCCGGTTTTGAGATAAACCGGTGCGGCGACGCGAATCATTTCCGGCACTTCGTAATGGCGGATAAAACCGCCGGTAGATTTGGGGTTTTCCGTATGAATATCGATCGGCACATCGACAGCCCGGCGCATGGCAGCCAACATCTGCAGTTGGATATCCCTGACCGGATTGATGGAGCTGGCTCCCAGCATCTCCAGAACTTTAAAGGAACAGGGATTGCCGTGACCGGTGTGGGCGGAAACTTTGAATCTGCAGTCTGCCGGGATTTCGCCGGCTTTTTTCATCTCATTCAAAAGCCAGAGATTGCCTTCGTCGTAAACCAGGAAAGACCGGCAGCCGAAAGCTGCAGCTCTCTTCACATCTTCGACCGCACGCACGATCTGCTCCTGACCGCGCAGGCGATAGCCCATACGCACGCCTTCGGGCGTGTTGACCGAGGCGCTGGTATCCGTGACAGCTCGGGGGCCGACGGCAAGAACCAGTTCAACCCCGGCTTCTTTAGCCAGGTCTGCCATCCGGATTATTTCCTGGTCTGTCAGCAGCATGATACCCTTGGTTTGCGTAATGCGATGCAATAAGAGTCCGTAATCAGCGGCAGCTTCCAGCAGAGCCTCCAATACCTTGGGTCCCTGAATGCCGGGTACTTCAAAGCGATACTGTGCTCCATCGCTAAAGCGTTTAAGGGAATCCGGCAGATTATAGAGGTCTCCGCCCGGCAATCCCAATGATTGTAAAAATTCTCTTGTTTTATCCATCATAATTAGCTGATCCTTTTCTCGCTTATGTATTCTCACTCACATTAAACTGTAAATTTAATAATGTCTATAATTCGACTGGTTTTGGGACTGTCTTATTCTGCCAGCTGATCCATGAAATCACTTATCAGTTGGTCGGGGTCAATCTGCAGCGGCGGCAAGGCCCCTTTCAGTCCTTTGCGGATTCTGAAATCAATAAAAGAAGGACCGCTGCTAAGGTCTAATTTATTAAGCGCCCGGGTTAATTCTTCTTTGGTCGTCACCGGCCAGCCTACTGTATTATAGCCTGATCCGGCGGCAATTAAACTAAAATCCACCTTGCAGCCGGCTGAGGGCTGACCGCCCACGGATTCGTGGGCGCCATTGTTTAAGATTATATGAAGAAAGTTTGCCGGTTTCATCTGGCAGGCCATGCTGAAAGAACCCATATGCATCAAAGCGGAAGCGTCACCGTCCAGGCAGACCACAAGGTTTCCTTTGTTGGCCAAAGCTACACCCAGCGCCACTGAGGACACGTGGCCCATGGCTCCCAGGTTAAGAAAATCGTAGTGGTGGTTTTCCTTTCTGGCTTGTCGCAGGAAATAGAGCTCACGGGTGGCCCGGCCCGTAGAAGCAAAATAATAGGTATCTGCAGGCAGGACATCGAGGATGGTTTCAATCGCCTCTTCCCTGGTTAAAGGATAGGAATCATCCCTAATGGTGGCCTTATCCTCAGCTGCAAAAACACCTTTACGGCCGAGAATCGCCACTGCTTTTCTCTCCTCTTTTGCTTCTTTAAGCAGCGGTTGGACCTGCCGGGCGAAAACCCGGTCGTCATCGGCTGCGATGATACAGGGAATATTCAGAAGGTCGAGCAGATCGGTAGTGATCCGCCCCTGGGTAATATGTTGGGCATGGTCGCCGCTGTTGGGCTCGCCGCGCCAGCCGATCAAAAGTATCAGAGGTGTTTTATAAACATGCTCGTCGGTCAGTGAAGCCAGTGGATTGATCACATTGCCCAGACCGGAGTTTTGCATATATACCAGCGGCATGGTCTTGGTACTGAAGTAATAACCGGCGGCGATACCGATTGCGTTGCCTTCATTGGCTGCAATCACATGCTTATCTGCCGGAATCTCTTTCTGCAGATAATTGCAAAAGCCGTTGAGATAAGAATCCGGAACTCCGGTAAAAAACTCCACTCCGTTTTCTTTTAATATATTCATAAACAATTCTTGATTAATCATTTTTGAAACTCCAGCCTTTTATTATTATTTGGGATTATAAAATCGAAAATATTCGGGCGCATCCGGCGCGCACTCGATCCAGGCTCTCCGGTAAGCATCAACCACCGCCTGCGGCAGCCGGCCTGCGGCTACAGCAATCAGGTTTTGCTGCAGATGTTCCAGCCGGGAGGCGCCGACTATAATGCCGTCACCGCGCTTACCGTCCAGCATAGAGTGAAAGACGAGCCATCTGTAGCTGGCTTCAACAATACTGATACCATGGTCGGCGCAGACCTGCTTTATCTTGCTGACAGACCGGAAATAGGAATCTTTCCAGTAGCGTTCCCGGTAATTGGGTCGGTTTATAAAGCGGCCTGACTTGAGTTCTCTGTCAGCAGCCGAATACTTGTCGGTCAGCATACCGCCGGCTAACGGATTGTAGGCGTAAAAGCACATGCCGTAATAGTCCAGAGCCCGGTTTAACTCGCGCTCGGCGTGCCTGCTCAAGGGATTGTAGACACCCTGGTAAACCTTAGGCAGCATCCACCTGTGGGCTTTGCAAATGCTGTGAGCCTCAGCCACCATCCAGGCCGGAAAATTACTGAGACCTAAATGCGTGAATTTGCCCTGTTCATAAAGCCGGGCACAGGCTTCGAGGGCGCACTCCAGCGGGGTAACCGGGTCGGGAAAGTGCAGATACAAAGTGTGCACCTTGTCCAGACGCAGGCAGTCCAGGGATTCATTGAACTGTGTCAGTACCGCTTCCTGGTCGAGCCTTCCTGTGATGCGCGGACTTACCTTGGTAGATACTTTTATCTTAGGGTTCGCCAGCTCTGCCAGCGACTGTCCGATCAAAGTCTCACATTGGCCCTGATTATAGACATAAGCCGTGTCCAGCTCTGAATAACCCTGAGAAAGGAAATACCCGATCATCGCGGCGACATCGCTGCCAAAGACCTGCTCGCCAAAAGTCATAGTTCCTAAAATAAGTTTAACTGAATTTTCCATAATTTACTTTCTGTTCCGGAGACATTGTTTGCACATAGTCCAATACCCGGCGGGCTGTCGTTTCCGGCCGCCCGCCGTAAGCGTACAAATCGATAAATCTTTGTTCAAATTCCCGGCCTGTCAGGGGATTTTCCGGTTCCCCCTTGGGCTCATCAACCCGGTCGCTAAACCTGGTTCCGGCTTGTGTCAGCAGACTTACTCTCGCCGCCTGTTTTTCCGGAAAAAGCTCCGTCAGCTCAGCATCTGAAACAACTGTGATTTTGGAGAGCAGACTTTGCACCGCGGGGTCTTTGATATACCCCTCGCTGTATTCATTCAGACCTGCTTTGCCTTTAATCAGCCCCAGGGCTACGCCAAAGGGGATGCTCATTTTGGCGGAGGCAGTGCCGGGGATATCAATGTGATCATGCTTATTGACGGCCCAGAAATAGGTTCTCACTTCTACAGATTCTATCTCTGCCGGATTGATTTCATGCCGGCTTTTGAGCCTGATCGCGGCTTCAATGGCCGGATGGCAGTAGCGGCAAGCGGCGTAAGGTTTGGTGTAGGTGCGCTCAATGGCGTAGCGGCCGTCGGATAAGGGCTGTCTGAGAGATGTATCATCTGCGTGCGTCATCATTTTGAGAAAACCGCGTTCGCTGCCGAGCGGATCAGAGGGTCCGGCAAAACCCGCCTGGGCCATCTGGCAGGCTATCAGGCCCAGCAGGGCTGATTTCGCTACGTTATAGGGTTTAAGTTCCGAGCCGTCATCCAGAACATTCAAAACTCCGCCGGCTGATATGCAGGCAGTGGCAAAGGCTTGTTTTCTCTCTGCCTCTGTGAAATCCAGCAGATAAGAAACAGCCAGGGCAATACCTAAAACACCGCAGGTGCCAGTTGCGTGATAGCCCAGTTCCTTATGTCGCGGCTGGATGGAGCTTGCCACCGTAAAGGCCGTTTCATAACCGATAATCGCGGCTGTGAGCAACTTTTCCACCGAAACCGGATATTTTTGAACCAGGGGCAGCAAAACGGAGAAAAGCGGTGACCCCAGATGAATAATGCCCTCGTTAACACCGTCATCGAGATCCAGAGCGTGGGCATTGAGGCCGTTAAGGAAAACAGCTTCTTTAAGGGAAAAGCTGCGCTCAAGTCCGACGGCTCTGATCAGCCCCTTTTCAGGATCAGTTTTCCGCAGGTAGTTGTCCAGCTGCCCGGCCTGTGCGGCAGTTCCGGCGACAGTGACCGCCAAATAATCTTGCAGTGCCATTCTGGCACGCTGGTAAACGTGCTCCGGTATAGTTTGAGCAAAAAGATTTTCTATTTCGTTTAAAAACTTATCTGTTAAATTCATATCTTATATTTTTCCCGGAGACGGTCCGGATCAAAGGCAGGCAAAAGCATGTTCTCTCCTGCTGTGTTTTCAATTTTTACCTCGCTCCGGATCAGAGTGATCAGCTCCGCAATTTCGGCTATACTTGCCGCTGACAGCTTGATCATCATGGCCTTATGCTGATTGGTACCGGTGGCCGAAATCGAGGAGCCTACAGTCTTACGCAGGCTGATATCGTAAATGGCATCGATATCTTGCAGGGCCCGGTAATCTATGCTGCCGATCACACCACCGCTGACGTGGAGCACCAAAGTGGCATTGCAGAGCGGAAATTCAGGGTTATCCTTGTCCAAACTGTCGCCCATCGAACCCGTGAGCGAGTGGGAAACCAACATTTTTAAAAAATCAATATCATTATACTTGCGAATAACCTTGAAGTCGTCGTTACCGTTAACACGGTAACCCATCTCAAAAGCTTTGATGCCGCTGTCTCCGGCCAAAAACTGCAGATTGGCGACACCGTTTTTGGCACCGATGCCGGCCAGCAGGTTTTTCACTTTATCATCGACTTGTTCAAGATAACTGTGATAGCAGCCGGATGGCGTTATGACCAAATCACAGAGTTTGGAGCGGCCGCCTTCATGCTGTGAGATGTATTTGTCATTAAGGCAGGAAAGGCTGATTTCGCCGTCTACCAGTGTGTAAACCGCGCTCAGCTCTATTCCGCTTAAATACTCTTCAATAACGATTTCATTTTTTTTGGAGTGGGAAAAAGCCAGATCAATGGCCCGGTCCAGCTGGTCCGCACAGTCGCAGATAGAAATGCCTTTGCGGCCGCCGCTGTCGGAGGGCTTGACGATTACCGGGTAGGTAATCGCTTTCTTGTCTGCCTCCGTTAAGGGCAGCAAATGGCTGTATTCGCGTGGAGTCATAATCCCGTATTCAGCGCAGAGTTTCTTGAATTCTAGTTTGTCGCGTGTCAGTTGGATCTGCTCTTCGGTCGCGTAAAAGGGCGAACCAATAGCAGTGGCTATTCTGCGGGCAGCAAGCACTCTGTCCTCGCTGTAGCCGGCGATAACCCCGTTCACACCTTCCGCCTGACTTTTGGCAGCAATTTCCCCGGTTAAATTGTAATCAATATCCCAGGCGGCATCGGCCAGTTTTTTGGCAGGGCTCTGTTTCCAATCAGTATAGCGGTCGCAGCAGATAACATAGGCGCCCAAATCATGGGCCGCTTCCACAAAAGCGATATCGCTGCTATCACTGCTGATTACCAGAATTTTTTTTCCTGTCATATCCTGCATTAAACAACTCCCCTATAGGTGTGCTTTTAATTTTGATCAGGACCGGGGGCCAGTTCCGGCCGTTTGTCGTAGAGGCTTAGGCCTTTTCCGCCCTGAACTATATCGCTGCGTTTAAATACTTTTACCAGCGTCTTGCCGATAATTTTCAAATCCAGGCCTAAGGATACATTATCCACATAGTAGAGATCATAGGCAAACTTATCATCCCAGCTGAGATTGTTTCTGCCGTTGACCTGGGCCCAGCCGGTCAGGCCAGGGCGGATACTGTGTCTCTTTTTTTCATGCTGATAAAAATACGGCTGATATTTCTTGAGCATGGGGCGGGGGCCGACCAGGCTCATTTCGCCTCTGAGAATGTTCACTAATGACGGCAACTCATCCAGGCTGGTGCTGCGTAAAATACGGCCAAAGCGGGTCAGGCGTTTGGCGGCCGGCAAAAGCACACCGTTTTTATCGACAGCGTTGGTCATGGATCTGAACTTGTAAATGGAGAAAATCTTTTCATCCCGCCCGATGCGGTCGGAGGCGTAAATCACGGGACTGCCCATTTTGATGCAAACTACCAGAGCTATAATGGCATAAAGCCAGAAGAATAACAGCAGAAACATTAAGACAAAAAAGATGTCAAAAAATCTCTTGAGATATTTAGCATAAAATCCCTGCACGTAAAATATACTCCTCTTTAACCATATTTTTTAATCTTGGATCAGTTTTGGTCCAGATATTCTCCTAATACCTGCCGGATCCGGGACATATCATCTTTTGTATAACGTTGATCAATCGGCAAAACA
>LSQX01158399.1_pt1 | contig 12704 bp, 19 predicted proteins | sample 654561 | NCBI WGS metagenome assembly LSQX01 (sample SAMN04489861, study PRJNA283612) | anaerobic digester metagenome | isolation source: 4 biogas reactors fed with cattle manure at either 37C or 55C with and... | place: Denmark: Kongens Lyngby | collected 2014 | reverse complement strand
AAAAAAAAAAATAACCTTCCAACCAATCCACGCAGGTTGAGAGAGAAAGTAAAGACCTTTAAAAATGCTGAAGGGAATGATTATGAGTCATTAATCCCTCGTAATTACCTGAATAAAAATAGAAGTAAAGTTCAAGAAACCGAGCAGGAAGCTACTCTACGTGAGTTTTTGCGCAAGTCACAAAATTTCGACAATGCGCAAGTGTCAATGCTTTATAATATGGTTGCCGAGAAAATGGGATGGGACAGTATTTCAGCTGACACAGTTGGTAGGTATAGAATAAAATGGAAGTTAACAACTGAATCTGGTGCAAGAGGATCCACCCATTTCAATAATAACATGGCAATGCAAGTGACACGCCGCGCTCCATCTGAACCTCTTTTATACTGGACGGTTGACGGATGGGATGCCGAGCTGCTATATCAACAAACTACCATAGATAGAAAAGGGAATAGCGTTACAACTTATCATAACCGGTTAACTATTGTAGTGGTATTAGATCCATGCTGCAAATATCCTGTCGGGTATGCCATTGGAACCCATGAGACACCGGCTCTGATCAGAGAGGCAATCCGGAATGCAGTCAACCATACTGCCGAGCTTTTTGGTATTCGATATAGAGTTAATCAGTTGCAAACGGACAATTATAGTAAAAAGACGCTCAAACCCTTCTATGAAGCTTTGACAGAATTATACACACCGGCAGCTGTTCGTAATTCAAAGGCTAAAGTTATCGAGCCTTACTTCAATTACTTAAATAAGACCTATTGTCAGTTTCAAAATAACTGGTCCGGTTTTGGTGTAACAGCAAAAAAAGAGAATCAACCCAATGGAGAATATCTGAATAAAATTCAAAAACAATTCCCGGACTATGAAGGTTGCTATAAACAACTGGTTGGTATTATCGAGACTGACAGATTATCAAAGGTTGACGAGTATGTAGATCGTTTTAACAACGGAAGTCATAAAAAGGTAGAATTGACAGAGATGGATTATTTCTATCAATTGTGTGAAACCAAGCCTAAAACAAATCAAATGCTTCCGGAGGGACTGTTATTCCAAATCAATAACAATCGCTTTTTATATGACACTTTTGAGCCTAAATTCAGAGAGCTTACTCATATCGATTGGACTGTTAAATATGATCCCAATAACATGGAGCGTGTCATGGTTCACGATGAAAAGGGGATGTATCGCTTTTTATTAGATGAGAAACATCAAATGCCGATGGCTCTTGCTGACAGATCAGAAGGGGATAGTGACTATTTACATTCAGTAATTCAATATAACAAGGGATTGCAAGAGAAGGTATTAGAGTCAATGACGGAGGATTATGAGGTTGTGAGCAAATTACAAATCAATGGGATGCCGGCGATTGATCAGGTACTATCAAAGTTCCAGCTGACTGATTCAAACGGTCAGCACAAAGACCAGAAAAGCTTAGCGCGATTAACAGGTGGCAGAGTTGTAGAGATGGATCGAGATGTGGAAAAGGAGATGGAGTTTGCGGAAGCGCAAGATGAGTACTGGCGCAGTAAAGTAAACTTGAATGAATACTTAAATCCACAAATATGAAAAACAAAGACAAAGAATTAATTTTAATCGCATTAGAGGAGTACCTCCAACAGCACCAAATGAGTGCAGCACAATTTGCGAAAAAATCCGGAGTAAACGCATCCATTATCAGCTCACTCCGTTCCGGTAAAACAACCATCAATGCCGGTGAAGGCAAGGAGGTTGAAATATCCGACAAATACTACAAACAGATAGCTCATACAATAAGCTATAAAACAGAGCCGGAGTATTGGAAGATCGTTGAGACAAGACAATTGATGTTAGCTCTGTCAACCTTGCAAGATGCAAGAGAGTATGGATACACCAATGTAATTATTGGTGACACCGGCTCCGGTAAAACATTCGCAGCTGAATTGTTTGCACAGCAGCATCCTCACGATGTGTTTATGATCAAGATCGGTCAGACCGATACCATCGGCGATATGATCGATAAGATCATGGACGCAGCTCGCATCAACTCGGAGGCAAAGGGCAAGTCCAGGAAACTCCGGGAGATCACTAATTACATGAATAAACTCCGGTTAGATGGATTTAAACCCATGATCATACTGGACGAGGCAGAGTTTATGAAACAACCCGCCATGTGTGCCATTAAGCTGCTTTATGATGAATTGACCAGCGTGTGTGGTATTGTTATGATTGGAACCCCCCAATTGCTGCGGAACTTAGAGAAACTCCGCAGAAAAGACCGGGACGGAATCCCACAGTTTTACAGAAGGATTAAATTTGGGATCCGCCGTTTGGACTCCATTGACAGGTCGTTTAAACAGTTTTTCAATGCCCTTGCAATCACTGATCGTGAAGTGATCCGATTTGTTAGGGAAGTTTGCGACAACTATGGTGAGGTTCACGATGTAATTGTGCCTACCATGAGAGAGATTGAAAGGACCGGAGCGCCTTTCACAGTTGAGACCATTAAACAAACATTGAATTATAGAGGATAATGGCAAAGAGTTTAACTGTACATAACCTATTAAAAAAGAACTATCAACTCTTTGATTTTGAGGGGAAGTGGTTTGAGGCTTTTGGCAAACCGGAGCGTCGTGGGGTTTGGATTATTTGGGGACCCTCCGGGAACGGCAAAACCTCGTTTGTTGTACAGTTAATTAAAGAATTGTCTCAATTTGCCCGAGTTGACTTTATATCATTAGAAGAGGGAACGAGCAAAACATTACAAGACAAATTCGTAGAAGCCGGATTCCATGAAAACCACCGTAATGTGCGGATCATTGAGGGGTCGTCAATGAGAGAGATTGAGGAGGAGATGTCAAAGAGGAGATCCGCAGAGGTGGTTATTATAGATTCTTTCCAATATACTCAAATGAATTACAGAGAGTATCTTGAATTTAAAAACAGGCATCAAGACAAGACCATCATATTTGTGAGCCATGCTGAGGGCAGTAAACCTGCCGGTAGAGCTGCCGTGTCAGTTATGTTTGATGCTATGATGAAAATCTTTGTTGAGGGCTACAGAGCCATCACAAAAGGGCGGTTTATTGGTCCTGTCGGTTATTATACCATTTGGGAAGAGGGTGCGGACAGATATTGGTTAAAAGGTGATCATAAAGCAAATTAAGAGCCATGAAAAGTACAAATAGCAATTTAAGAACAACGGATCAAAATAAGAAGCTGTATTGGTTATTCACTCAGTTGAATATTAGAGAATCTGATCAGATTGCCGATTTGGTTTTTGACTTTACCAATGGTAGAACCACCCATACAAGTGAACTTACATTTATAGAGTGTCGTGACTTGATAAACAGCCTTTATAGACTGTATCAAGGCAGCAAAGCGACACAATCGGAGATGATCGACAGACAGGCTCCTGATTCACCGGATAGGCGAGAACTAGACAGGAAACGCAAGGGCGTTATCAAAGCAATTTTTAGATGGTTTGAGTTGCAAGGAAAGGATGTGTCCATGGATTACGTCAAAGCCGTTGCCTGTCGTGCCTCCGGTGTAAGTGATTTCAATAAGATTTCATCCGGAATGCTCGGCAACTTATATGCTGAATTTTGTAGAAAACAACGGATCGGAGAGCGTATGAAGCTCGAAGGTCAAGATTTACCCAGTAACAATTAATCAACTTAAAATATAGCGTTATGAAAAAATTTGTAGCTAATTATTACCCCCAAGAACACAGATTAGATATGATTGGGGATGACAACATGCCCATTGCGGGCTGGATCGGAGCTAATGCTCATCTCAAAGCATTATCCTTTGTAGGATCAGAGCGAGTGATATTATTCACTATTGTTCCCAGTAGGATCAATGGTGATCCGGATATTATTCGTCCTAAGAGTAAAAGAGAGAAAGCAGAGGTTGTAAGCTAAAAGGGGGAGAGATGAGAATAATAAGCACCAAAAAGGGGAGCAAAAGATGGAGGACGTGGCTTGTTACCGGAGATTATCATGGGCTTCGAATAGATGCAAGCAATGAGACAGAGGCGAGGGAGATCTTTAAGAAGGAATATCCATGTGAGAAGATTATCTGTGTGAAGAGATTGATACTCCCCTGGTTTTTAAAAGCAAAGTGAAAATGAAAAAAAGGGATTTAATACCAATGAAAGGGTATGTTACAAAAAACGCAAGGCACCACAGTGTTAAATTATATGCTGTTACCGGTACGAAACATGGTTCACTTGTGTACGCTAAAACAGAAGGCGATGCAAGGAAAATTGTAAGGTGTCGTGGCTGCCTTGAACAAAGCCACATATTTTCAAACTTAAATAAAATTAGATATGAGTACGGGAATTTCAAAAACTGAGCAGCCATGCACTTTACAAAATGTTGTAGGTAGTGTGGGTAAAAAGCGCAAATGTTACAACTGCAAACACAGGACAGAAGCGTTTAAGGTAGGGAAATTGACACATTACCATTGCATGTCTCCTACTTACACAAAACAGCATAATGAAGGAATTGATATAAGTCCGTGGGATACGCTTCGGGTATTCAGCGATACCTGCGATGAACATGAGTTTAGGTAGCGATGGCGGTATGATTTCGTGCCGAATTAATAATACTTAACTATCAAATTATGACAGAATTACATAAGAACACAGAGACTTCGCAAACCGCAGAAACTCGGCATGAATTATACCGTGTGCTACCTGCCGTTTTTTGTCGTAAAATTAGCACAGGGAGGTATTATTTCAAACTTGGAGAGCATGAATACGAAATTACAAATCACGGCTATTATGCACCTGATAAATGTGTTTGGTGGGAAGCTGTAAATTTAAAAACCAATGAAGCCGATTTTCACGAAACGGCTAAAAAATACTTGTTACAGACAATGATTCGTGAGTTATCTTAAAATGGAAGGTAACAAGAAGGTTTATTGATTAATTGTAATCGTTGGCAAAAGTAATCTAAAAATTAAAAACAATAATTAAACATGGAAAAATCAATAAAATTAGAATTAGAACAAACATCTCTTTATTATGATGAGGATTGGGTTAAGATCCTGAAGAAAAAACATCGTTCTCATCAATGGGCTGCTTTTACAGAGGTTGTTAATTCATGGGTTAGGGAGGTTCATAAATTTAATGAAGATGACTTGTTGAAGGTGGCAGATCAATTGCGTGAGCATGTGAAAGATTTGCAACAAAAGAGAATGTTAACAGATATTCATAGGGAGTATTTCAGAAATACTATACCAATCAACAAAGAGGAGGCATATACTAAGTTTAGCGATGATATTTTAAAAATGCAGGGATTCAATTTATCATTTGCAAATATCGATTATTTAAGAAAAAGAGTAGCCGAGTTGGAGGTTGATTTGTCATTACGTAAGGATGAAAGTAAGTAGAAAGACAGCAGAGCTGATCAAATATAGTTCACATAAAAAACAAAAAAAAACAGTTATGAGTAAAGAATTAGAAAAGGTAGAAAAAAAGATCGAGCAAAAAAAGAGAGAGCTCGAACGTTTGAAAAGAAGGCAAGAGAGAGAGGAAAGGCGCAATAACAAAGAAGCCTATTTGGATCTGGTGGACAGACAGATCAAATTGAGTATGCCCAAAGTTAAGTTTATCTCGGATCAGATCCGGGAGGTAAAAGAGGAGATGTTTAACAACTTCAAAGCCGCCATTGAGATGAAACGTGATCTGTATGGAGAGCGTATAGACAGCAATCAAACCCACACGTTTACTAACAAAGAACAAAATCAGAGGATCACGCTGATTAGATATATGTTGGATGATTGGGATGACACAGTTACAGCCGGATTGGATTTAGTTAAACAACGCCTGGAGAGTTATGCTGTTGATGAGAATAGCGCCTCATTGGTTCGCCAGCTGTTGACTCTGATCAGTAAAAATAAGAAGGGAGACCTTCGAGCAAACAGTGTATTGAGACTTCGCAAATTTGCGGAGGAACGCAATGATGAGGAGATGATGGAGGCAGTTTCTATCATTGAATCAGCCTATAATCCAATTTTGTCAAAAACATCAATTAAAGTAGAACAAAAAAACGAGGTGGGCGCATGGGTAGCCATCCCACTAAGTGCAACAGATGCGTAAAAGTATGAAAGTATATATTGCAGGAAAAGTAACCGGTGAAAAGATTGGGGATGTGTTTGTGAAGTTTGCAGCAGCTTCATATCAATTTCAACGCAAGGGGCATGAAGTTGTTAATCCATTGCGGATCACTTCACAGTCATGGAGTTGGGAAAAATGTATGAAGGTTTGTATAAATGCTTTAACCGGTTGCGATGCAATATTTATGCTTAAAGATTGGAAAGAGAGTAAAGGTGCCAGGTTTGAACACCAGACAGCAGAGGTTTGTGGAATTAAAATAATTTATCAAAAATGAGAACTAACTTTGTACTAACATCAGAAAAAATTGAGGGTGCTGTCACAGTAGGATATGACAGCAACGGTTTTTTGGATTACGTCAACTTTCGTGCTGCTAAATTGACACCGGAGCAACACTCCGCTTTAATGAGTAGAATATCCTCCCGGATAGAATATGTCAATCGATTAGTGGAAGGGACAACCGGCAAGCTGGTAAAAGTTCAGGACGAGATCACGTTTAAGGCGTTTTGGAGCGCTTGGCTTAAGATGTGGGGGAGTAATAACGCAGGCGGTAAGATACCGGCAGAAAGGGCGTGGAATAAACTCAAAGAGGGAGATAAGGCAGCAGCTATAGAAGGGATTAGAAGATATAGCTACACAATCAAACCCGGTTGTGTAAATTGTGATGGATCAACCTATTTAAATCAACAAAGATGGCTGTAACAAAAATACAAATCAAGGTAAGCCGGGAGGAGTATGAGTTACTCTTGAAAGTTGCACAATATGCAGTTGCTTCTGTGACTGTGACAGATTTGTTCAGTCTATATGAAATGGAGACCCTTGAGACTTTTAGAGATAATTTAAAGTCAAAGAGATTCAGAGACCAAAAATCCTACGCATTTTCTTTTGATCCTGCGCAATTATACGTTTTTATAAATCGTATCGGCGGGATCATGAATGAGATGGGATTATATGAGAAAGCAGTATTTAATCTGATCTATGAAAATCAGATAGTACACAGTATAAACAACGCAGTACAAACAAGATTAAAATTCAATTAAAGATGGCTAGAAAGTATAATCAGATAAATGTATTAAGGCGGTATAAGTTAGTAATTGATATAGTTCAAAAACACTATGTTGAAGGGATCACGTCTTATAAAGGGATATGGAGGGAATACGTTTATCCGGTTTACCCCATGTCATATAATACGTTCATGCAAATCATGAACACTCCTAACGTTGCCGGCAGGATAAGAGAGCTGGAGGAGTTGGAAGCCAAAAAGGGCAAAAAACAACCTTAAATGATCTTTTTGTAATTTCATTTAAACAGTATTTAAACAATAAAATAAGGAGCTTCTGCTCCTTTTTTTTATGCTGCTTTGCGATACATCATTATATCGGTGAAGACCGTGTTAATGGCGACTCTGTTAATCATTTGATCTCGACTTGCATTGACAAAAGGATTTTCAAAGTCTTTATTTTGATCGATCCATTCGCATAGCTCTATAATGGACGACTTGTTTGATGTAAAGTATATATACGATGTTCCTTTAAGTACTCTAAGAACGTTTAGGTAATCTTTCAACTTCCAGTAATTGTCATATACCGAGCATTCGGTTGACAGGTATGGAGGATCCACTATAAATACAACTCCCGGCTCATCTTTAAACTTATCAAATACTTTGGTGTAGTCTTCAGATACTACTTCCAATCCATCCAAATACCCGGCAGCATTATAGTCAGATAACCGGATGCAATTGTAAAAGGTTTGCTTTGTGAGATCTTTGTAATTTAACACGTATTTCATGCTAAATAAGAGATTAGATGAAATAGTAATGTAATCCACGTAGTAGTGCTGATCATAGTGAAATACCACCTCTAAGATCTTCTTTTTAGCAAATTCATCAAGGCGTACATCCTTTGGGTAGTTTTTTGTAATCTCTCTGAGTTCAGATAACAATTTGTTTGTAATCGGTATATTTTCAATCCTTTTACAAAAGTTATCAAAGTCGTTGTAAATAACCCTCGCTGCAGGGCGGTTTCGTTTGATTGTGTGCGATAACAGACCGCTGCCGCCAAACAGGTCGACAAATAGTTTTGCATCCGGGAATTACTCTTTTAGACAGCCTTTAAACTGTTTTAAAAAGCGGCGTTTCTGTCCCATGAATGGCAGCGGTGCTGCCGTGTACGTTTTTGGTTTTGGTTTCAAATAAACATCCATAAATTTTTAAATTTTTGATTGATAAAATTTTATTAATTTTGCCGTGTCACCCACGACTGTTTTTTTTAAAATAAAAGTGCCAACACACTTTAAGAGACCTTAGCCTCTGTCGTGGTGTGTTGGCACCTTTGTTTGATGTAGTTGTCGTGGGGATTACTACATCGAAAGATGGGGGCTTTTTTAATTACTCATATTCATTAAATACTGATTGATAATAGAGTGTGTATTCTTCAAATGAACGGTTTGAGTATGTTCGTCTGACACCTACTCTATATAACCCTTCAAAGATACCGGCTTGCAGTGTATTCAATTTCTCATGCACCTTTTTGATCAGATCAAACATGTAGTAAGAATCATCATTGCCGGGAGATTGATACGATGTAGGTCGAGATCTGTCAATTGCCAATACCACCGTAATGATGGCAACTCCATCTTGCCACGCTCCTGATACTTGCTGATATTTTCCCTCATCAAAATCAATCAGTGCCACCGGGAACTTCACCGGTGGTTGTTCGAATTGTAGTTGTCCCCAGTTTTTATCTATGTATTGAAACTCCGGGATCTCCGCGAGCTTATGCTGGATTAATAGTAAAGATTCTTTCATTTTGATAAATGTTTAAATTTTATGATAATGCCCTCCCGGACATTGTTTTTTATTATATCCTCCACACCTTTTTTAACTTCCGGAGACCATCCAATAAATTGACGTTGAGGTATGGTTATGGTCGATCCCTCTTTTTTTAGCGCCAAATTTTTGTAATATTGCGCCATTCTCGGAGTGTTCTTATTTTTGCCGCCACCATGTAGGTAGTATTGCGCCCAGAAAAAACGATTCATTTTCTTTGTAACCCGGATTGTACCTCCATAGTTATGAATGGCTGCATAAGGTTCAGAGGATGTGAAATTGATTGAATTTTCAGTGGTCATCGTCCTGATCGAGCGACTTAACCTACCTGTACGAGTTAAATTTGACGGTTCACCGGTTCTTTTTGGCGCCCATTTTTGAGTAAAAAAACCACCACGCTCAAAATTCTTATTGAACTGATCAAGGAGTTCAATCTCCACGTCTCTGATAATATTTTTAATTATCTCTTTCATTGTAGGTTTTTAAATCCCTCCTCATCATAGATACCCTGTGGGGTTTTTGTTCCGTCTTTTTTTACACCGATAGCAATGTAGTGTTTGTTATCCATCACTGTGGTTTGATAGATTAAAAGCTTCTCAAAGTTATCGTTTTTAACTTTGATGGTTTTTACAAGCTGTGCATTTTTAAGGATAGCTTTTAGATTCCAAGTGATTAGGTTTCTCACGGTTGGATTGCTGTGGGTTCCCTTCAATATCTCTTTTATAGTATCGAGGGCTACCTTCACGTTTTTAAGGGTTCTATCAAAGTCCCACGATTGATCTCCCATATTGGTGTAGTGGTCTATTACTTTGTTGTATGACCATTTTTCAGCCAATTGTTCGACAATGGGAGCGAGTTCTTTATCAGCTTGGAAGTATGGATGGTTGTCCGGGAATATTTTTTCATTTATTCCGGGATTGAATCTGAATAGTTTCAGCTTAGGAGTATTTGTAGCTTCATCTCCGAGTGCCATTGCGAGCTGTGGATCTGATACCGGATATTTTTTCTTTCTGACTTGTACTACATTACAGCGACAACCCCATCCATTTGGAGGGAAGTAGTACTGCCAGAATGGATCATTAATTGGCAGCGTTATATGGTGTAGAGGTCTGTGTGTTTCTCTCACCTTTTCATCAAAGGCAGTACGATATTGTAAATTGTATCTGTCACCATCGGCTTGAAATTCTTTCCATTTGTTTGCCATTTGCACGGCAGCGATAGCCATATTGTACTCCGCATTTAGATAGTTGATATTATACGTGCTATCTATCTTAAGGATCTCTTGCTTAAATTGTTCAAATGGCTTAAATCCGCCATTTTTATCGATTAGTAATAGTGAGGCTGCTTTGAGTAGGTTGTAGCCCTTAAAACCGCTAAAATGGAAGGTGTTATTTAAAAGCCCGATTGTTAACTCCGGATGGATCTCTTGCGATATGTTTAAATCCTGTAGAGGTTTGATTAACCTATCAGCAGTAGTATTTACTATATTGGCTGCATTTGGATCTGTCATAATGTCAGGTTTTACCTCTTTGATTTCGTGCAACCATTTTGCCAAATTATCAATAGTTTCACTATCAAATATTGATTTACCATTACCATCATATTCAATAGTTGATAGCTCATAGAGTTGATTCATTGCTGTGTGGAACAATTTCAAATCGGGTGGATTTGCTACCACCCTATTTTGAAAAAAAGGTGCAGCCAATTGTTCCTCTGTCTCCGGATTCTTTTTAGGTCCGATGATGTTAATATTGTATTTCTCGGCAAAATAAGAATGTTCAATTTCATAATATCCTAACAACAGCTCTTCAATTCTAATCTGTTGTTCCGGAGTCCAGTCGATAGATTCGTCATATTCAAATCTGTAGCCTTGTAGTGGGAACCCATGTGAGATCATGAGAGGAATCAACTTCCAATTAACGACATTTTTTAAGAACTCCGCGTCTTTGTCTACAACGTTTTTAAAAACATCCAGGTGGGTTTCAGATTGCGATCTGGAGGATCCATCGTCCATAGTCATGGTTTGAGTCAGGATCCCTTTTGATATTTCTGAATTGCATCGGTCAACTCTTTTGTCGTAAACCTCAAAGGCATCACCTCTGTTTGTTTCTATAAACTCTATAGAAGATCCTTCAGGTAGCATTGCCCAACCGGCAGCGCCTAATTTTTCAAGGTTACTCTCCATGACTTTCAAGTCGATTTCATTTCTAGTGTTAGATCTTCCAATTCTAACAGGCATCCCAAATATTTCCCCAAAAGCATCCCAGTATGCAAGCATATTTTTTTTAGAGATGGTTTGCGGGCAGCATTTTAACAATAATCCCAAGTCTTTGGGCTTGCCAACAGGGATAACCCATTTTGAGAGCTTACTATCAAGATAAGATCTCCCTTTTTTCCACTCATCCCCAACGTCTCTAACAATGACACCATATTCCGGAATAACGTGTTTACGAGGAACCAACTCAATGGAGCTGTATTCCATTTTGTCGTTGTTGTTTGTGATTGAATTGAACTGTATTAGGCTGTGACCCCAAAATCGGGAGTCTAGTACAAGGGTGCAAAAATCATTGAACCATTCAGTTTCAAACAGTTCTTTTAATTTTTCATTCTCAACTTTTTTTGAGTCAACGATTTTAAAGCTCTTTCTCAATGTTACTCCGGTTCGTTGTTCAATTGCTCCGGATAGATGTAGGTCTATGAGAGCATCTGAATAGACATCATATAGCGGCGCTCTATATGGATTGTCTACAGTTATTGCAAGTTGGTGTGCATTACGCCAGGTTCTAATGTCCTTACGTGTTAAATTGTCTGTTTTGATATTAAGCTCCAACAGTAGCTTTGTGTAATTTTCTTCAGCCATAATTACCAGTTATAATTTTGTGGAGGCATTGATCCTCCACGAATTGTTGTTATTTCATTACCTTTATCATTCATAGCTGCCGGGAGATCTATTGTAACCTTTCCGGCTTGTGCTTTAGACAAGAATTGTATAGCACGATCATATCGTGTCAGTACATTTTCATAAATTATATCGCTATGAGAAGATGATATAAGATGCCAAATTGCACAATCTTTGGTGTATTCCAAAAGGAGTTTATTTCTGTTATCACCCGTTTGAGAAAAGATTTGCTCTACATCATACCTGCCTAAAAGGTATGAGCGCACCTCTTCGATCCCTGCCATTATAGCATTGTTTACTATTGAGTCGTCACCCTCTGTGATCGCTTCAATTTGATATTCTGCAAGTTTAGTCTTGAGATCAGATTTTTCTAAAAACATAATTAATAAGTTTTATATAAAGCTATTCTTTCTATTGTTTGTATATCTGTTTTTAATACTCCACTGTGTATCAAATTTTTAAACTCTGATTTCGTTTTAGCTCTTGGACGCCCATTATATACAACGACAAGAGCGCGTTTATTGTATTTAAAACTCAGCTTATTTGCCTTTTTAATTTGCTTTTTTAGAGCGCGTTCAAAAAAATAGAGTTTAATTGGCTTTACAATGTTTTTTAAAAACCTTTTCATACTGTTTTAAATTTGATTATTATTACCATGATGAGCTTGGTTTTGGACGATATCCAAATCTAAGCGGGAAAGATTCGACACGTTTTTGTTGTTGAAGTAGAAATATAGCACCCTCGTCAGCATCCGGAGAGTCATCATGCGTTGAGGATCCTTTCTCAAACAGGAGGGTTTGCTCGATTGCCACTTTCATATCCGGATCATTTTCTTTGTCGATGTTGTAAAAGACAAACCCACGCTCCCACAA